>ERZ827168.387-NODE-387-length-75517-cov-24.701996_pt1 | contig 75517 bp, 52 predicted proteins | sample MGYA00519868_ERZ827168 | MGnify/ENA primary metagenome ERZ827168 (study PRJEB31778, sample SAMEA3449271) | human gut metagenome | biome: human gut; feature: human-associated habitat; material: faeces | place: United Kingdom | collected 2010/2012 ... | reverse complement strand
ATGACGAACATGTCGCCATCAACGGAAAGACGGTTCTCGACATCAAAATGAAAGAGAGCACGCACGGCATCGACGACGTTATCGTCGTCGCTTTCGGCGAAGCGAAGAAAGAGGCGTTCACCGGCTCCGCAAAAGTATTGAAATCCGACGACCTGATAAAGACGCAGTCGTCCAATGTCGCAGATGCGCTCGTCGGTAAAATCGCCGGTGCGCAGTTTACCGCTGCTTCGGGACGTCCGGGAGCGGATCAAACGATTCGCATCCGCGGATACGGCTCCATCAATGCCGGTAAAGACCCGCTCTGGATTGTGGACGGCGCGCCTTACGAAGGTGATATCAACAATATCAACTCCGCCGACATCGAGTCCATCAGCGTATTGAAGGATGCCGCGTCGAACGCCCTCTACGGTGCGCGTGGTGCCAACGGTGTCATCATGGTAACCACCAAACGTGCGAAGGTCGGAGATGCCCGCGTTACGTTCGACGGCAAGTGGGGCGTGAACACCAAGGCACTGCAAACATACGACATTGCCGAAACGGCAGGCGAATACTACGAGATGCACTACAAGGCACTGTACAACTATTATCTCGACCAGAATCCGAACAATCAGTCGGCTGCGAATATAGCCGCCAACAACCTGCTCACGTCGAACAATGCGGGCGGTTTGGGATACAACGTATTCACCGTTCCGGAAGGGCAGAAACTCATCGGCATCAACGGTCGTCTGAACCCGCTCGCCAGCGAAGGCAGGGTTATTACGGGTCCCGACGGACAGGAATACCTGCTCAAAGCGGACAACTGGCTCGACGAACTCTACAAATCGTCGTTCCGTCAGGAGTACAATGTCGGCGTAGCCGGCTCGACCGACAAAGCCAATTTCTATGCATCGTTCGGTTATTTGGAGAACAACGGTATCGTCAGCGGCTCGTCGATGGAGCGATACACCGCACGTTTGCGCGCCGACTATCAGGCTAAGAAATGGTTGAAGGTTGGCGGCAACATGGCATATACCCACTTCAACTGGGACAACGGTCAGGATTCCGACGACGAGGGAGAGTCCGACGGCGGCAACGCATTCGCAACCGCCATTCAGATGGCACCGGTCTACCCGATATACATCCGCGACGGCAACGGCAACATCATGCGCGACAAATACGGCATGAAGATGTACGATACCGGCGACGGTCGCAACGGCGGTGCTGTGCGTTCCAACGGCGGTCAGAGCAACGACTTGCAGGATTTGCAACTCAACAAATACAATAGTGAGGGCAACGCCTTCTCGGCTAACGGATTTGCCGACATCACGTTCTATAAAGGTCTGAAACTGACCGTCAACGGCAGCGTAACCGTGGATGAGACCCGTGCTACGTCGATGATGAACCCATATTACGGACAGTTCGCCACATCGGGCGGTCTGGTCGAGAAGTCGCATGGTCGAGATATCGCATACAACCTGCAACAGTTGTTGAGTTATACAAACACTTTCGCCGACAAGCACAATATCGACCTGCTCCTCGGACATGAAATGTACAACAAGAAGGCATACGGACTCTCCGCATACCGTCAGGTGATGTTCTCGCCCGACAATCTCGAATTGAACGGTGCGGCACAGGACGGTCAGTCATCGAGTTCGTCGATGGTCGAATACAACAACGAGGGTTATTTCTTCCGCGGTCAGTACAACTACGACAACCGCATCTTCGTGAGCGGTTCGTACCGTCGCGACGCATCGTCGCGCTTCCATCCCGACCACCGCTGGGGTAACTTCTGGTCTGTTGGTGCAGCATGGCTTATCGACAGAGAGTCGTGGTTCAACGCTTCATGGGTAGACCTGCTGAAAATCAAGGCATCCTACGGTTCGCAGGGTAACGACAGCATTCCGGAGTTCCTCTATACGGACCTGTATTCCATCAGCAGCGACGGCAGCAACGGTGCCACATCGTTGTTCTATCGCAAAGGAAATCCCGACATCACCTGGGAGACCAACACCAATCTCAACGTCGGTGTCGAATTCGGATTCTGGGGCAACCGTCTGTCAGGTAGCGTCGAATTCTTCAACCGCAAGACAAGCGACATGCTGTTCAGTCTTCCTACGCCTTCGGAATTGGGATATTCGTCGAAATACGTCAACGTCGGCGATATGGTTAACCGCGGTGTCGAAATCGAGTTGAACGCCGACCTTATCCGCAGCAAGAATGTGGTTTGGGACTTTACGCTCAACATGACGCATTACAAGAACAAACTCGTCAAACTGCCGGATGCGTACAAAACCAATACCTCAGCCGACGGCAAACATACCGGTCTTATCGACGGCTCGTACTTCCGCGAGGAGGGACGCTCGTTCTTCACCTGGTATCTGCCGACTTTCGCAGGAGTAGGTGAAAGCGGACAGTCGCTGTGGTATACCTACAACAAGGACGGCGAGCGCATAATCACCGACCAGTATACCGATGCCATACAGAACGGTCGCGAGATGCAGGGCGACGCGCTTCCTGACCTCTACGGAGGTTTCGGTTCGTCGGTCCGCTTCTTCGGAGTGGATTTGTCGGTCAACTTCACCTACCAGATAGGCGGTCAGGTACTTGATTCGGGCTACATGTACTACATGTCTTCGCCGCAGGGTACGACCACCAACAACTATCACCGCGATTTGCTCAAAGCATGGAGCGAGGACAACACCGGCAGCAAGATTCCGCGTTTCGTTTACGGAGACGCATATTCGGCATCGTCGTCGGACCGTTTCCTTACCGACGCATCGTATCTGAACATCCAGAACATCACGCTCGGCTACACGCTTCCGCAGCGCATCACACGCAAATTCCTCGTCGAGAAACTGCGTATCTATGTGGCATGCGATAACGTATGGTTGTGGTCGAAACGTCAGGGACTTGACCCACGCCAATCGATTTCGGGCGCGACAAATCCGTTCTACTATGCACCGATTCGTACATTCTCGGGTGGTATTTCGGTTACGTTCTAACAATTTGTAAATATTGAATATTATGAAAGTAAATAAAATAGCAAAGATTTCGACGGCATTGCTCTGCGGTGCGACAATTGTCATGACCGGCTGTATAAAGGAGACTTTGCCGATGGGCAGCACCGTTACCGAAGACCAGCGCGAGGAATCTCCGTTCGCAGGCAAATCCATCATATCTGCCGTTTCGACATCGCTTATAGTCAATAGAACGGGTTCCGTCAGCGGCGAACATTTCGATTTCGGTTATGCAGGCATTTTCGGTGCTACCGACCGTCTGGCTGGCGAAGTATTTCCCGTCAGCGGCAACATGCCTGGCGGCAACCAGTACTATGACCGCTGGCAAGGCTACCTCTATCCTGCCAACATCAACGGTCTCTCCGCCACAGGATATTGCGTAGGATTCTTTTGGAACAATTACTACACCTTCATCAAAGAGGCTAACTCCGCTATCCTCGCTGCCGGAGACAACGAAGATTTGAAAGAGGTACGCGGTATGGCGAAAGCGTTCCGTGCGCTTTTCTATCTCGATATGGCTCGTCTCTACGAGGCGTTGCCTGCCAAAGCACCGAATCGTACCGCTTATGAAAGCGAAGTGCTCGAAGTCGAAGGGCTGACCGTTCCTATCGTTACCGAACTCACGACCGAGGACGAGGCTCGCAACAATCCTCGTGCAGACCGTGAAACGATGTTCGAGTTCATTTTCTCCGACTTGGACGAAGCCGAGGAGTGTCTGAAAGATTTCACCCAGACCTCAATCAACCTCCCTTCGCTGGCGGTCGTATACGGACTCAAAGCGCGTGCATATCTCTGGCTCGGCGGTTTCAGCGAGAATTACGAGAAGATTCCGACCGGAAACGACGCCTACAAGAAGGCTGCCGAATATGCCCGTAAAGCAATCGAGGCTTCGGGCTGCACAATCATGACCGAAAGCAGTTGGACCAGTGTATCGGGCGGATTCAACAAAAAGGACGCTTCGTGGCTGTGGGGCATGGTTCAATCCGCCGACACAGTTATTAACAATCTCTTGTCGTGGTCGGCACACATGTCGCCGGAGGCCTTGTACGGATACGGCAACGGTTCGCAGCCGGGTATCTCGGTATTCAGTTTCAACCGCATACCGGTATCCGACTTCCGCAAGAAGGTATTTGTAGACGGCGACCGCAGTTATTCGCGCATACAGCCGTACACTACCCTTACGAAAGAGGACTTCGAAGGCACGAGCGAGGATTCCAATTCCCCTATCGCACCTTACACATCGTTCAAGTTTCACACTAACAGCGGAGAGAAGACCAACTTTACGGTTGCCAACGTAACGAGCATCCCGATGATGCGTGTCGAGGAGATGTACCTCATCGAGGCCGAGGCTACGGCACACTACGACGAAGGTGCTGCACGCAATCTTCTCACGACGTTCATGAGTTACCGCAACAAACGCTATACTATTTCGGCAGTAGCAGACATCGTGGAGGAGATAATTTTCCAGAAACGTATCGAATTCTGGGGCGAAGGCATCGTATTCTACGACATGAAGCGTCTGAACATGAGCATGCACAACGGCGACGAAGGCACGAACGCACCGTCTATGGCACAGTTCTCGACCGACGGTCGCGCTCCTTGGTGGAACTGCGTGATTCCGTTGTCGGCGACTACGCGAAACACCGGTATCGTAAACAACCCTAATCCGTTGCAGACAGTACGTTCGGTTTCATCGGTCGATACCGCCATTTCGGACAAACCATTTAACATACAGTAAAACATACGACTATGAAAAATATCAAAATATTCTATCTGACGCTCGTCGCCATTCTCGCAGGTCTCTTCACCGCCTGCGAGAACAAGGACTTCGAAGCAGGTCCGACGGTCGACGGCATACAAGTCTATTTTCCGACAACCGTTCCTGCATCGTATTATCTGGGAGAGGATGAAAACAGCGTAACCATCCCCGTAAAACGTATAGTTACCGACGAGGCTGCCGTCATAAATATTCTCGGCAGCGACGAATCGGAACTGTTCGACATCCCGTCATCGGTATCTTTCGCCGCAGGCGAGAATACCGCTGCCCTGAAAATCACGTTCGACCGCTCCAAACTCGTAGACGGCACGGAATATCCGGTTTCGCTGCTCATCAACGATGAAAACAACACAACCCCTTACGGCGAAAGTTCGTTGTCGATAATCATTGCACCATGGCCTTGGATTCTCGAAGGCGAAGGACTGTTCCGCGACGACTGGTTTACGTCGATGTTCCGTGGAGACGCTTCGGCGAATATTCCTGTAAGAATCCACAGGCACAAGACGCGCGAAGGCATCTACATGATAGAGGACATGTACGGCTGGAATTTCCTCGAACCGTTCTTCGGCTATTCGCGTTCCGAAATCGAAGCAGGGTTGGTAAGATACACTCCGACCAATATCACCATCAACTGCTCCGACCCTAACGGAGTGTTTATCCCGCGTCAGTTCTCCGGCATAACCGACATTGATTCCAGTTACGGTGATTACGAAATCGCCACATTGCAGGACGGTCTCGGCAAGTTGGAAGACGGCATCATAACGTTCCCAGAGCGGGGACTGGCACTGTTCTGCCTCAAAGGCGGTCAATATGCCAACACATCCGGCATGTTCCGTATCGTATTCCCCGGAATCGAAATAGCCGATTATTCGCTGGCAGCCGAATACGACGGCATGAAAATCGAAGCCGACGGTACGACGGCATCGGCATACGTCAATTTCACCTACGGCGACGATGCGACCGGCTTCCACTATACGGTGGCATCCGGCAACCTCGGCGACAACGACATCGAGGCTGCGGTCGCAGCGATTGTAGACGGCACGAACGAAGATGTCGTCAAGGTAACCGAACTCGCCGAGGAGGGCAATACCGTAACCGAAAAGTTCGCACTCCCTTCGGGCGGAGCATATACGCTGGTTGCGGTAGCACTCGACAAGGAGGGCAAACCGACCGTCAAAGGTGCCACATCCATAAAATTCTACTTCCCGGGAGCAGGCGGCGGCACAGCACCGGATTGCGAAATTGCAGTAGAACTGATGAAGGTCAGCGAATTCAATCCTAATCTGGTCGCTCAATATCCGGACGAAACGAGTCTTGCCGCAATGATTACAGGTAAGGAATTGTCAGAGGTAACATACTATGTCAATACGACCAGCCTGATTAACGCCATCGATGACGGTTCGATGGGTCTGACCTGGGAAGAAGTAATGAGTGCGTACGGCTCCAAGTGGACATCCAAACAGTTCGACTTCCTCGAAGCGAACGGATACTGGGGTACGGTATTCAGCAATATGAAACCGGCTACCTCTTATTCGATAGTTGTTCTCGCAAAGAACAATTACGGCAAGAGTGCGCTCGCTACGGCAACCTGCTCAACTGCGGCAGCCGAATACAGCGGCGAAATGGTAATCGGCGACTACACGATGGTTTGCGGTGAGGGCGAAAATGCTTCGGAGAACATATTCAATGTAACGGCAGTATCGAGCACGAGCGTTACCGACTTCCTCGCTACGGATTTCGTTTGGGAGGACGGCATAGAGTGGACCGGCGTTTATGACCCGGCGGCTCTGACGCTTACTTTGACAAGTTCCGACCTCGGCAAGTGGTATATTACGACAATACAGGGTACAAATTATGCTTACGGAGTATTCTCGTTCAACGAAGCAGTCGGAAATACCGGCAAGGATCCGGTTGTCGTAACCATCGATTCGGCGACGAAGCAGCTCAAAGGACTGAATACGGGAATGCATGTAGAGGTAGACCTCGCAACGATAACCTCCGACAATAAGATTGACGAGATTATCGGAGCAATGGCAGTCTACGATGCAACGTCGGTTATCGCGCCTTATGTCGAGACTTCGTCGGTTTCGAGTTTCCTGAAAAAGAAGACGAACAGCATAGTTTCACGGACTAAGGTTCCGTATCGCAACTTCGATATGAACGACCTGAAAATTGCCAATCGCAAGGAGGCTCTGAAATCGGGCGTATGCGGAACGGAAATGCGCATGGAGCGCAAACTCGCAACGCTGAAAGTAAATGCACAGGCTTGCGAACCGTTGCACAAAGCATTCGACCGTCGTGCTGCCCACAACGGCAGTGCACTGCTCGAAGCGATGAAATAAAGTCTTTGTCTACACCCTTTTACCGCAAAAACCCGACACGGCGCAGAACCGTGTCGGGTTCTGTGGTCTAAATCGGAGAAACCGACCCGACGACTTTTAACCGTATGATATATTGAAACATAAAAGTTATGACAAAATCCAAAACACTATTGGGCGCACTGATTCTGTCGGCGACGATAATCATGAGTTCGTGCGTCAAGGATGCGACAGAGCAGATTGCCGTCGATAACGGCAAGACTGCGTCTAAACTCGTATTCACGTCCGACAACGCCGTGGGCGGCGAGTTGCTCGTCTATTTCGACGAAGGGGCTGCGACGAAGGTAGAATCGGGCGTTTCGCGCTCCGGTGCGACACGTTCGGGCATCGACGATTTCGACGCCGTTCTCGAAAACATCGGCGTAAAATCCATGCAGCGTCTGTTCCCTGTCGATGTGCGCAACGAAGAGCGCACACGTGCAGCCGGTCTGCACCGCTGGTACATCGTCAGGTTCGACGAAAATGCCGACCTCGACGAAGCGGCGCACGCCATGGCGAAAGTCGCCGAAGTCGAGCGCATCGAGTTCAACCAGCAACTGACGCACGTACACAGCGGCAAAATCACACCGATAGCAGATAACGAACTGTTCAGAACGACATCCACCCGCTCTAACGTGCAATTCAACGACCCGTATCTGTCGCGCCAGTGGCACTACATCAACACCGGCGACAAATCGATATATTCGGGCATCAAAGCCGGAGCGGATGTGAACTGCGGCGAGGCATGGCGTTTATGTACGGGCGACCCGCGTGTGATAGTCGCCGTCGTGGACAACTGCGTGCAGTGGGACCACCCCGATTTGGCAGCCAACATGTGGGTGAACGAGCGCGAAAACACCGGTTCGGCAGGAAACGATGACGACGGCAACGGCTATAAGGACGACGTACACGGCTATAATTTCGTATCCGACTGTCCGCTTACGATAAGCACCGAAGGCGACGCACCGGAACACGGAACGCACGTTGCAGGTACGGTTGCTGCCGTGAACAACAACGGCGCAGGTGTCTGCGGCATCGCCGGAGGGTCGGGCAAGAACGACGGTGTAAAGATTATGTCGTGCCAGATTTTCTATAACAAAGCCGGCGGATCGTCGTCGATTTCTGCCAAGGCAATCAAGTACGCAGCGGACAACGGTGCCGCCATAATCCAGTGCAGTTACGGTTATACGGCAGGAACGGTAACCTCCGACTCGCAATACGCAAGCGGTTCGAGTGCCGAGAAACAGGCTATCGACTACTTCATATCGAGCCGTAATTGCGAGGCTGTCGACGGCGGAATCGTAATATTCGCTGCCGGCAACGACATGGTCGGCATGTCGGGATATCCGGGGGCATTCCGCAACTACATATCCGTAACTTCCATGTCGTGCGACTACACTCCGGCATACTACACCAATTACGGACCGGGCTGCAACATCGCGGCACCCGGCGGCGATGTCTACCAATCGATGTTCGATAACCGTACAGGGGCATCACAGGTTCTATCGACCATCAACAACGGCAACTACGGTTATGCGCAAGGTACGTCGATGGCATGTCCGCACGTTTCGGGCGTAGCGGCACTCGGACTTTCATACGCATTGCAAACCGGAAAAAAGTTTACGCGCGATGAGTTCAACACCATTCTGCTCACATCGGTAAACGACATAAACCGATACTGTACCGGCACGAAACAGTTCGTAACCGATGCTGGCAGCAGAGCGACTCTCGATTTGTCGCGATTCGACAAGCAAATGGGAACCGGTTGCATCGACGCCTATCAGGTATTGATGAACATCCGCGGCATCACATGCCTGCCGATAGCGACAGGCAGCCAGCAATCCATCGACATACAGCCGTACCTCGGCAGCGGAGATTTGAATATGACCGTAAATGCGGCGACAGTTTCGGCGGAAGATATGGCACGTCTGGGTATGACATCGCAACCGACCGTCTTCGGAAAGAGGATTCTGCTACAATGCCGCAATACCGGTTCAGCGATTTTAAGGGTTACGCTTGTTGCCGGAAACGGCAATTCAAACGGCATAAACGGCATGCCGGTCATCAAGGAGTTCGCACTCATCGCGCGCGAGAATCATTCGGCAAACGGAGGTTGGTTATAAAAACGCGGAAAAACTATGAAAAGCATCAAAACTATACTGTTAGGTCTTGCGGCGATGTTCGCGCTCGCAGGCTGCGGCGAAACGAACAAAATCGAAACCCCGAAAGGCAGCGACGGTTCAATCGTGGGCGAATGGCATCTGGTATCGTGGAGCAGCCTCGATGCCGCCGACATATACATGTCGTTCGGCGACAACGGCACGTTCGACATTTACCAGCGGCTCTACAAGCCGACCTACTCGCACTACGAAGGGACGTACCGCATCAGCGGCAACACTTTGAGCGGAACATACTCCGACGGCACGGCATGGAGCAATGCTTCCTATGTCATCGGATTCTCCGACAACGGCAACCGGCTTACGCTGACCGGAACGACTGCCGGCGACACGGCAGTCTACGTGAAAGAGCCTATCCCGTCGTATATTCTGTCCGGCGAATTAGGCACCAAACTCGCCACTGACGAACCGGAGGAGGAGCCGCGATTCCTGTAATCGCATATATCGGGCAAAAATGGCGGCACCTTTCGATGCCGCCATATTTTTTATCGGTGCAGCAGCGCATTTTTCTGCCTAAAAATTTGTATAATAATATTTTATGACTTATATTTGTAGAGAGCAACACGATTCCGCCTTTTAACACATACGCCTATGGGAAGATTTCTCCTCTTTTTGACCGCAGCCGCAATGTTGTCGTCATGCTGCACAGACAACTATACGGCAGAGATTCTCTCCGCCGATTCCGTACCCGAATCGCATGTATCCGCCCCGTCGGGACGCACGCGCAGTTACGGCGAAGCACTTGAAATCGCGCGCCAAAGCATCGGAATCGTGGACGGTCCGGAAGTTACGAGGGCAGGCAAAGCCCGCACCATCCGCGACGGTCGATGCGTAACCCGCCAATCCACCCGAAACGACGGCATCGAGCAAACCGACACGCTCGTTTACGTATTCAATTTCAACGACAACGCCGGATTTTCGATAATCGCGGCAGACCGATGCGTTTCGCCGGTTCTCGTCGTAACAGAACAAGGCAACTACGAATACGGGCAACCGACCGGCATCGAGGGTTTCGACAACTACATGGACTCCATGACAGCGGAACTGGCTAATATGCCCAATCTTCCGATATTCGATTTTCCGGTAGGATATTCGAAAACTGAAACTTTCAAGGACGATAAAATCGGTCCGCTCTGCACGACCAAATGGGATCAGGACGGCGTGTTCGGGGCATATTGCAGCAACGACGTTGCCGGTTGCACGACGATTGCCATGGCACAAATAATGGCTTATTGGGAGTATCCCAATTCAATAACCACGACTTATACGGACAAGAACAAAAATGTCTCTATAACACCTAACTATGATGGCATTGTACCAGACATAGACAACCCGAATGCACAACATATAGGCGAAACATTCTATATTCACTGGGATGAAATCAAAAATCACAAAACGGGTTGCTCATCCGCATCATGTGAACAGAATCATTGGGAAATATCTGCTCTTATAAAACAAATAGGAGAGTTAAATAGTTCCGTCTATTTCACATACCCTACTGACGTTTCTAAAAATTACACCTCGGTTTATAGTTATAATAGTTTCCCAACACCGTTCAGTCGCACAGGATATAACAAAGAATCTTTATCATTACACATCTTCGATTGGGATTACGTTCGTTCCGAACTCGATAATCTTCGACCGTTGATTATAGATGCAAGTTCCGGTCGCGGTGGTCATACATGGGTACTTGACGGATATATCGACAAAGATGAGAAAACGACATTTTACGAAATAGACTATATCGATTATAAAGGAGATAAGGCTATTCCTCATTATAAAGTATCTTCGATAATCGAGGACAAACAACAACTCGTCCATTTCAACTGGGGGTGGGGAGGAGAATGCGACGGTTATTTCACTGCGACCAATAGTTTTAGCACAACAGAAGGTGTAAAATACGATTCAAATGAAACAATAATACATGATTTGAATTTTTTACAACAAAACGTCATGTTGCAAGGCGGAATTTACCCTAAAACAGAATAATATATTATGAAACAGATATTTTTTGCAATCGCTATTATCGTATCGATAACTGCCTGCACGAATCCGGAACCTGAGCCGATACCGGAATCATATGTCGGATACAAGCGTTCGGAGCATCCGAACATAAAGATTCCTGGCATATCAGTAAATGATGAAATTATCTATGACCTAAAATCGGCAGTTTCAATCTCCGGTTCTGCCGTTTATGGAGTCATAACGAGTTTATATTCCGGTAAGTTTACATATTTGGACATAGTAAATCTCGATATTCCTCCGATAGCAGAAATCTATGCCACCCCGGATGAATCATATTTCTACATACATATATCCAAGGAGATGTTAGATTATGACGAAATCAAATATGAAGTGTGCGATGGCGAATTGTTCTATAAAACGGACAATATACAATCCATAAAAATCAAAGATGCGGAAGTAATTCTCGACGAAGAAGACCTCAAAACCGATATCTGCAAGTTCGATATAAAGGTTACGTTACCAAATAAAATAATAGAAATAGTATATTATGGGGAATCCTATCATCGTCAGGTCGGACCATTAGATATTTAACCCGAACAGAATTATGAAACATATATTTTTTGCACTCGCGATTATAGTATCGATAAACGCTTGCACGAAATCGGAAACACCGAGTCCTGAACCGATAGACCCGATAAAAACCAAATTGGAAAAAATCGATAAATTGATTGCATCGAAGCCAGCAGACGAGAACGACATGAAAGCATTCATTTCGCACATCGGCAAACATATATCCATATCGCGAAGTCGCTACTATTTTTCCGACAACAGTTGTTATGCAACCGACAAACCGTTAGACATAATGATACAAGGTAGAAAAGGTTGGAGCGATTTTGCATTGTTCGACGACAACACCGGAATGCTATGCATAAACCAGACGCCTCCTTTCGAAATGAATTTATTGAAATGGAAAGTGGACGAATCGGACCCGATGACGATTATTCTGACAGCAGAATGGATGAACGAGCCGGAGAAATATCTCAAAAATCCGGATAATTTCGAGTTTGTAAACAATACAAAAATAACTCTGTTGTATTTTCAAGACCACACGGCAATCATAAAAGGATTGCAGCCATTTTATTATTGGAAGATGCCCGAATATTCTCATGTTCCGGACTATATTATATCGGAGGAATACTGTATGCCGGAAGCATTGGACATGCAACGAGAAAAAACATATATCTCGGCTTCGATACAATAGACAGGCAAGCGGATTGATTGTATTACGTCGATAGTGACCGATAAAAACAACCCGATTGCATGATGCAAGTCGGAATTCATCCTTAAACAAAATATATTATGAAAAAAATATTATTTGCACTCGCGATTATCGATACGATAATCGCGAGTGCGGAGTGAGGATGCTTGGCACTCCGTTTTTTAAGGCCTTTAAGGACACTAACAACCTTAAAGACTTTAAAGTCCTTAATGTCGCTGAAAGCCCAATAAAAAATCCGGCGGACATCGGAATGTCCGCCGGATTTCGTTATGTAACCCGAATACTACTGGTTCAGGATTTCGAGCATCTTGATTGCCGATGCCGGAATCTTCGTACCCGGACCGAAAATCGCTGCCGCACCGTCGCGGTACAACTCGTCGTAGTCCTGATGAGGGATTACGCCGCCGACCGTTACGATGATGTCCTCGCGACCGAGTTTCTTCAACTCCGCGATGATTTGCGGAACGAGCGTCAGGTGTCCTGCCGCCAGCGACGATACGCCGACGATATGGACGTCGTTCTCGACAGCCTGCTTGGCAGCCTCGGCTGGGGTCTGGAACAGAGGTCCCATATCCACGTCGAAGCCGATGTCGGCATAACCCGTAGCGACCACTTTCGCACCGCGGTCGTGTCCGTCCTGACCGAGTTTCGCAATCATGATACGAGGCTGGCGACCTTCGCGCTTGGCGAATTCGGCGCACATGCGTTTAGCCTCTTCGAATTGATTGTCCTGTTTCATTGCTGCACTGTATACTCCCGAAATTGAACGAATGACCGCCTTGTAGCGACCTACCACCTCTTCGCATGCGTACGAAATCTCGCCGAGCGTAGCGCGGACCTTCGCAGCCTCTACGGCGAGTTCGAGCAGGTTGCCCTTGCCCGTCTTCACGCACTCGGTAATCGCAGCGAGAGCCTTGTCCACGGCTGCCTGGTCGCGGTTGGCGCGCAGGTCGTTCAGACGCTTGATTTGGCTTTCGCGAACCGCCGTATTATCCACGGCAAGGATGTCGATAGGAGCCTCTTTCTCCAAACGGAACTCGTTCAGACCGATAATCTTCTGCTCGCCGGCATCGATACGCGCCTGGGTGCGGGCAGCCGCCTCCTCAATACGCATCTTCGGAATACCGGTTTCGATAGCCTTCGCCATACCGCCGAGTTTCTCGACCTCCTGAATATGCTCCCAAGCCTTGTGGGCGATTTCGTTGGTCAGCGACTCCACGTAGTACGAACCTGCCCACGGGTCTACCGTGCGGCATACGTTGGTCTCCTCCTGAATGTAAATCTGGGTGTTGCGGGCGATACGAGCCGAGAAGTCGGTCGGCAGCGCGATAGCCTCGTCGAGCGCATTGGTATGCAGCGACTGGGTATGACCCAGAGCGGCACCCATAGCCTCGATTGCGGTACGACCCACGTTGTTGAACGGATCCTGCTCGGTGAGCGACCAACCCGACGTCTGCGAGTGGGTACGCAGGGCGAGCGACTTAGGATTCTTAGGGTCGAACTGCTTGACGATTTTTGCCCACAGCATACGTGCCGCACGCATCTTGGCGATCTCCATGAAGTGGTTCATGCCGATAGCCCAGAAGAACGACAGACGCGGAGCGAATGCGTCGATGGACATGCCGGCGTCGATACCCGCACGCAGATATTCGAGACCGTCGGCGAGCGTATAAGCCAACTCGATGTCGGCAGTCGCACCCGCCTCCTGCATGTGGTAACCCGAAATGGAAATCGAGTTGAATTTAGGCATGTTCTTCGACGTATACTCGAAGATGTCGGCGATAATCTTCATCGAGAACTTAGGCGGATAAATATAGGTGTTACGCACCATGAACTCTTTGAGAATATCGTTCTGAATCGTACCGGCCAACTGGTCGAGCGTGCAGCCCTGTTCCAGACCGGTAACGATATAGAATGCGAGAATCGGAAGCACCGCACCGTTCATCGTCATCGACACCGACATCTTGTCGAGCGGAATGCCGTTGAACAGCACCTTCATGTCCTCTACCGAACAAATCGACACACCGGCCTTGCCGACGTCGCCCACGACACGCGGATGGTCGGCGTCGTAGCCGCGGTGCGTAGCGAGGTCGAACGCCACGGAAAGACCCTTCTGACCTGCCGCAAGGTTACGGCGATAGAAGGCGTTGGACTCCTCGGCGGTCGAGAATCCGGCATACTGACGGATTGTCCACGGACGCATTACGTACATTGTCGAGTAAGGACCGCGCAGGAACGGCGCAAGACCCGCCGCGTAGTTGAGGTGTTCCATACCCTCCAAATCGGCTGCCGTGTAACCGTCCTTGACAGGTATCTGCTCGGCAGTCATCCAAGGCTCCTTAGTCGCAGCCTTGTCTCCGCAGCATTTGGCGGTGCTGTCGGAATATTTCAATTCTGAAAATTTTGCTCTCATTTTCTTTACCTCCATATTAGATACCCATCTGCTTCAAATAGCCCTTCAAAGTTTCGAGGACATTGCTCTTGACGCTGATGAAATTGTTGATTCCCTTGGATTGGAGTTCCTCCATGCATGCAGGCGCACCGGCAACGACCAGAATGGCCTTGTCGCCGAGCATCTCCTTGATTTTCGGAGCGACCTCCGCGTAGTCGTCGTCCGACGAACATACGACGACGATTTCGGCTTTCGATTCGAGAGCCGCCTTCACGCCGTCCTCCAACGACTTGAAGAACGTGTTGTCGATTACGCGGATACCTGCGCATGCGAAGAAGTTGCACGAGAACTGCGCACGTGCGCGAGCCATTGCGAGGCTGCCGCAGGTGAGCATGAACGCCTTCGGCTCCTTGCCGCTGCGGTCTACGTGCAGACGCATCTGCTCAAACGCCATCGCGCCGCGGTAAGGTACGAGAACGTTGCCCTCGTCCGACTTGCGCTCCACGACTTCGGCGCAGATAGCCTTGTCGGCAACTTCGGTGAAGTTAGGATACTGGTTGGAACCGAGAATCGTCTGGCGGCGCGTTGCGACAGCCTTGTCCTTGGCGGCAGCCGACGCCTTGACACGCTCTACGATGAAACCGGCGTTGAATGCCTCGACGTAACCGCCCTTCTCCTCGACTTCGAGGAAGAGTTTCCATGCCTCGTCGGCGATGCTCTTCGTAAGGTTTTCGATATAATAGGAACCGCCGGCAGGGTCGATGACCTGGTCGAAGTGCGATTCGTGTTTGAGCAGCAGGCTTTCGTTGCGGGCGATGCGGTAGGAGAACTCCGACGGTGCTTCGTAGGAGTGGTCGAACGGCAGAACCTCCAACGAGTGTACGCCGGCGATAGCGGCGGACATAGCCTCGGTCGTTCCGCGAAGCATGTTCACGTAAGGGTCGTACACGGTCTGGTTCCAAGCCGAAGTGCGGGCGTGTACGAACATCTTGCACGAGCAAGGCTTTTCAGGACCGTAAGCCTTGACGATATTAGCCCACAGCAGACGCGCTGCGCGGAGTTTCGCCATTTCCATGAAGTAGTTCGACGTAACGGCGAACGAAAAACGCAGTTTGCGCGCAGCCTCGTCGATAGTCAAGCCGCGGTCCATCAGGCGCACGAGATACTCGTGAGCGACAGCGAGCGAGAATGCGAGTTCCTCAACGATTGTCGAACCCGAATCAGAGAATACGTTGCCCGAAACGGTAACGACGCGTACATGCTTGTACTCCTTGGTCTTCTTGATGAGGTCGGCGATTTTGTCGAAGCACTTCGTGCCGCCGCACTTTTCGCACCAGTCGCCTTTCATCGAGAGATGTTTCACGATAGGGTCGATGCAGAAATTGACGCGAATGTCATCTTTTGACACACCCTCTTTTTCAGCCTTTGCGAGTACGAACTCCGCCACGTGCGGAATTTTCTTGCCCGAGAACGTCAAATCGACAGCCGGCATGCAGATGTCCTTCAACAGTACATCCAAATCGGCTTCCGAAAAATTCTCGTTCTTGATTTCGAATCCGAGCGAATCGACACCGGCATTGAGCATCTGCAACGCCATTGCATTCGCCTCGGCAGGAGCAGCAACCTCGATAGTCTGGTGGGTAAGCCAGTTGTTGTCGCCGCTGACACCTCTCAGGTAAGGGAACTCGCCCGCCGCAGCGTTCAAAGTTTCAAGGCCTTCGAGATTCTCGGCGCGATAGTACGGACGAACGTTGAAGCCTTCGTTCGTGCGCCATACCAGTTTACGCTCGTAGTCGGCCCCTTTGAGGTCGACCGCTATCGCCGCCTCCCACGCTTCGGTCGAAACCGGAGGGAACTCGGCGAAGAGCTTTTCACGATTGTTTTTTGCCATAGTATTTTTGATTAGTTTAGGGTTTTTCCAAAAATTCGCATAAAGGTACTAATATTTTTCCGAACGAAGCAAATAATTGTTATAAAAATAACAGGAAACGACATGAAAGGAAAGTCCGCGGTCGCCGAAACGAATACGCGCTATGACATCAGGGACTTTAAGGCTGTCAAGACTTTAATATCCTTAAAGAACTTTCTTTTATTGATAAACGGCTATTTGACAATAATGAATAGCCGTTTATCAATAAAATAGTAAAATATTTTCCGCAAAACCGCGACAATTTACACGAAAAGTCATTATATTTGCACCATAATCGTTCGTCATCGGCGGACGACGGGTAATGGGAAAACAAACGGAAAACCAAACTAACATGTCTTTATTACGATTCAAAATGCTGGAAGCCGCCATGAACCATACGGTCGTGGACGTCGAGGCTCCGAGTAAAAATCCGTCCGACTATTTCGGCGAAAAGGTCTTCGGACGCAAGCAGATGCGCAAGTATCTCAACAAGCAGACCTACGAAGCACTCTCGAACACCATCGAGAACAACACTCCGCTCACGCCCGAGGTGGCGGACGCCATTGCGGCAGGCATGCGCCAGTGGGCGTTGGAACACGGCGCAGACCACTACTGCCACTGGTTCCAGCCGCTGACGGGCGGTACCGCCGAGAAGCACGACTCGTTCGCCGAACCCGACGGACAGGGCAACGTATTGGAGGAGTTCTCGGGCAAGGTGCTTATCCAGCAGGAGCCGGACGCATCGTCGTTCCCCAACGGCGGTATCCGCAACACCTTCGAGGCGCGCGGCTACTCGGCCTGGGACCCGACCTCGCCGGCATTCATCGTAGACACGACGCTCTGCATACCTACCGTGTTCATTTCGTACACGGGAGAGGCGCTGGACTACAAGACGCCGCTTCTCCGTTCGATTTCGGCGGTGAACAAGGCTGCGACCGAGGTCTGCCGCTACTTCGACAGGAACGTCGAGCGCGTATACTCCTACCTCGGCTGGGAGCAGGAGTACTTCCTCGTCGATGACTCGCTGTGGTCGGCACGCCCAGACCTCGTACAGACGGGACGCACCCTCATGGGACACGAAGCGGCGAAGAACCAGCAGTTGGAAGACCACTACTTCGGTGCGATTCCGCAGCGCGTGCTGGCGTTCATGAAGGAGTTGGAGTACGAGAGCCTGAAACTCGGCATTCCTTTGAAGACGCGCCACAACGAGGTCGCTCCGAACCAGTTCGAGTTGGCTCCGATATTCGAGGAGGCAAATCTCGCCAACGACCACAACCAGTTGCTGATGACGGTGATGGACAAGGTTTCGCGCCGCCACCATTTCCGCGTGCTGCTCCACGAGAAGCCGTTCAAGGGCATCAACGGTTCGGGCAAGCACAACAACTGGTCGCTCGGCACCGACACCGGCGTGAATCTGCTGCGTCCGGGCAAGACGGCATTCGAGAACCTGCAATTCATCACATTCCTCGTGAACGTAATCGTTGCCGTTTACAAGCACAACGGACTGTTGAAAGCCTCCGTCATGAGCGCGACCAACGAACACCGTCTTGGTGCAAACGAGGCACCGCCGGCAATCATCTCGACATTCCTCGGCTCGCAGGTATCGTCCGTTCTCGACCGAATAGAGAAGTCGCACAACGACGAGGACATCCGTTTCGACGCCAAGAACATCTTCCGCATGAGCGGACTTACGCAGATTCCGAGCCTGCTGCTCGATAACACCGACCGCAACCGCACGTCGCCGTTCGCATTCACGGGCAACCGCTTCGAGTTCCGTGCCGTAGGTTCGTCGGACAACTGCGCCGACGCGATGATAGTCCTCAACACCGCCGTAGCCGAGCAACTCACCGAATTCAAGAAGACCGTCGACGCCAAAATCGACGCCGGCGAGAAGAAGGAGAAGGCGATTTACGAGACCATACGCGAACTCATCAAACAGTGCAAGGCAATCCGTTTCGACGGCAACGGCTACTCCGGCGAGTGGAAAGCCGAGGCTGCACGACGCGGTCTGGACTGCGAGACATCGGTACCGCTCATCTTCGACCGCTATCTGGACGAGAGCGCAGTTGCGATGTTCGGCAACATGGGCGTCTTCGACAAGGTCGAACTCGAAGCCCGCACCGAAATCAAGTGGGAGACCTACGTCAAGAAGATACAGATTGAAGCCCGCGTACTCGGCGATTTGGCAATGAACCACATCGTCCCTATCGCGTCGAAATACGAATCGGTGCTGCTCGACAAGGCGTGGAAGATGCATCAGTTGGGCATCAAGTCGACAGCCGACATCGAACTCATCAAGACGATTCAGGACCGCACGGCGGCTATCCAGACGCTCGTACACGAGATGATAGCGCGTCGCAAGGTCGCCAACCATGTCGAGGACATGCGCGAGAAAGCGATACTGTATCACGACACGGTAGCCGTACTCTTCGACAAAATCCGCAACGAAATCGACCACCTCGAAGAGGTCGTGGACGACCAGATATGGACGCTGCCGAAATACCGCGAGATGCTTTTCATCAAGTAAAAGACCCTGACGACATTAAAGTCCTTAAAGTCTTTAAGGTCATTAAAGAAAATGCCGCGCCTCGATTGAGGTGCGGCATTTTTAAGTCTGACAACCTGCCCTACTCGTACTTCACGATATTGGCGCGATGACCTTTCTTGTCGCCGCCGGTGTTGTAGGTCGAGAACGCGATGTAGACCTTGCCGTCGCGAACCTTGATTCCCGAGATGTCGGCATAGCCCTGCGAACTCAGACCGAGCAGATTGAGCATGTACTTGTCCGCAATAACCGAGATGCGGCGTCGCGGCAGAACGACATTGCCCGAGTGGTCGAACACCGTAACGAACGCGTTCGACGGACCGTTGGCGTTGTAGTTACCCTTGTTGTGGTTGCCCTCGACGAAGTAGACATAGTCCTTGTCGATGTCGTAGCCGCGGAAGGTAAAGTAGTTGATGTCCTTCATCGGGTTGCCCTTCTCCTTGTCCGGCTTCGCCACGGTGAAACTGCTTATAGGGTCGAGCGTCGTCAAATCCTTGCCTTTCAGGGTGCGCTGCACGGTCTCCTCCTCTTCGCCGATATTCTCGCCTTTCCACACCGTCTTCATGCGGATTTCGGTATCGGGCAGGGCGCGTGCCTCGCTGAGAGAGTAGATGTTGAACGTTACCGCTCCCGCCTTCTGCGTTACGACCGACAGAATGTCATTAGCCGCATCGACCGCAGGCCAGCAATAGTAGTCGCCGCCCATGTAGTAGGTCTCGCCTGCATAACCGTCGTTGATTTCGGTCTTGGCAGCGAACGGAATGCGCGATACGGCACGCGTGCGGTTATAATTCTTGTGCCATTTGGTGGCGCAACTGCCAATCCATACGTAGTCGCCGTCCTCGGCATGCTCGACTGAAAGGCTGTTGGCGTTGCCGAAATAGCGCAGCGTCATGCGTTCGCCCGAACGACCCTTACCTTTAATAATATAGTTCTCGTGAATCCTGGTCAGACCCTGTTGGTTCTTGCCGATATTTCCCGGCTGCGAATACCAGAGCGTCGCGCCGTCGTCGGCTACGTCGAAGCCCTGCACGGCACGCGAGTTGGTTGCGAGAGCGACGCCCTTGACCACGAACTGCGCCTCTTTGACAGGTTTTGACATCGACATGATTTTCAGCAGCCGTGGGTCGGACACCTTCTCCTTCTTGGGCTTTGCCGCAACGCCCGAAGGCATGCACAGTACAACCGCCAAAGTCAAAGCCACCAAACCTTTTGCGGAATACGAAATAACATTCATTTTGAAATCGGTTTATAATTTGTCGTCAGTTTTCGAGGGTTCGTCATGCGCCGGTCTCTCCGTAAAACGGATATACGGACGCATTCATCATACAAATATATCCAATATTATTTGAATTTTGCAAACGAACGGCGAAAAAACTTCAAGGGCATTAAGGTCCTTAAAGTCTTTAAGGACGCTTCGGCGGCGTGCCGCCGAAGCAGAAATACGCAAAAAAGTTTTGCAGATACCACAATAAGTCATATCTTTGCAAAAGTGCATTTATCGGCTTCCACCCGATTTCACGGGGGGGGGTAAATCCGCAGGAAAAAACACAATTTTTAACTACTTAAAACCACACCCAAATGATTTCAAACCAACGATTTGACAAATTTTTCGGGGGGGGGATTTTCGCAGGCGAATAATTTCAGGTCTGCTCTTGGTCGTCGCAACTCTCTGCGGCGGTCCTGACGCATCGGCACAGAAACACGTCGTCAGCGGAACTGTCCTCGACGGCGGAAGCGGAACACCAGTTCCGTTGGTCGGTGCAACCGTAACCATCAAGGGTACGTCGCTCGGCACCAATACCGACATCTACGGCAAGTACTCGCTTACCGTAAACTCTCCGGAAGACATTCTCGAATTCCAGTTCATCGGCTATCAGACGCAGGAGATAAAGGTCGGCGCACAGACCGCTATCGACGTCGTGCTGAAAGACTCGTCGCAGAAAATCGGCGAGGTGGTCGTAACCGCACTCGGTATCACGCGCGAGGAGAAGAGCCTCGGCTATGCGGTGTCGAAACTCGGTAACGAGGAACTGACGAACGTCGAAAGCGGCAACTGGCTCAACAGCCTCACGGGCAAGGTCGCCGGTCTGAATCTCGACGCTTCGTCGGCAGGACCTGCGGGTTCGATGCGCGTTACGCTGCGCGGCGAGAGTTCGCTGTCGCACGACAACAATACCGCGTTGTTCGTCGTGGACGGAGTGCCTATCAATTCGAGCATGGACGCCAACTCCAACACCACCTCATACGAGGACGGCGACGCCCCTATCGACTACGGTAACGGCGCGGGCGACCTCAATGCCGAGGACATCGAATCGGTCTCGGTGCTGAAAGGTCCTGCGGCGACCGCGCTCTACGGTTCGCGTGCGGCAAACGGAGCAATCGTCATCACCACCAAATCGGGCAAGAAGAATCGTGGCATAGGCATAACCTATAATACAAACGTCGTATTGGAGGAGGCGGGATTCTGGCCCGACTTCCAGACCGAGTACGGTGCGGGCAACATCGGTCCGACCGTCGCGAGCAACGACCACATGTCGAACGGCGTAACGCCCGACGAATATTCGTTCTGGACGGTTACGGCGAACAAGTCGGACACGGGAGAACGAATCGTGCGCTACCACTCGCGCTACCATTTCGGCGAAAAAATCGAGGGGCAGATGCGCTACCTCTATTCGTCGCGCGACTGGGACAACGACACCTACACGCGCAAACCGTATAAAAACGAGGACTGGTACAAGGGCTTCTTCCGCACGGGCGTAACGTGGACCAACAGTCTTTCGGTCGATGCCGGCGACGGCAAGGGACAGTCGATGCGAGTGTCGGTGAAGGACGTGCGCAACAAGTGGATTGTTCCGAACACGGGCTACAACACGCAGAACATCAGTCTCTCGATGTCGAGCAAGCGCAACAAGTACATTCAGGCGCAGGCGAAAGTAACCTATCTGCGCAAGAACAGCGACAATCTGCCTATCGCCGGTTACAGCAACGCGACACCGCTCAAATCGCTGATGTGGAAGCCGTCGTCGATTTCGGTGAACGACATGTACGACGAGTACGTCAGCGGACGAATCGACAAACATTTCGAGGACGGAGGCGGCACGATGCTTATAGACGCGACGCTCGACAACCCGTATGCAATCGCCTACGAGCATCTGAACACGCAGAGCCGCGACCGCATCTACGGAAACGTCAGCGTTACGGGAAACATCATACCCGAGGTGCTGTCGCTCACGCTGCGTTCGGGAATCGACTTCAACAACGACTTCCGCACACAGCAGAAGCCGTTCTACACGATGACATACGCCCAGGGAATGTACCGCGAGCAGACTATACGCAAAATCGAAATCAACAACGACTTCCTGCTCTCGTTCAAGAAGTCGTTCACCAACGGCATTTCGCTCAATGCATCGTTCGGCGGCAACAACATGACATACAAGTATCAGAACATCTCGCTCAAAGCGAACATGCTCGACGCCAAGAACGTCTACATGCTCTCCAACGTCAAGGGACAACTTTCGACACAGTCCGTCCGCCGCTCCAAGAGCATCAACTCGTTCTACGGATTCGTGTCGTTCGGCTACCGCGACATGTTCTACATCGACGTAACGGGTCGAAACGACTGGTCGAGTACGCTCGCCAAGGGACACAACTCCTATTTCTACCCTTCCGTCAGTGCCAGCGTGCTGCTCAGCGAGATTTTCAAACTCCAACAGAAGACCTCGTGGATAAGCCTGCTCAAACTGCGCGCGTCGTGGGCGAACGTCGGCAACGACACCGACCCGTACCAGTTGCTGGACACCTACACGATAAACTCCAACTTCACGAGTTCCTACGAACTGACAGCCGCCCTCAAAAACTACAATCTCAAACCCGAGAACGTCGAGAGTTGGGAGGTCGGACTCGAAGCCAAACTCTTCCGCGGAATCTGGGGATTCGACGTCGCCTACTACGACTCGAAGACCACCGACCAGATTATCTCCGTGCCGTCGGACTGGATTACGGGCGCATCGAGCAAGGTCATCAATGCCGGTGAGGTACGCAACCGCGGTGTCGAGATTTCGACCAACATCCGTCCGATAAACAACAAGAAATGGAAGATGAACATCGCGTTCAACTGGTCGAAGAACTGGAACGAACTCGTCGCGCTCGCCGACGGAGTGGACGTATGGCAACTCAACAAGAACACCATCGGCAACCGCGTACTCATCTACGCATACCCGGGGACGGAACTCGGACGAATCTACGGCACGGGCTACGAACGCGCGCCGAAAGGGGCGTTCTACTACGACGAATCGGGCAACCGCGTCGACTGTTCGGGCAAGGTGCTCGTAGACCCTGCAACGGGCAACCCGATACTCGGCGAGGAACTGCTCGACCTCGGAAGCATCTATCCCGACTGGAAAGCGGGTCTGTCGCTCAGTCTGAAATACAAGACGCTCTCGCTCTCGATGTCGTTCGCGGCTTCGGTCGGCGGCAGGGCTTACTCGCTCACCAACGCGATATTCTCCTACATGGGCAAGAACAAGAATTCGCTCGAAGGTCGCTACGACGGACTCATCCACGACGGAGTGAACCTCAACAGCGACGGAACGTTCTCGAAGAACACCACCGTAACGACCGACATCGTCGACTACTACGGCGTCTACGTATGGCACCGCAACAATGTCGAGCAGAACACGTTCGACACCTCCTATCTGAAAATGAAGGAACTGCGTCTCGAATACTCGCTGCCAAAGAAGATTTGCGCCGCATCGCGCGCATTCCAGGGCGTAACGTTCGGATTCTTCATGACCAACGTATTCTGCATCACCAAATGGCCGCAGTTCGACCCTGAGGTAGCCGCACTCGCGGGTTCGTCGCTCTACCGCGGCGTCGAGACCGGAAGTTACCCGATGACGCGTACCTACGGATTCAATGTCAAACTCCAATTCTAAAACGGGCTATCGAATATGAAAACCATAAAGACATATACGGCTCTCCTGTGTCTGCTGTCAGCAGTCGCCTGCACCACCGGCTTCGACGACTTCAACACCAACCACAACGAGCCGGAATACGGCGACATCACGCCGATAAACATGCTCGAATCGCTCATAGCCAATGCGGGCGACGTGCTGTGCTACCGCACATGGCAACTCAACGGCGAGTTGATACAGTATACGGTATCCGGAACGAGCAACAACTCCTACCACCGCTACGTGATTCCGAACACGGCGTCAGCCTCGTCGTGGAACTGGTTCGCGCGGCTGGCTGCCAATGCCGACGAGATGCAGCGGCTCGCCGTCAAGACGGGCGACCCGAACTGCGAGGCGATAGCGATAACCATCAAGGCTCTGTTCATGTCGAATCTCACCGACTGCTACGGCGACGTGCCTTACACCGAGGCTTTCGGCAACATCAACGGCACGGGCAACAGCCAGCCCCGCTTCGACACGCAGCGCACCGTCTACGAGAACATCATCGCCGAACTCGAACGCGCCAACACGCTCTACAATCCGAAAGATGGCATCAACGGCTCGCGCGACCTGCTGTACGGCGGCGATTTGACGAAGTGGCGCAAGTTCACCAACTCGCTCTACCTGCGCGTGCTGATGCGTTTGAGCAACCGCAACGAGGTATTCGGCGTGGCGGAGAAAATCAACCGCGTATTCACCAATCCTACGTCGTATCCCGTATTCGGAAGCAACGACGACAACGCGACGCTCTACTACGACGACGTCGAACCGTTCGTGAACTATTTCGGCTCGACGACCTCGTCGTCGTTCACCTCGTCGCGCAAGACCTGTTCAACGATTATCGACATGATGTCGATTCCCGGCGACCCGCGCATATCGGCGTACTTCGTTCAGGGCGGCGAACGGTGGAAAGGTCGTCCGAGCGGCATGCCGTCGCAGGAGACCGATTCGGACGGCATCGCCTCGCTCAACCGCGACAATCTCGGCGCATACTCCTCGCCATACTCGTTCATGAAGTACGATGAGGTGCTGTTCATCTTCTGCGAGGCAATCAAGCGCGGCTGGGTGGCTGGCGGCGACCCGCTCGCCGAGGAGTACTACAAGCAGGCGATTACGGCGTCGATACGCTACTGGAACAGCATCGACACCAAAAAGACCGTCATTACCGACAAGACCATCTCGAATTTCCTCGCCAAGGTGCCTTACAACAACACCGTCGAGCAGATTATCAACCAGAAGTACGTCGCCCTGTTCTGGGTAGGCTACGAATCGTGGTACGAATACCGCCGCACGGGATTCCCGAAACTGAAAATCGGTACGGCGACGAGCAACGACCACGTGCTGCCGACGCGATTCCAGTATCCCGACAACACCGCCAACGTGAATGTCGCCAACTATCAGGCGCAACTCGAACGTCTGCGCACCGTCTACAAGGGCGATGACGACATGAAGACGCCGGTATGGTGGAGCAAGCAGGCTGCGGAAGCGGGCATTGAATAACTCGAAAACGATAAACAGACATGAAAACACATATTTATAATATACACGGATTCGCAGCGGCGGCGGTCGCGGCGGTTGCGACTGCTGTCGCATCGCTCCTCTGCTCGTGCGAATCGAAGGATGTCGAAGGCTCGTCGGTCGCTATCGTGGACGACCTCTACCAAATAGAGTACACCGAGGAGGGCGGCATTCAGGCATTCGTCGTCTACTCCGACGTGGGCGACTGGGAACTCAAACCGACTTACGAGGAGGACTGGGAGTGGATAACGGCTTGGCCAGCGAGCGGTCGCGACGACGCACGATTCTCGGTCAAGGTCGATGAGAACAAGAGCGCGTATCCGCGCACGTGCGACCTGAACATGGTCGCCGGAGGACGCATCGTCGCGACGATAACGTTCAATCAGAAGGGGGCTGCCCCATATATGAAGGTAACCTACTCCGCCGACACGAAAGTCGTTTCGTCGCTCGGCGAACAGTTCAAAATCAAGGTCGAAGCCAACATCGACTGGTCGGTGGACATTCCGGCTGACGCCGACTGGCTCTCGCTCGCCGAAAAGACCGACACCTACCAGATATTCGACGTCAAGGAGAATCCTCTCGACTCGGAACGCGAGACGACCGTAACGTTCGCAGCCACGGGAACGTCGCTCGCCCATCCGCTCGTCGTCAGACAGGCGAAACCGTCCGAGTCGTTCCACGAATCGCGGCTCGTCACGATAGCCGACGTACTCGAAATGACGGGCGGCGGCGCAGGAACGGTAAACGAGAACGTCTATGTCGAGGCATACGTCGTCAGCGACTGCACCTGCGGCAACTTCCCTGCGGCGCAGATGTGCGTGCAGGACGGCAGCGGCAAGGGACTCTGCATCGAGTTCGACGACGAGGACTCCAACGACTATCCGCTGAATTCCAGACTGACGATACATCTGTTCGGCATGTCGGCTTCGCTCGACCGTGAAACGAAGGCTCCGAAATTCGGCAACTTCTCGCGCACGATGATAATGAAGACCGAAGAGAGCGACGGCATCGCACCGGTTGCGCTCGACGACGTTTCGACGATAGGCGGCCACGAGTACTGTCTGGTCGAACTGCGCGACATGGAGTACGTGCTGCCTTACGGAACCTACCTCAACATCAACGAAACCGTGCTTAACGCCGGTTACGGCGACTACGACATCGCGCCGTCGCTGCCGTTCTGCGAACGCAACAACGAATATGTACACCTGTTGCGCGACGCTTCGGGCAACACGGTACAGTTGTACACGTGGTACGAATCGGTATTCCGTGCGGCGAGAATGATTCCGGAAGGCACGGGCAGCATCCGCGGTGTCGTGATGCGCCGCAGCAAAAAGGAGGGAACCGTATATCATATCCGTATGCGTTCGCTCGACGACGACCGCATTTCGGACGACGCCTCCACGCGCCGCAGCAAAACCGTCATGCAGATTGGTCCTTGGACGGACTACAAGAAGGGGTTGGACAAGGCTGTCGCATCCGTCGGAACGGGACAACTCAAAGAGTCGGCAACCGGCGAGAGCGTAGCAGTAAACAACAGCGCGGGCAGCGTATCGATGTATTTCCAGCCGGCGTGGACACGCTGCATACCGGCATCGTTCGCCGACGGCAAATGGATTCCGCTGTATGCCAACGACCCGACGATACTCCACTACTGCATAGTCGCCCAAGACTGGTGGCAGAACAACTACAACCGCATCGACGACTGCGACGGTACGGCATGGATAATCACGGCTTCGACCGTCGGATACACGGGGCAACTCTCGCTCGCGCTCGCAATGGCGAGTTCGAGTTCGGGACCGATGAATTTCAGTCTCGAATGGGCGGAGAACGAGAATGCGCCGCTCGACGAGTGGACGCAGATAACGACTTTCGCCGCGGCGAACGCCAGCACGAGTCAGGGCATGAAAATCTACACGCTCGACCTTCCGCAGGAGTGTTGCGACAAGAGCGACCTCGTGCTGCGCATGCGCGTCTACAACGACCGCCGCGCGAAGAACACGAGTACGCCTATCGACCGTGCGGGCAACAACCGCATCGGCATAATCCGTATAAGCAGCAGATAAAAAAAAGAGAAAGCATCATGAAAAACATACTGAAAACATCAGCGTTCATCGCTCTGGCGGCTCTCGCATTCGCTCTGGGCGGATGCCGTGAGGAGGCAAAGAGCGAATACCGCTATTCGGAGCGGCTGGTGTCGCGCATATACATCAACACCGAACTGTCGATTTACGAAGGGCAGGTCGTGGCGATTCAGGGTCGCGGCTTCACCGCCGGGGACAAGGCGGTATTCCGCAGCGAAAAGAGAGAGGTCGTCATTCCGCTCGTCGAGACGACCGACACCTACGCGAAGTTCGTCGTTCCCGAGGAGTTGGAGCGCGGCAACTACGTATTCTACATCACCCGCGGCGATGCCGAGCAGAAGGTCTGCAACATCACCGTATGGATTACGACCGAATTCGACATTCCCGACCGCGACGGATTCAACATCAAGGGCGTCGTGTTCTGCGGCAAGGAGGGACTGGCGGGAGTACCCGTTTCGGACGGCATCACGACGACCGTTACCGACGAGAACGGCTACTACTGGCTCGCGTCCGACAAGTCGAACGGCTACGTGTTCGTTTCGCTGCCGTCGGGCTACATGCCCGTAACGGGCGACAACGCCTGCCCGGGATTCTGGATGCCCGTTTCGAGCGACGCAGGCATCGACGAGCAGTGCAACTTCGAACTCAAAAGCGTGGACAACACCGACCACTTCGTAATCTTCGCCGCCGACCTGCACCTCGCCAACCGCGACAATTCGAACGGCGACATGAGCCAGTTCCGCGACGGATTCATGGTCGATTCGCAGGCTCTCGCCGCGGAATACGGCACGGAGCGCACCTACGCGATAGTGCTGGGCGACCTGACGTGGGACCACTACTGGTACGTGCAGAAATACACGCCGGCAAACTACAAGAACACCGTCGCGGGCTACTGCGTGCCAATGTTCAACACGATGGGCAACCACGACAACGACCCTTACGTACAGGGCGACTTCGCGGGCGAAGCGTTCTACAAGACCGTGTTCGGACCTTCGTACTATTCGTTCGACCTCGGCGAGGTACACTACATCGTCCTCGACAACATCGCATGGATAAACACGGGCGGTGCGCAGGGCATCATCGGCGCACGCGACTACCGCCGCAATCTCACGAACACCCAGTACGAATGGCTGCGCAACGACCTGCGGCTGGTCGGCGACAAGTCGAAGCCGATAGTGGTCTGCACCCACTGTCAGTTGCACTCCAACAACAACTCCGGTTTCGACAACGCAGCGACGCTCAGCGGCAGCGGTACGGCGGACATACTCGACTGTCTCGCGGGATTCGACAACGTGCATATCATGACGGGACACTCCCACATCAACTCGACCATGGTCGTCGCCGACAATATCATCGAGCATAACACCGCCGCCGTATGCGAATGCTGGTGGTGGGGCGGCAAGTACTCGGGACGCAGCGTCTGCAAGGACGGCACGCCGTCGGGATACGGAGTGTTCGAGGTCAGGGGTCGCGACATAAAGTGGTACTACAAGGGCATCGGCTGCGGACGCGACGAGCAGTTCCGCTCCTACGACATGAATCTCGCCAAGAGCATTCTCGGCGAATACGTCGAGGTTCTCGACAAGCAGACCGATTCGCCGCGCGACACCGCGGGCGACGACTATAAAGATTTGGAAAGCAACATGGTCTATATCAACGTCTGGAACTACGACCCGCAGTGGAAAATCGAGGTTACCGAGGGTGGCACGCCGCTGACGGTAAGCCGCGTATTCGACCGCGACCCGCTGCACACGCTGTGCTACGACATTCCGCGCGTGCAGAGCGGAAGTTCGCTCACCTCTTCCGACGCTTCCAACCGCACGTCGCACATGTTCGCGGTAAAGGCTTCGTCGTCGTCATCGACGCTCGAAATCAAGGTTACCGACCGTTTCGGCAACGTATACACCGAAACCATGACGCGACCGAAAGCATTCCACACCAAAATGAAATAACAAAACGGACACAGACATGAAAAACATAATCGGAACAATCACGTGCGCGTTCGCAATCGCCGCCGCCCTACTGTCCGGCGGATGCAAAAGCGACAAGGAGGTCGCACCCGACGTTTCGTCCGAACAGACCGAAATCAGGGTGAACAAACGCGGTCTGGACTATAACGGCGGAGAGGTGAAGATAGACGTAAAGTCGAACACCTACTGGATAATCAACTACGACGAAGAGAACGTAGACTGGATTGAGGTAACTCCCCGCGCGTCGCACGGCGACACGGAGGTCACGGTCGCGGTAGACCCGAACATGCGCGACGAACGCGCCGTAACGCTCTATTTCGACACCGTAGACGGAGTGAAACTCGAAGTGTCGATATACCAGAGCGCGTACGGGGAGACAATCTCCTACTACAACGAGACATTCGGCGACGGAGCGTCAGCCGCTGTCGCCGACTACAACGGTTGGAGCCGCAGCGGATTCGGTTCGGACATGGTGCGCTACTCCGGCTCTGCGCAAATCGCCGCCTCCGCTCCGTCAGCAGGCTATGAGGGCGCGTCGGGCGGCAATGCCGCGACGTTCGCCGAGGACGGCGACACCTTCACGCTCGGACCAATCGATACCAAGAATGATGTCTACTTCCAAATGTCGTTCGGCGTGAGCAACACGCTCGGTGCATTCGACAAGGAGGGCTTGAAAGTCGAAGCCAGCATGGACGGCGACGACTGGTATCCGTTCGCCTACGAAACCGACACCGTCGCTTCGGGCTGGGGCAAGGCATCGGCGATATTCCACATCATCGGCGTAGACCGCATGTATCTGCGCTTCACTGGCAAGGCTGGATATGCGATAGACGACCTGCTGCTGCTCGAAGGCAGCGAGTCGGACAACGGCTACGAACTCGAATTCAGCCTCGACGGCGACGACAACTACAAGCCGGGCTACGTCTACTTCTCCGACGACTTCGACTGGATAACCTACGAATTCGGCGGCACGGACTACGTCGGCAACCCGCAACTCAACACGGCGGAGACGCGGTTCGACAACGTATACACGCTCTCGCAGGAACTCGTGGACAAATTCGAGCAGGCGGGCTGGGTGCAGACGGACAACAGCCGTCCCGTTTACCTGCGTCTGGGCTACATCAAACTCGGCAAGAGCAGGACCGCAGGTCTGGTGCAGTCGCCGGCACTCGCAGCGATACGCGAGGGGCGCACGGTACATGCCGAACTGACGTTCAAGGCAACGGGTTATGAAGGCTCGGGCGGCGCACGCGATTTGGGCGACATCAAAATCGAGGTCATCGGCGGCGGAACGATAAATTCGGCGACGCAGACCGAACTCGAAATCCCGCTCGAAACCTACAACAAGTGGACGGAAGACCCTATTGCGGTGCGCATCTACAATGCTACGACCGACACGCGCATAATATTCAAGTCGGCATACTCGACCGAATATCTGACTGCGGCAGGCGTCTCCAACCGTTTCTTCCTCGACGAGGTCGCGCTGTCGAAAATCTCGAAAAGCACCGAAATCGTCGAGGAGTGGTCGGAAACGCTCGCAATGCCGGCTGTCGGCGCGCAGAACGTATCGGCTTCGTCATCGTCGCTCACCGCTTCGTGGGACGCAATCGACCACGCATTCCGCTACGAATACACAGTACGCAAGGTATCCGACGGCAGAGTCGTCGAGCAGGGCATATCGGAGACACCGTCATGCACCGTGAACGACCTCGGAACCGGCGTCGCCTACGAACTCTCCGTACGCGCGCTCGGACATGCCGAATCGTTGCGCTATCAGCCGTCGGAGTGGACCGAACCTGTCGCCGTAACCACCATAGACAAGGATGTGCATCCGTTCGGCTACGTATTCTTCGAGGACAACTTCGACTGGCTCGACGAGACATGGGCTATGACCGGAAATGAAACTGCGTGGGCAGCAGGATTCTTCGACCAGGAATGCAAGGGCATAACCACGGCGAACTACTCCGCCGAAAAGGTTGCCGAATGGGCATCGCGGGGATACGGCTACGCAACGAGCAAGTGCCGCGTGTACATCCACTTCGGCAATCTGAAAATCGGTCGTAGCGTCAACGCAAACAAGAACGTCGGCGACCATGCGGGATACTTCATCCTGCCGACAAATGCAGTTGCGGACATTACGGATGGAGCGTCGATAGCCGTCAAGTTCGAAATGGACGTATGTACGGTAACCTCATTGAACGACACGCGCAATCTGACGGTTTCATGCTCCAATGGCGAGAGTTACGACTTCTCGTTCGAGGCTTCGGCATTGAAGGAGTGGGTGGCAATCGAACCGCTCGTATTCCACAACGTGTCGAACAACTGCACGTTCACGGTATCGACCATGAAACAGCAGTCGGAAATCGTGCCTAACCGCGTCGGACTGGACAACATCCGCATTTCGAAATACGACACGAGTGCGGACAATTAGACAACCTTTTCGTTAAGCCGAGTGCAGAGCCGAATTTATTCGGGCTCTGCCGAGGCGAGAAAAGGAAGAAAAAATTTCAACCACTTAAAAAACTACGATAAAATGACAATGAAAAGAGATTATCGCTACCCCGACCTGAGGGTGTGCCGCTGCACGGCGGAGCAAGGCTTCGCGATTTCGGCAGAATCGGGATTGCCGTCGATAGACGACGACTGGACAAACAAGGATTACGAATAACCGTTAAAAGCAATCGAACAATGAAAAAGATTATCAAAAGCATCGCGTTCATTGCCGCAACGGCAATGACGCTCACCGGCTGTACGAACGACATCGACGGAACAACCGACATCGCACAGAAGGGCGGCAGCGTCGCACTGCAAATCGACGCGCAAATCGCCGACACGCGAACCGACCGCGACGAAGCGACGGGAAAACTCTCGTGGAACGCGACCGACGAACTCGGCGTAACCGTCGTAGGCGCGGAAGCGACCGACATCAACCTGAAAGCCGTAACCGACGGTTCGGGAGCATTCGAGACCTCGGGCGGCACACAGACCGCAGGCACGATGTACGCCTATTTCCCGTACCGCGAATACGCAACGGACGGCAGTTTCAAGGATTTCAACTCCACGGGTGCGACCGACATCTGGATTTCGCTCAACTCCGGACAGACACAATCCGTTGCAGGGGCATTCGAAGCCGGAAAATACATAACGATGGTATCCGAACCGGCAACGCTTGTCGAGAACGAATCGACGAAGCTCGTTTTCAAGGCGACGGCATCGGTTCTCTGCTTCGACATCTACGGTGCCGATGCTTCGGGCGAAAAGGTGAAGAGCGTAACGGCAGTCAGCGACAACACTATCACCGGCGGCTACAAGTACGACCTGACGACGGACGTATGGGATTTCGCATCTTCGATTCGGCGCAAGGCGGCGATAGTCAATCTCGCCGAGCCGTTCGCCGTTCCCGCCGCTGCGGGAGAGGGAAAGGTCTACATGGCGGTTCTGCCGGGTACGCATACGCTCAAAGTAACCGTCGAGACCGATGCCAACTGCTATGTATTCCGCTATAAGAACTCCGTCGAATGCGCTGCGGGCAAAATCGGCACGCTGAAACTCAATCTCGCGAAAGCCGACGAAAAGCACGTCTACATCAACAACTACGACCTCTGCATCTGGGGCGGCGACGCACTGAACGATGCCGAGGGACACCTCCCTGGTATGACTGCTATCAAGATTACCGACGGCGAAACGCCTTACATGATCAACTGCGCGAGCAACATTCAGGGAACGGAGCAAATCAACTCACTGAATGCAGGCACGGTAGCGGCATATCTTTTGAGCCGCGGCTGGGGCGATTTCACCGAAAACTACGCATCCTCGCTCTACCGGTTGACCGAAATGGCCGGCTGCATAAAGGTCGGCACATCGAGCGGCGTAGGCACGTTCTATCTGCCGTGCCGCACGGGCATCGATGGCAAAAATCTGTCCGTCAGATTCGACGCCATGAAGTGGAAAGGTACTAATAACAATGTGCATCAGGTCGTTGCAAAAATCGTCGAGGGTAGCGGACTTATCAACGGATTGGGAACGGAAGAGACTGTCGCTACCGACATAAACGACTACGCGGTGGGCAATCTCGGCGAGGTATCGTTCATCGTAACCGGAGCGACCGCCGAAACCGTCATCTCGATAAGCATAGGTACGGCAAGCAAAACTCCGCGTGCAATCGTGGACAATCTCGTAATGGACGTAATCGAGCAGGCGGAGCCGCTCGACAAGCCGCAGAACCTGCAACTGTCGATGTTCGCGCCGATTACGGAAGACGACGTTACGACTCGTCCGATAGCATTCGCATGGGACGAGGTCGCAGGCGCATCGGGCTACAAGTACTCGGCTGTAATCAACGGCAAGACCGAGGAAGGCACGACGACCGCCAACTATCTGGAAATCGCCAATACCGACATCGCACTGCTCAACGCCTCATTGAAGGTACAGGCTCTGGGAGTAGAGGGCATATCGGCTGACAGCGAATGGAGCGAAACGGCGGAGGTTGCGAAAGATGTTCTGTTCTGCGACGACCTCGAATGGTTCAATGACGAAGTCCAAATCGGCGAATGGACAGACCAAACGGTATCGACTTTCATTGCGGGCAGCGAAAGCGCAGCCGCACTGTGGGCAAAACACGGCTACTCGGTTTCGAACGCCTACATATACTTCAACTTCGGCGCGCTGAAATTCGGTCGTACAAAAGGTAAAGCCAACGTAGGTGATTTGACATTGCCGGCAGCGGCTCTCGCAGGTGCCGCCGCCAATTCGGCGATAGACATCAACCTCGATTTCGGAACCACGGCAACGGGCGATATACACTATATAACCTTCAAGGTTCTGAACGACGACGAAACGGCAGCGACCACGTTCGACCTCAACGAACTCGACAACCGAATCACGCAAGAGAAGAATACTTGGTTCAACGGCTCGATTCCGCTTTCGGGCGTAAACGGCGATTCGGTACTCGTAATCTCCAATGACAGCGAGCAGAAAGCCGCCGCCGGAGGAAATGACGTGGCTAACCGCTTCTGCATCGGAAAGATAAAGATTTCGAAGAAATAAAACCGCACATCGGGAATAGGCTTGTTTTGTACAAGCCTATTCTTTTCGCCCGATAATTTATCGACAACTGCAATTTTTTTATAATTTAATTGTAAATTAGTATATGATTTCGTCATCCTGAGCGAAGCGAAGGATCTAATGATTCGGAATACATTGAAACAGATTCTTCGCTACGCTCAGAATGACGTCAGTACGGCAAATAAATTTTTCGATTCCCGGTTGGGTGTATCGGGCAGGAAATGTGTCCTACATATGTATAGAAACACACCAAACTAAAAATACATGAACAAGAAATCATTTATCCCCGTTTCTCTCGCAATCGGTTCGTCGGTAATCGGCGGCTGCGCACAGCAGAAAGCCGAGAAGCCCGCCGACAACGAACGTCCGAACATTCTGTGGATTATCGCCGAGGACATGACGCTCGACCTCGGCTGCTACGGCTGCCCCGCAGTCAAGACACCGAACATCGACCGTCTGGCGGCGGAAGGCGTGATGTACACCAACGCACGCTGCTGCGCTCCGCTCAGTTCGCCGACCCGTTCGGCGATGCTTACCGGACTGCACCACACGATTACGGCTTCGCACAACCATCGCAGCAACCGCGACAAGGCACTGCCGGATTCCATCAAACCGTTCACCTACTATCTGCGCGAGGCGGGCTACACCTGCATACTCGGCGACCGCGACTGTTTCGAGAATCCGAACAACACCACCAGCGACCACGAGTCGAGCCGCAAAATCGACTGCAACTTCCGCTACGACCGCACGGGCGAATACGACGGCAAGACCAAATTCGGTCTGTTCGACAAACTCTATGACATCGACCCAACCTCCGACATGCCGTTCTTCAAGCAGGTAACGCTCTACGTTACGCACCGCGGCGACTGGTGGAAATCGATTCGCGAGCAGTCCGAACATCCGGTGAATCCTGCCGAAGTCGTGCTGCCGCCTTACATGGCAGACCATCCGAAAATCCGCGAGGAGTACGCCTGCTACCTCGACCAGGTGGAATACATGGACGCCGAGGTCGGAAAACTGATGAAAAAACTCGAAGAAGACAATCTGAAAGACAACACCATAGTGATTTTCATCGCCGACAACGGACGTGCCGACATCCGCGCCAAGGGATTCCTTTACGACGAAGGTACGCGGGTGCCGATGATAGTATGGGGCAAGGGCATCGAACATGCCGTCGTGAACGAACTCGTCAGCGAACTCGACATCACGGCATCTATCCTGCATCTGGCAGGCATCGAGCAACCGTCGTATTATCAGGGCAAGCCGCTCAACATCTTCGATGCCGAAAGCAAGGACGGACACGAGTACGTCTACACTGCCCGCGACAACTGGGACGAGGTGATGGAGTGCATCCGCGGCGTGAACGACGACCGATACGTCTACATCCGCAACTACTTCCCGCAGGACCCTTACGACCAGCACCATATTTATATGGACCTCTACCGTCCTGCGCTGCACATCATGCGCCGTCTGAAAGCGGAGAACAAACTCAACGCCACCCAACTGCTGTTCCTCGCCGACTCGAAGCCGGTAGAGGAGTTGTACGACTACACAGCCGACCCTTACTGCGTAAACAATCTGGCGGCGAAGCCCGAGATGCTTCCGGTACTCAACCGCATGCGCGAATACATGGACGACTGGAACCGCAATAACTACGACGCGGGAATCGAAGACCGCCTGACGCGCAAACTCGACGATTCGCGCCGCGACGAGAACCGTCCGCGCTACTTCGTGCAGAAATATCATCCGGAGGAGTGGCAGAAATTGCTCGACGGCGAAATCTGCGACAAATACGACCTCTGGAAAAAGGAGTTGAAGGAACTGCAAAAAAGCAAGAAATAGTCATGAAACGACTTATACTCATAGCCGCGGGAGTGCTGTTCGCCATGAACAGCACTTTCGCATGGGGCATACTCGGACATACGACCGTCGCGAAAATCGCAGAGAACAATCTCACGCCGAAAGCGAAAAAGGAGTTGGCGAAATACTTCGGCAAACAGTCGATAGTCTTCTACGCCACCTACCCCGACTACTACCGTGCCGAATGGCTCGTCGATTACGGTTTCGACCCCATTAACGGCAAGCGCGTGAACGTCTATCCGCACACATTCGAGGTGGACAAGGACTTCAAGCCGTTCCGCGGATTCAACGACAACGGACGCTACGTCAAGAACTGCGTGCATTTCATCGACGAATACGCCAAGGAGTTGTGCGGTGCAAGGAAGAACATGACGGATTCGACGATAATGCAGCGCGTTATCATGCTCGTGCATCTGGTCGGCGACATGCATTGTCCGGAGCATATCCAGTACAATCCGGAGGACATGTCAATCGGCAAATACAAGGTGCGTTTCGACAACCGCAACGTCAAGTATCACACGTTCTGGGACGAAGAGGTTTTCACGCGCCGCAATCCGTTCTCGTTCAGCGACACCGCGCTGCTGCTCGACACGTGGAGCGACAAGCGCATAGCCGCGACCGTCACGGGAGAGCCTTACGACTGGGCGGAGGAATCTGCTCGGCTGTCGTATCCAGTCCATGCCTACAAGGAGGGTGCGGAACTCAAACGGGTACCGTATCTCAACGAGTTTACGCCGCTGGCGGAAGACCAGATTCGCAGAGCCGGCTACCGTCTCGCGAAACTGCTCAACGATATTTTAGGAAAGTAGGGAGTAAAGTCCTTAAGGACCTTAGGTCCCTAAATAAAAATGCGACTATTTTGAATAGTCGCATTTTTTATTGCTTAATAGCAGATTGCCCGTTATCACGCGCCGCTATTTAGTGGGAGCAGGCTCGTCCTTGATGCCGAGTTCAGCCTTGACGGCAGCCGCGAGGTCGGTCAGCAATGCTTCGTCATAGAAGGCAAGACCCATTGCCGAGGTATCGAAAACGGCAGTATAGCCGCCCGCCTTGGCAACCTTGCTCACAGCATCCATAGCCTTTTTCTGCACCGGCTCGAAGAGTTCGTTGGACTTGTTCTGATAGTCGCTCTGAGCAACGCGCTGGAACTCCATATAACGGTTTTGGAGTTGCTCCAACTCCTGCTGCTTGAACTGCTTTACGGACTCGGCCATGGTAGCCTGATTCTTCTGGAAATCGGCAGCCTTATTGTTGAACTCGACCTGAATCTGCTCCAACTGCTCCTGCAAATCCTTGCCGAAAGTTTCGAGATTGGTCTGCATCTCCTTGAACTCCGGCATGACGGAGACAATCTCCTGCATGTTTATACGGGCAAGTTTCTGTGCATAGAGCGAGGTCGAAATCATCGCCATCGCCACTGCGAGGGTTAGTTTGATAAATCTTTTCATAAGAATTTTCGATTTGTTTTACGATATAAAATTACTTGATTTTTTTATTTTTTCAAAAGATTTATGATTGCATCCGTGTGATTCACCGAATCGGAGTAGAAAAGCACCGACGGATTCGACGCGATATCGACGACCATATCGCAGCCGTTCTCCTTGGCATATTTCTCTATCGCCGAGAACACGCGGCTCTGGATAGGCTGTATCAGTTCGATGCGTTTTTTCATGATTACGCCGTTGTTGCCGAATATAGACTGCTGGTACTCAGTTGCAGTCTTCTCCTGCGACAGAATCTGCTGTTCGTAGGCGTTGCGGGTTGCGGTCGAGAGCGACGCCTTCTGCGAAACGTAGGTCGAATAGAGATTCTCTATATCCTTGAATTTCGCATCCACCGCCTCCTGATACTTCTCCGACATCTCGTCGAGCGTCTTTATCGCCTCGTTGTACTCGGCAACGGACTTGAAAATCTTCTCGCTGTCCACGACGATATATTTCTGCGCGAAAGCCGTCATAGCGCTCGCCAGAATCACTGCTGCTGTCAAAATCAAACGTTTCATAATCTTTTCTCCTTGTTGGTTACGTTTTATACTGTATAACGCATACCGAATCAAATATATTGCCAAATAATAAATTCCCGCCGCGCAACCGTTTAGAAATTCTGACCGATTACGAAATGGAACTGGCTGCCGCTGCGTTTGGTCTGACCCGCCGGAGCATCGAATCCCCAGCCCCAGTCGATACCGAGCATACCGACGATAGGCAGATAGAGCCGGACGCCGACACCTGCCGAACGCTTGATTTTGAACGGCGAGAAGTCCTTCCACGACGAGAATCCGTTACCGCCTTCGAGGAATCCGAGTACGTAGATTTGCGACGACGGTTTGAGGATAATCGGGTAACGCAGTTCGAGCGTATACTTGTTGTACGCCACCGAATAGGAACTGCCGACAGGGTCGAGGTCGCCGTCTTCGTAACCGCGCAGCGAGATGATGTCCACGCCGTAGATGCTGTAACCCGACATACCGTCGCCACCGACCTGGAACCGTTCGAACGGCGACACTTTGTTCTTGTTGTAGTGTCCGAGGAATCCCATCTCCGCCTTTGCCATCAGCACGAGGTTGTTGTTGGACGTAAGTGCCTGGAACCACTGCGCTTTGAGTTGCCACTTGTGGAACTCTATCCATCTCCAACGCTGCTGGTCGTTGAGCGTCGGGTCGGAGTATTTCTTGCCGTCCCAAGCCGAGAACGGAGGCGTAATCTGCAACGAAACCGAGATGTTCGAACCGCGGCGCGGATATATCGGCTGGTCGGTCGAATTACGTTCGAGAACCACGCGCAGCGAGAGCATGTTTGCGTTACCGTCCTTCATGATGAACGAATCGTAGCCTTTCAGACCGTAACGCTGGTATGCCAACTCAGTGTAGAGCGAGAAGTAAGGGTCGGGCCACGAAAGACGCTTGCCGAGTCCGACAGCCAGACCATAGGAGCGGAAGTAGGCGGACGCCTTCTGCCATATATAATAGGCATTGTTCGTTTCGGAGATGTGTCCCGATACAGTCAGCGAGTTAGGCTTGCGACCGCCAAGCCACGGGTCGGAGAAACTGAGCGACAACGCCTTATAGTACGTACCGTTGGTCTGTCCCGAAATCGACAGACGCTGGTTCTGACCCATCGGGTAAGGTCGCCACGCATTCTTCTTGAAGAAATTGCGGATAGAAAGGTTGTTGAGCGTGATTCCGACCGAACCCACGAACGTTCCCGAACCCCAGCCGGCGGCGATGTTGAACTGGTCGGACGCCTTCTCTTCGAGAGGCCAGTTGATGTCCACGAGTTCGTTCGACACCGGTTTGATGTCCGGCATGATAGCCTCCTCGTTGAAGTGCTGCATTCCGGCGAGAGTACGGATGGTCTGCATCAGCAGCGCACGGTTGTAGAGTTCGCCCGGACGGGTATAGAGTTCGCGGCGAATCACCTCGTCGTCCACACGGTTGTTGCCCGTGATACCGACATTGTTGATTGTGAACTGCTTGCCCTCGAAAATCTTGATTTCGAGGTCGAGCGAGTCCTTGCCGACGATGATTTCCGCAGGGTCGATTTGCGACATCAGGTAGCCGTCGTTCTGGTAGAGCGACGAAACCGACATGTCGTCCGGATTCTGCTCCTTGCCGACACCGAGACGTTTGTGCATCGACTTCTTGTCGTAGACGTCGCCCTTGTTCACTGCGAACATGCGTTGGAGGTCCTGCGTGTCGAAGCGCGAGTTGCCGACCCACGTTACGTTGCGGATATAGTACTTGTTGCCCTCTTCGAGATTGATGTGGATGCCCAGACGCTTGTCGTTGATTGCGTATACCGAGTCGGAAACCACATTGGCGTTGCGGTAGCCCTTCGAGTTGTAGAAGTCGATGAGCAGTTCCTTGTCGGCATCGAAATCGGTTTCGTTGAACTTGGTGTTCTGCCAGAACATGATGCTCGTCTTGTGTGTCTTCTTGAACGTGCGGCGCAGACGCTTGTCCTTGAAGTTGTCGTTGCCCGAGAAGGTGATTTCGCCGACACGGACGCGGGCGTTCTTCTTCACGTCGAACGTAACGTTCACGCCCTGAGGAATGACGGTGTCCTGCTCTATCTTAACATCGACGTCGCAGTTGCGGAAGCCCTTATTGCCGAAATGCTGTTTGATGAGTTTCGTGTTCTTGTCGACGATATAGTCCGAGAGTTCGTGTCCGCGTTTGAGTTTCAACTCTTCGAGCAGGTCTTTCGACTTGCCCTTCGACACGCCCGTGATAGCCCAGTTCACCACGCGCGGACGCTCTTTGAGCATCACCTCCAAATCGACGCTGTCGCCGTCGATGTTGGCACCAATCTGGATGTCAGAGAAGTAGCGTTGCGACCACAGACGGTTGATGGCGTTCTGGATGAACGAACTCGGCAGATAAATCGAATCGCCAGGCACGAGACCCGACGCCGAACGCAGAATGTCATGGTTGAGATACTTGACACCGTGAATATTCACCTTGCGCAGGTAATACATACGGCGTTCCTTCTCCGAAAGGTGCTGAGGATTCTCCGGCATGACGAAATCGTCCTCCTCCGCCTGCCCCTCCTGCACGGCGGCAGACGTCGCAGGTTTTCCGGTACTTTCGGTTGCGGCGGCTGCCGGCTCGGCGGTCGCCTGTCTCTCCGTCTGCGGCATTTCAGCCTTCCTACTGCGTTTTTTATCCTTTTGAGGTTTCTTGTCGGCATCCTGCTGCACCGGCGCACCCTTCGCTCCCGAATCGTCGCGGGACTGCGCATAAACATCGGACGACAGCAGTGCGATTGTAGCCGTCATCAACAGTGATACCCTCAATAAATGCTTCATCGAAACTATTTACAAATTACTTCTTACTATCCAATCTTAAAGTTTGCCGTAGCGTCGTTCGCGGGTCGCGAACTCCTCCATGGCCTTGTCGAACTCCGACTGACCGAAATCGGGCCACAGCGTCTGCGGGAAATACATCTCGGCATACGACGCCTGCCACAGCAGAAAATTGCTCAACCGACACTCGCCGCTGGTGCGGATGATGAAATCGGGGTCGGGAATTCCTGCCGTATAGAGCGAATCCGACACCGTATTCTCCGTAATCTCCTCCGGCTTCAATTCGCCTTTCGCCGCACGTTCGGCGATGCGGCGGGCTGCCGTCGCAATCTCGTCGCGGGACGAATAGTCGAATGCCAGCACGAGCGTCAGTCTGTCGCCGGCAGCGGTCTCGCCCTCGATTTTCGCGAGATGCCCGCGCACCTTCTCCGAGAAGCGGTCGCGGCGACCTATCATCCTCACGCGCACGCCCTGTTCGACGAGTTCTGGCGTTTCGTCCATCACGCTCTTGCAGAACAACTCCATCAGGGCATCGACCTCCTCCGCCGGACGCCCCCAGTTCTCGGTCGAGAAAGCATAGAGCGTCAGGTAGCGCACGCCGTTGCGGAGTGCCGCCTTGATGCACTCCTTGACGGATTTCACGCCCTCGATATGACCCTCGTAACGCTCCTTGCCGCGGTTTTTCGCCCAGCGACCGTTACCGTCCATAATGATGGCGACGTGAACGGGTATGCCCTTAAAATTACTCATATATCTCGCAAATATATCACTTTTTTCCGACAATACGACATTTCGCGCCGGATATTCGATATTTCGCACTATCTGACGTCTACTCCCCACATCATTTTATTCCGTAACGTGTCGTAAAAGGATATATTGTGCGGAACAGCCAAAGAAATTCTCCTTTCGGCAAGACGCACCGTGAATTCCGCGCCGTCGCCTATCTCCCATGTGCGGTTGTCGACGGAGACCGAGGCGGCATTTCCGCGGGTATGCACGCATATCGAAATCTCGCTCGAATCGGACATCACTATCGGTCGCATAGTCAGATTGTGCGGCGAAAGCGGCGTGAGAAGAATGCTACGACAGGTCGGCGCGATGACGGGACCGCCGGCACTCAGCGAATAGGCTGTGGAGCCGGTCGGAGTGGAGATTATGATTCCGTCGCCGTTGTAGGTCGAGACGTGTTCGCCGTCGATTGCGGCATCGGTCGAAATCATGGTCGCACCCAGTCGCTGTACCGAAACCTCGTTGAGCGCGTACATCGGCTGTCGCGAGCCGTCGAACACGCCGTCGATGCGGAGCATGGCGCGCGATTCGTAATGGATTCCGCCCTCGGCTATCGCACGGAACACGCCGGCGATTTCGCTGCGCGAGGCGAGTGCCAGAAAGCCCAGCCGCCCCGAATTGACGCCCACGAGCGGGACATCCGCGCCGTCGAGCCTGCGCACAGCCTCCAACAGGGTTCCGTCGCCGCCGCAGCAGACCATGACGGCATCGCCCTGCGGCGGCTCCACACGGTCGCCGTATTGCAGTTCCGCCGGAATATCGCGTCCCGTGAGCGACCGTATCGTCTCGGCGAACTCGCGGTTTACGGTGAAATCGAAGCCGAAACGCCCGATTGAAGCGAATATTTCGTCGATGTCCTCGGCGCGGTGTTCGACTTTATGGCGAGAAAAAAGTATGATTTTCATCTGACGTGTCCCGAAAATATATTAACTTTACAACGCAAATATAACTAATTTTATGACAAAGTTAAGCGTCAACATAAATAAGATTGCCGTAATCCGCAACTCGCGGGGCGGCAACCTGCCCGACGTAGTGAAGGCGGCACTGGCAATCGAGCGTTTCGGTGCGGACGGAATCACGGTGCATCCGCGTCCCGACGCCCGCCACATACGCTACGACGACGTGCGCAATCTCAAACGCGCCATTTCGACCGAACTCAACATCGAGGGCAACCCAATCGACAGTTTCGTCGAACTCGTAACCGAAGTGCGTCCCGCGCAGGTTACGCTCGTGCCTGATGCTCCCGACGCGATTACGTCGAACGCCGGCTGGAATACAATCGAAAACCGCGCCTTTCTGACGCGCATGTGCGAGACTTTCCATGCCGCAGGCATCCGCGTCTCGATATTCGTAGACTCGATTCCGGAAATGGTCGAGGGGGCGAAGGCGTGCGGCGCAGACCGCGTCGAACTCTACACCGAGGCATACGCGAGCGGCTACGAAGCCGACCGCGAACGCGCCATAGCACCTTACGTCGCAGCCGCCGAAAAGGCGCGCGAATGCGGTCTCGGGCTGAATGCCGGACACGACCTCTCGCTCGCCAACCTGCGCTACTTCGTCGAGCGCATCCCGTGGTGCGACGAAGCGTCGATAGGTCATGCGCTCATCAGCGACGCCCTCTACTACGGATTGGAGAATACGGTGCAGATGTACCGCCGCGAAATGAAAATCATCGGATAGAGTATGGCATCCGCACCATTGTCCCTGCCCATATTCGGTCGCATATCGCGCCTCGTCGACGAGCGCGGCGTGCAGGCGTTCGTCATCGGCGGATACGTCCGCGACCACTACCTGCGCCGCAAATGCACCGACATCGACGTGGTCGTGGTCGGAAGCGGCATCGAGATAGCCGAAGCACTCGGCAGGGAACTCCGCACGAAGGTTTCGGTATTCAAGACCTTCGGTACGGCGATGCTCCGCGCCGACGGTTTGGAAGTCGAGTTCGTCGGCGCACGCAAGGAGTCCTATTCGCCCGATTCGCGCAAACCGCATGTCGAGGACGGCACGATAGAGGACGACCAGCGGCGGCGCGACTTCACCATAAACGCCATGGCATGGTCGCTCAACGGCGCGACGTTCGGTGAACTCGTAGACCCGTTCGACGGCATGTGCGATTTGGAAGATTGCATAATCCGCACCCCGTGCGACCCCGACATAACGTTCTCGGACGACCCGCTGCGCATGATGCGCGGCATACGGTTCGCGACGCAGTTGGGATTCGACCTCGCACCCGAAACGTTCGACGCCATAAAGCGCAACCGCGAGCGCATACGCATCGTGTCGAAAGAGCGCATAATCACCGAACTCAACAAGATAGTCGCTTCGCCCGTACCGTCGATGGGCTTCGACCTGCTCGACCTCACGGGGCTTCTCGAACTCATATTTCCCGAGATGCACAACCTTTGCGGCGTCGAGCGGCGCGGCAGCCACGCCCACAAGGACAACTTCCGGCACACGCTCAAAGTCCTCGACAACGTGGCGCGCCGCAGCGACGACCTTTGGCTGCGTTGGGCGGCGGTGATGCACGACATCGCGAAGCCGCTGACGAAATCCTACGACCCGAAAATCGGCTGGTCGTTCCACGGACACGAGGTTCTCGGCTCGAAGATGGTGCCGGCGATATTCCGCCGCATGAAACTGCCGATGAACGACCGCATGAAGTTCGTGCAGAAACTCGTTTTCCTGCATCTGCGACCGATAATCCTCTCGGAAGACCTCGTAACCGACTCCGCCGTGCGGCGTCTGCTTTTCGAGGCGGGCGACGACATCGAGCCGCTGATGACGCTCTGCGAAGCCGACATCACGTCGGGCATCGACGCCAAGGTGAAACGCTATCTGGCGAATTTCGAACTCGTGCGCCGCAAGATGAAGGATTTGGAGGAGCGCGACCGCATCCGCAATTTCCAGCCGCCGATAACGGGCGACATCATCATGCGCGAATACGACATCGAGCCTTGCAACACCATCGGCGAGATAAAGGAGATTATCAAGAACGCCATTCTCGACGGCGAGATTCCGAACGAGTACGACGCCGCCCATGCGATGATGGAGCGTCTCGCCGCCGACCGCGGACTGCGCAAGCGCACGGCGGAATAGCGGCAGAACAATAACGACCTTAACGACTTTAAGGACATTAAGGTCTTTAAGGTACTTAAAGGAAACCGCACCCAGCATACCCTAAAAGGCGTTGCGGGGTGCGATTATTATTGCGTAACTGCGAATCTTTGTCGCGGCACTACCCGAGCAGTTTGTCGCGCCATTCGGCACTCACGGGAACCGAGGTCTGGGCTTTCGTATCGAACGCGACCATCGTCGTGAGGCTGTCGCTCATCGGTTCGCCGTCGGCACAATCGACAATCTGCTGAAAGAGCGTTACGCTCTTGTTGCCGACCTTGCGCACCGTGGTACGCACCTCGATGTCGTTCTCCTGCCGAATCTGACGGTAGAAGTTGTTGGCGACCGCAACCGTAATCAGCGACACGCGGTCGAACGCCTCGTCGAGCGAAAGTACATTGTGCAGAAATTCGATTTTGCCGAGGTCGAAATAGGTCTGTTGGACGGCATTGTTGATGTGGTGGAACATGTCGGCGTCCGAAAAACGCTTCTGAATGGGTGTTACTATCGTTTTTGGCATATCTGCTTATTCTCTTATTATCTTCACTTCTCCTCCCTCGCCGAATGCGATTATCGAACTCGCCTTGCCGGTCGGTCTGCCCTGGAAACGCGGATTGACGACCATATCGACACCGTCGATGATTTCGCGAGCCACCTCGGCGAGATTCTTCGGCGTCGGTTCGCCCGAAATGTTCGCCGACGTCGAGACTATCGGACGACCGAACTTGCGCAGCAGTTTGCGGCAGAATTCATGGTCGGGAACCCTTACGCCGAGGGTCTTCTCCTCCGGAATCAGGTTCTCGGCAAGTCCGCTTGCACCCGGCAGTATCAGCGTCAGCGGCTTCGTCGCCATCTCCATCACCTCGAACGCGATGCCCGGGGCTTTGTTCACATAGCGGACGACCATATCCGCCGACTCGCACAGCACGAGCATCGAATGTTTGTTCTCGCTCTGTTTGAGCGCGTATATGCGGGCTACCGCATCGGCGTTCGTCGCATCGCAGCCGATACCCCACACGGTGTCGGTCGGATAGAGTATCAGACCGCCTTTGCGCAGTGCTTCGAGAGCCAGTTCAATCTCCTTTTCCATCGTCGTTTCGTCGTTTTCGGCGGCAAAGGTAAACATAATTTTCGATAGAATGCAACATTGCAGCGACCGTTTGACGCCTACTGTCGAGGAAAGAGCGCGAATTTTCGCCGCATTTTTTCGATTTTCGCGGAGTTTTTATAATTTTGCGCAAACAAAAGCGAAAATCAATAAAATTACGAAGATATGGGAAGAGCATTCGAATATCGCAAAGCGCGAAAAATGAAGCGTTGGGGACACATGGCGCGTACATTCACCAAACTCGGCAAGGAGATTGAAATCGCCGTCAAGGCGGGAGGCTCCGACCCGTCGGGAAATACCCGTCTGCGCATCCTGATACAGAACGCCAAGTCGGAGAACATGCCGAAGGAGAATATCGAACGCGCAATCAAGCGTGCGACCGAGAAGGATGCGGCGGATTACAAGGAGGTGGTTTACGAAGGATACGGACCTCACGGAGTGGCGTTCCTCGTCGAGACCGCGACCGACAACACCAACCGCACCGTAGCCAACGTCCGCATGTATTTCAACAAGTGCGGCGGTACGCTCGGCAACTCGGGCAGCGTGGCTTTCATGTTCGAGCATAAGTGCGTGTTCAAGTTCAAGGCGGAGGGTGCAGACCCGGAGGAACTCGAACTCGACATGATTGACCTCGGAGTGGACGAATTCTACGCCGAGGAGGACGGAATCACCGTCTACGCCCCTTACGAGGCGTTCGGCGCAATCCAGAAGTGGCTCGACGACCGCTCCTACGAAATCGTATCGGGAGAGTCGGTACGCATCCCGACCGACACCAAGGAACTCGATGCCGAGGGTCGCGAATCGGTCGAGAAACTCGTTGAGAAGTTGGAGGAGGACGACGACGTCGTGAACGTTTACCACACCATGGCGGAGGTCGAGGAGTAGGGTGCAACCGCTTTACAATAACAATAGTCCGAGAAAATCTCGGACTATTTTTTTCATTAGGGTCTTTAAGGACCTTAAAGACTTTAAGGTCGTTTAGGACAACGGGGCGGGCATGGTCTACTCCAACTCCGCCAAAACCGCTCTACCCTCGTCGAGCGACCGCCGCACGTCGATAATCCGCTGGTTGCGGCTGCCGCGGAAACGCAGCGTCAGGTCGCGTTCGGCAAGCACGAACCGCCCGTCCACCAGCACATCCACGTTTTCGAGCAGCGCACGCCGCGCGGGATTCCGCACGACATCCTCGAACAGATAGCCCGTATAGCACCATATCGTCTTGTCGGTACGCTCCTTAATCATACGCGCGAGCGTCGCGAAACCCTGCGGGCGCAGCATCGGGTCGCCGCCGCTGAACGTTACGTTCATATCGGCTTCGACGACGAGGTCGAATATCTCCCCCACCGTCATTTCGCGTCCGCCCTCCGCATCCCACGACTGCGGATTGTGGCACCCCTCGCAGCGGTTCTCGCATCCGGCGCAGTAAATCGACGTGCGCAGACCGACACCGTCCACGGACGTGCCGTATACGATGTCGAGAATGCGGATTGTTTCGCCGCCGTTATTACTTGTGGACGACACGGTCATTGAGTTCTGCCAGTTTCGCCTTGTTCCAACGGTCGGTCGTGCCGACGAGATAGCCCGTTATGCGCTGCAACTTGTCGAGATTGTCGCTGCCGCACGAAGGGCAGGTTTCGAGATTGTCCTGCGCATCCTCGTAGCCGCAGTCCATGCAGCGGTTGCGGTTGTGGTTCACCGAGCAGTAGCCGAGGTTGTACTTGTCCACCAAATCGACTATATCCATAATCGCCTGCGGGTTGTGGGTCGCATCGCCGTCGATTTCGACGTAGAATATATGTCCGCCGCGCGTGAGTTCGTGATACGGAGCCTCTATTTCCGCCTTGTGCTTCGGCGAACACTTGTAGTACACCGGCACATGGTTGGAGTTGGTGTAGTAAATCTTGTCGGTGATACCCTTTATCTCGCCGAACTGCTTTCGGTCGCGCACCGTAAACTTGCCCGAAAGACCCTCAGCCGGAGTGGCAAGTACGCTGAAATTGTGATTGTAACGCTCCGAGAACTCGTTCGCCTTGTCGCGCATGCGGGTTACGATACGCAGACCCAGTGCCTGCGCCTCGTCGCTCTCGCCGTGGTGTTTGCCGACAAGCGCGATAAGGCACTCGGCAAGACCGATGAATCCGATTCCGAGCGTACCCTGATTGATGACGCTCTCGACGGTATCGGTCGGTTTGAGTTTCTCGCTGCCCGTCCACAGAGCCGACATCAGCAGCGGGAACTGCTTGGCGAGTGCGGTTTTCTGGAAATCGTAGCGGTCGCACAACTGCGAAGCCGTGATTTCGAGTATCTCGTCGAGTTTCTCGAAGAACTTGTCGATACGCGCCTGCTTGTCCTCAATCTCCATACACTCGATAGCGAGACGCACGATATTTATCGTCGAGAACGAGAGGTTTCCGCGCGCCACCGAGGTTTTCTCGCCGTAGCGGTTCTCGAAAACGCGGGTGCGGCAGCCCATCGTCGCCACCTCATAAAGATAGCGTTTAGGGTCGTTCTCGTCCCACTTCTCATGCTGGTTGAACGTGGCGTCGAGATTCACGAAATTCGGGAAGAAGCGTCGCGCAGCGACCTTGCAGGCGAATTTGTAGAGGTCGTAGTTGCGGTCTTCGGGCAGATAACTTACACCGCGCTTCTTTTTCCAAATCTGAATCGGGAATATCGCCGTCGAACCGTTGCCGACGCCTTCGTAGGTCGAAACGAGCAATTCTCGAATCACGCAGCGTCCCTCCGCCGAGGTGTCGGTGCCATAGTTTATCGACGAGAAGACCACCTGATTGCCGCCGCGCGAATGAATCGTGTTCATATTGTGGATGAACGCCTCCATCGACTGGTGGGTGCGACCGACAGTGCGGTTTATCGCATGCTGTTTCATGCGCTCGTCGCCCTCCATCCCGTCGAGTTCGCGGACGATATAGTCGTCGATAGGTGCGTCGTAGAGATGCGAAAGGTCTTTGCCTGTGAAATTTTCGAGAGTCTTCACCTCCTCGATGTAACTCTTGCGGACGTATGGCGCGAGATAGAAATCGAACGCAGGAATCGCCTGTCCGCCGTGCATCTCGTTCTGCACCGTCTCCATCGAGATACAGCCTATGATGCTCGCCGTCTCGATACGCTTGGTTGGGCGCGACTCGCCGTGTCCCGCCGAGAATCCGTGTTCGAGAATCTTGTCGAGCGGATGCTGGATGCAGGTGAGCGACTTCGTCGGATAGTAATCCTTGTCGTGGATATGCAGATAGTTGTTGTTCACCGCCCACAGTGTCTGTTCCGACAGCAGATAGTCATCCACGAACGGCTTGGTGGTCTCGCTCGCGAACTTCATCATCATGCCAGCCGGCGTATCGGCGTTCATGTTGGCATTCTCGCGCGTAACGTCGTTGCTCTTCGCCTCGACGATTTCGAGGAAAATCTCGCGCGTCTTCGCCTTGCGGGCGATGCTGCGCTGGTTACGGTACGAAATGTAGCGTTTGGCGACCTCCTTGCGGGTCGATTTCATCAACTCCATCTCGACCAAATCCTGAATCTCCTCGACCGACGACTGTTCCTTGCCGCGGAACTCGATGCGGTCGGCAATCTGGTTTATCAGTTTCTCGTCCTCGCCCTGCTCAGTCGTGAGCATCGCCTTGCGTATCGCCGCCGCGATTTTTTCCTTATTGAAGCCGACGATGCGTCCGTCGCGCTTCACAACAGTCTGTATCATAACTATATGAATTTTATTCTATATTCCTGTCAAACCGAAAAAAGGTAGACGCGCAAGTCGGCTCGCATGATGCAACCCGTTCGATAAAGCCCGCAAGACTACTCTTCTTCCCGAAAGTATCCGCAATATATGCAACGGCACAGGCAGGTCTTCTGACTCGTTTCATCCGCACAGCCTTCCCGCTCCGAAAAGCAGTGGCAAAACAGAAAAGTGCGGAATTCCGTCGAAACTCACAGCTACGGGTATAGCCCCCGACTTTCACAGGGTTCCCTTTTCATCCCCGACACCGCGCACGGCATCGCAGGAAACCTTTGCCGATTCAAAGTTATCAACAATCGGCGCATCTCCAAATTTTTTTCGGATAAAGTTATCAACACCGAAATCACAACTCCTCAAAACCGCACACGCAGCGGCATACAGGCACGAAAAAAGCGGTATAATAAATTCTTATACCGCCATAAGCCGAACCCCTTATGCCGCCCGGACATGAGAGCAATAAGTAGTACAGGTAATATAAGTATTATAGGAGACAGCCTATATTACCTATATTACCTATATTACCTATATTACCTAATAATATTACCGGTACGACATCTCCCCGCAAAGTCAAACCGGTGATTATAAGCCCTAAACAAAACACAATAATTTCTTTAAGAACCTAATCCGAACAATAAATGCAAATTTTTACGCAATTTTCTTGCGTAATAAAAAAACTTGCCTTATCTTTGCACTCGCAAAACCGGTAGAACGGCGGCGCAAGACAATGCGGAAATAGCTCAGTTGGTAGAGCACAACCTTGCCAAGGTTGGGGTCGCGAGTTCGAGTCTCGTTTTCCGCTCCAAGTTCCGAAGCAGATTTCGGCGAATCAGAGCAGAAAGCCTTATGTATCAGCGATATGTAAGGCTTTTTTCTTTTTATACCCGGCAAAACGGTGACATTAGATGAAAGGTTTTCACGACTAATTCGTGACCTGTTTCCGGTACCTGCGATTTTTGGTCACGATTTCGGCTTATGTCACTATAAGTCATCTGTTTGCATCGCAACAAAACTATGCTGCATACGTTTAACCTGTTCAACAAACAAATGCAGTTATGTATCGACGCAAAACTTTCAGCATCGTTTTCTTCTGCAAGAAAACGAAAATCAATCGAAAAGGCAAAGCACCCGTCTATGCCCGCATCACCACTTCGGGCGTCTCCACCGAAATCTACACCCGTTGCAAAATCGAGCCGCAGCATTGGTGTCAGCGTCTCGAACGTTCTACTCTGCGCGACCCCGTATCGTTGCAGATAAACGAAATCATATCCTCATTGCGGGCTAATATCCTCGCCGCATACGACTCTATAATAAAGGAGGGTAAAGAACCTACCTGCTTCGCCGTAAAAGACAGATTGGAAAATCCCGCCACTGCAAACCGTATGTTCCTATATGAATTCGAGAGATATTGCGAGAAACGCCAGTCCGAGGTCGGCATACGCATCACTCAACTGACGGCAAACAAATATCGTCGGCTTCTGCGTTATATGAAAGAGTATACCACACAGCAATACAAAAAGGATGACCTGTCGTTCGACATCATCGATTACGCCTACATCGACGGACTTAATACCTTTATGCAGACTGCCTACAACTGCAAGAACAATGGTGCCGTCAATCTTCTGTGCTGTTTGAAGAATTTCATCCTCTATGCCATACGCAACGAATGGATTGAAAAGAACCCGTTCCGTTACTATAAACTTCGCATAGACAAAACGAATGTGAAAATTCCGCTTACCAAATCCGAATTGGATACGCTGATACACAAACCTATGCCCAACGAACGTCTGGACAAGGTTCGCGACGTGTTTTGCTTCTGCTGCCTTACGGGATTGGCTTTCACGGACACCGACAATCTTCGCAAAGAACATATTTCGACAGATGAATACGGGGTTGTCTGGATACATAAACCGCGGGAGAAGACATCGGTAATGAGCCGCATACCTCTGTTGCCTTATCCGATATCCGTACTGCGGAAATACGAACGCGATATCGAAACTGCTGTTCGCAACAAACTGCTGCCCGTCCCCAGCAACCAGAAGATGAATGCCTACCTCAAAGAGATTGCCGCTATCTGCAATATCGACAAGAACCTGACGACTCATACGGCAAGGCATACATTCGCTACTTTGGCAATCGAATACGGGATGCCGATAGACATCATTGCGAAGATATTGGGGCATACGAACACGAATATGACCCGCCGATACGCCAAAATCTCGGAAGCGAACATCGGCAGAGAGATGAAAAAGTTCGGCGAGGTGATGGCGTGGGGATAAAGGCTTTTGCGAAAAAAAATCGAGTTCGTTATGGGAAATGTTCTACAAGCGCGAGGGCGCCGAAACATATATGGAATCGAGCAGTAACAACAAGTTATGCAGATTCACGCTATGGCACAAATTGCCCGACGATTACGAGTACTATCGGCTGGCAACCCACGAGGAATTGCAATGGTATATCTATCGTTTGACGTGGCTCGAGAGCAGAACGAGAAAGTAAGCGGGCAAGAGGAATCCTTGCACGGGAGTATTACATTAGGGTCGTTAAAGTCTTTAAGGGCTTTAAGGTCGTTAGGGACTTTAAGGACCTTAAAGACCTTAAAGACCTTAAAGATTTTAGCGGCTTTAAGAGATTACGCCTTTGCGACATCGACTCCGAACGATTTTTAATCGGTTGTACGGGATTCAAGTTGCAAAAACCGGTCGAAATCGCTTGTATAAAGTTGGTCTTGAATAACACGATATTTTTCCCATTCGCTCTCGGCACGAGCCTTTGCCAATTCAGCCGATATACGACCCGCATCTTTCAGCACATCTCTGTCCATCAATGACAGAAAGCCGTTCATCATCTATCACCCAATCCGGAATCGTATAATCTTTGACAACGGCATTCGCCCACTTGCGGAATTGCACCGCCCATTCGTTATACACCTTAAAGCCAACAGATATAATCATTTGAAGACTATAATGTTTTACCTCTCGTCTAACTTCGCGGCTGCCTTCGGTTTGAACTATCCGGAAATTCCGGATAGTTGCCTACTCAGTCAATTCGTTGTCGCCATATATCTTTTGTATATGCTCGTTAATTGTCCGCACATCCACACCATACAGTTATGCCATCATCCGCTGGGTAAACCATACATTCTCGTCCTCGTACCGAAGTTACACACGAGTGGGATTTTCTCCCGTAGCGGCTATAAATGCAGGTATTCAGTTACCGACCTGCGAATAGTCATCTCTTTTTTCTTCATAGTCATTCTTTTTTACATATCTCCACAGTCGTAAACCGCCAATCTTCATCGGCAAAGCGAACATATACCTATATTATTTTCGTTGTCATCTCAATAGAAAATTATATTTATTACGGTCATTGCTATACTCTATAATGAATAATAATTTATTCATCAACTTTTAATACATTTTCGACAGGTTGTCATTGCACTTGAATTTCAGATAAATCATCTATCAAAATTTTGTATTTTTTCCTTTTTCTGCTCATCTCTTTCTGACAGCATTTCTTATACGATATATAAACTCAAGTTCATTATATTTATGATTAATACCAAAGACTTAATATCCCAATATATTATCACAAAATTGTTCAGGTATTTTATTTTAGTAATTATATACGATTTCACACTGACTTTATTCCAAAGCCCTACAACCTTGCGAGTTTTACCCAAATCCCTTGTCTAAGGCGAAGGATGGAATGGAGGCTCTATAAACGTGGCTTCACTGCGAGCAACACGACAAAGCGAGAACAAAAATTAGTTGTTAAAATCAAGCAGGTGTAAAGTTGTATATAGTTACCCAATATAATATACTACATTTTCTTTATTTTATATTTGTATATGGTATTTTTTTATTTTAACTTTGACAAAATTTGTCAAAGTTAAAATAAATGGAATCTATTGGACAATATCTTAAAGGAGTCAGAGAGGAACTGAACCTACCGTTACAAGAAGTTTGTAAACGAACTAATATAGATACCACATTACTTAGTCGTATTGAGAATGGTAGACGATTGCCAACAAAGGATCAAGTTATTCATTTGGTTCGCTTATATGGTTGTGATGAACACAAGTCATTGGTATTACTTGGCTCCGAGAAGATATTATTTTCTCTCGATGGAGACAATGAGTATAAGTTGGAGGCAATACAAGCAGCAGCAGAGAAAATACGATTTGGCACAACACCTTTCTTATTCTCCTATGTTTATGAAGATAATGCTAAGCGATTCGAATTGGAAAGCCGCCGCTATATTGGGAATAAAGCAAAACTTACACAATGGATTCTAAATATCATTCGGGAACATACAGGCGGTTTTCATAGTTTCTTTGATGTGTTTGCCGGGACTGCCTCTGTATCAAAGGCGGTTATCCCATATGCCGACAATATTATTATGAATGATTTCCTTTATTCTAATAATATCATATACAAAGCATTCTTTGGCAAAGGTGAATATGACGATGTAAAGTTGTTAAATCTGATTGCACGATACAACAGCATTGATCCAGATGATATTCCGGATAATTACTTCTCGGATAATTTTGGCGATAAGTTCTTCGACTATAAGAATGCCAAACTTATTGGTTGGATTAGAGAGGATATCGAAAAGTATAGAAGAAGGTCATTAACAGAAAAAGAATATGCAATTTTATTAGCATCGTTGATATATAGTATTGACAAGATAGCCAATACTGTCGGACATTTCGATGCGTATATTAAGAAATCTATATCATATCGCCCACTAACTTTACAGTTGATAAAGCCGCTATCGCCAAAGTCGGTAGAGATATATCGTGAAGATTCTAATCTGCTGGCAAAACGTATTAGTGCAGATGTCGCATATATAGATCCGCCATACAACTCCCGTCAATACAGTCGTTTCTATCACATCTACGAGAATCTGATAACTTGGGAGAAGCCTCAATTATATGGTGTCGCAATGAAGCCGAAGCCTCAAAATATGAGCGCATATTGCACAACAAGTGCGGCAACAGCATTCAGAGACCTTATTATGAAATTGCAAGTCAAATATATCGCTGTATCATATAACAATACCTATGATCCTAAAAGCGGGTCTTCTAAAAACAAGATTACTTTGGAGGAGATTCGCTCGATATTGAAGCAAAAGGGCAAGACAACAATTTATGATTGCGCCCACAAGTATTTTAATACGGGTAAAACGGATTTTATAGACCATAAAGAGCTTTTGTTTATAACAGAAGTACAATGATGAATGATAAGATATTGAGGTCTCCATTCTTTTATGTTGGAGACAAATATAAACTTATCAACGAGATAAGTCAATATTTTCCACAAGAGATTGATACTTTCGTAGAACCTTTTGTGGGAGGCGGCTCTGTTTTTATGAATGTGCAAGCCAATGCGTATTGCCTTAATGATATCGACTCCTATATTATCAAACTGCATAAGCATTTGTGTAAATGCGCTAATAATCCGGACAAGTTGTTTGCCTTAATAGATAAATTAATATACCAATATGGGCTATCGCGCTCCTACAAAGAGGATATCATTCCCCAAGAGTTAAAACGGATTTTTAAGAAAACATATTTTGCTCGGTTCAATAAAGCTGCTTATTCCAAAATGCGAGATGATTTCAATCACTCATCTCAAAAAGATATGACTCTTTTATATCTGTTACTTATCTATGGGTTCAATCGTATGCTGCGCTTTAACAAAAACGGAGATTTTAATCTGCCTGTGGGTAATGTAGACTTTAATGCGAATGTTGTAGCTACACTGAATGAATATTTTGAACAGGTTACATTAAAACATCCCTTGTGGTATAACAAAGACTATAAAGCATTTATAAAAGGTCTAAAACTATCAGAACAGGATTTTATATATTTAGATCCGCCATATCTGATAACATTCAGTGAGTACAACAAACTCTGGAACGAGAAAAATGAGAGGGAGTTGCTTGCTCTGTTGGATAAACTGAATGATAAAGGAATCCATTTTGCGATTTCCAATGTAACGCATTACAAAGGGCGAGAAAATACCATCTTTACAAATTGGTGTTCCAAATACGAAGTTCATCCGATAACGAGTAACTATATTAGTTATCACGATAATACAATCAAAGAATTTAACGAAGTATTAGTAATAAACTACTAACTATGCCGAGAGACGCTGAATACAAACCGCTACTGTTTACAACAACCGTCCGCAATCCCCAACGGTTGAAGGCTCTATTATGGGTGCTAAAGAAATTTAATGGACAAACATTATCTGATGATTTGGCAACAAACATTGTTGGTGAAATAATCCGATATGGGTTATATCGACCTATGAAGATAACAACTGTCATAAAAAAGAAGTGGGCATCATCTCCGCAAGGTGTGTTTGCGGATTATATTTTGACAGACAAAGAGGTGCAATATATCTTGAAACACAATCCGCAGAATCATAAAGAGGCAGGTTTTGCAAAGGGATTTCCCTCCCGGTTTGCAACATTCTACGATTTTCCAAAAGAATTAGGATTTGTTTACTATGCTCCGAATGAACCTATTCTTTTTTCTGAACTGGGGATAAAGTTTGCATCCATATATTCGGTAGAGATTTCTGGTGATTCGCTGGTAGCACAAGAGGAACATCCAGAATATGAACAGCAAGCCTTTTTGCAGGCAATGTGCAAGTATCAAAGAAACAATCCTTTTGTGCGAGTTCTGAATGATAATGTACCGTTAATATTGTTGCTTCAGACAATCAAGAGACTCAATGCAGACCCGAAATATAACGGAGCGGGCATATCTCGGCGAGAACTTCCGCTGCTTATTTTCTGGAAAGATAATGACGCGGAGGCCTTATATCAAAGAATAAAAGTGTTAAGAGGCGAACACGGGTACAATCCGAGTGATGAAGTAATCATCGACATTTGCACAAAAGAGATAATGGGCGGTGAGTTCAAAAAGTTCAAACCCAAATCTATAATGAATGAATACCCAGACGAGTTTATTCGTAAAATGCGACTTACGGGATTGATTTCATTGCGCGGCGCAGGTCGATTCATCGACATCAACCATATGGAAGATGAAAAGGTTGAATATGTGTTGTCTCATTATTCAACATATAGCAAGTATGAAACAGAACGAAAATACTTTGACTATATGGCGACAATCGATAGCAATCTGTTCGATATACACGCAGCAGAGATTACTCCGAATCAAAGTGAAGAGTTGTTGAAAAATTGGCTCGACTCCTATAATTGGGACTCTATTAAACACGAACTTAACAACTTGGCTGAACGGAAAACATCTAAAGACGAAGTGCTGAGATTCTTGCCGAATCCTGTACGATTGGAATTTCTTACGGCATTGGCTGTAAAGTCAAAATTACCCAAAGTAAGAGTTATTCCAAACTATTCGTGTGATGACACGGGTTTACCCACATCTACTGCCGGAGGTAATAAAGGCGATATTGAGTGCATCGAGCATCCCAATACCATACTACTTGAAGTTACAATGGCTGAGGGACGCACTCAAACAATGATGGAAGTCTGGCCGATTACTCGCCATTTGGAAGAGTTTAAGGGTAAATATGAAGCAGATGATTCTCAATGCGTATTTGTAGCTCCTTCTATATTTGCAGACTCATATGACCAAATTAACTGGGTTAAGGATAGAAAAGAACTTACAATTAGACCATATAAGATCGCAGAATTTGTTTCCTATCTCGAATCATCGCCAATATTATACCAATAGTACATAAGAATATGCAGAAGTTAAAAATCTCGTTTAAGAATTGTTTTGGTATATCCAATTTTGAACATGAATTCGATTTTGCGAATGAGAATTTTGTTTTGATATATGCCCCCAACGGCATGATGAAAAGTTCTTTTGCAAAAACATTCGATTGTATTGCAAAAAAACAACAACCATATGATAGAGTTTACACAAACAGAGTAACCGAATGTACAGTACTGTCCGATAGCAATCCTGTTACCACCGAATCAATATTCGTTGCTAATGGGGAATCGGAATTGTCAACCGACAATAGGATTACCACATTTTTGGCCAGCAAAGAACTAAAACAACAATACGATGACATATATAAAGAATTGGATGCTACCAAGAATCAATTTATCACAAAACTCAAGTCTGTTTCAAAAAGTACTGATTGTGAAGGCGAGATTCTCTCAACATTCCAATCTAATGAAGATGACTCTATTTTTTCATGTTTAACCTCTATCGAAGAGCAAATCTGTAAGGAGCAAAAACTTTTTGAGTTTAGATATAATGATGTGTTTGATAAGAAAGGGAATGTTAGGAAGTTTATAGAAAAACACGAAAAACTTATTCAACAATACTTTACTGACTATCAAGAACTGCTAAGCAATTCTATATTTTTCAAATCTAATGCAGGCGGTGCATCTTTCGGAACATACCAAGCCGCATGTTTAAGCGAGTCTGTCGCAGATGAAGCATTTTTTACGGCTCAACATAAGATAACATTAAGCAATGGAGAAGAAATTACATCATCCGAACAGTTAAAGGCCCTTATTGATGATGAAATAAAAAAGATTGTTGATGATGAAAAGTTAAAAGAGACTTTTAATAAAATAGATAAGGCAATTGGGGCTAATACCGAATTGCGAGCCTTTAAGGCTGTAATAGAAAAGGATAATACTATTATACCATTATTAATGAATTATGATGAATTTAAGAAGTCGGTTTGGTATGGATTCATTCATAGTATAAAAGATGATGCAAAAGCCTTAATTAGTACTTATAAAGATAAAATCAAGGAACTCTCTGCACTATTGGAAAAGGCTCGTGAAGAAAATAGCAAATGGCAGATAATAGTGGACCTCTATAATAAGAGGTTTAATGTACCGTTTGTCGTAGAGATAAAGAATATTGCAGATGTCATTCTTAAAGAAGATACTGCCAATTTGGTTTTTAAGTATAAAGATGAATATGGTGAACCGATAGAACAGCAGAAAGATAGTCTATTGAAAGTTTTGAGTAAAGGAGAATTACGGGCGTTCTATATACTACAACTATTATTTGAAATAGAAGCTCGTAAAAATTCCGACTATGATAGTCTGATAATATTAGATGATATTGCAGACTCTTTTGACTATAAGAATAAATATGCAATAATAGAATACTTGGCAGATCTGCACAAAGATACTAGATTTAAGGTATTCCTATTGACGCATAATTTTGATTTCTACCGTACTATTGATTCTAGACTTGGTTTAGGAAGATCTGTCTATATGGCTATGCATGATACAAATGGTGGCATTAAATTAAAGTTTGGACAATATAGGAAAGATGTGTTTCGTCACTTATCGCAACATTCTGCAGAGAAATGTGTTTTCATTGGGCTATTGCCTTTCGTCAGAAATATTATAGAGTATTTCAAAGGTGATGATTCTATTGAATATAAACGTTTGACAAGTTGCCTGCATATTAAAAATGATTCGTCGGAAATATCGGCAAATGACATATGTGATATATATAAATCAAATATACGAAATTGTAGAAATCTCACAATTGACTTTGGTAATGAGAATATTACCAATTTGATTTTAAGTGTCGCCGATAATATTGCCGGACAGAACCCATTACTTGAAGAGATTCTTTTAGAGAAGAAAATCGTCTTATCAATTGCTATAAGATTACGTGCAGAGCAATACCTAATTGACAAACTAAATGGTCTTATAAATATCCAAGATATCACATCCAACCAAACGCGTGAACTTATAACCAAATATAAACAGCAATTCTCTCAAAATATAGATATATTAGATCGGGTCAATCTTATGACACCCGAAAATATACATGTAAATGCTTTTATGTACGAACCTTTAATTGATATGTCAGTCATACATTTGATAAAATTATATAACGATATAAAAGGATTATAACCACACTACAAAAATTCAACCCAGTTCATTAATGTATTGCTCAATATTAATAGTAATGATGCCACATTTTTCTGCCGGACGAAAATAAAAAAGAGAGAATAAATTGATTCTCTTCCTAATTTTCATCTGGATTATGGCGACTGCTTTTCATATAAATATCCCATTGACTCAATTTTTGAGTTGCAGTCCCGATAGAAAATAGAACACACATTATTAGTGAAATAGGTTACGTCAATTAGCATATTAACTTTCTCGCGGCATTGTACCTGCCATTGAGGGTAGCGTAACAACTTTTGTGGAAATAGTGTTTGAGTGTACGTTCGCTATAATCGCCTTATCAAGTTGTACGATGCTTTGCTATCCCGATATCCAACGTTCAAACCACATGAACATATTCTTATCGAATATATGATGTCGCCGTTTTGTAAAACAACCATTGCAGTTATTGCAATAGGAATGCTGATGTCGTTTGCATTTTCCACTGCATTTAATATCCAATTGTCCACATCGTCGGTTCTGGCACATAAAGACATAAATTAATAGAAACCGTTTTCTACTAATCTATGTATATGCATTATTCGCCAAATATTCAACTACTTATTTGTTCATGCGGAAGTAAAATATGCATCATTACCATATCAATTATTTGTATTTGTCTGTATGTCAATAAATACAGCAATACACATCTTGTGATGGGTAACAAAATTATAGATAAAACTGAATAGCCCGAAATATTTTAATTCTTGTCAATCTTTTTATTCTTTTTGCCAATACACTCGTCGAATAACTCCTCCAAATACTCTTTGGGCATAAAGCCGATTTCTACCCTTTTATGCACGAACAAATTATCATCGTAAATAACTTCTCCGAGCTGATAGTTCAATTCATCCTCGCTGAACTCGTCTTTATTGAGGTTTGCTATGGGAACAGCAATCGAGTCTCCGTCACGATCTCGCCACACGTATGCGGATTTGGTCATTATATATAAAGAATTTCGATCTTCTGAAAATCCATACTTGTCTACTACATACTCCCGATCTCCATTATTGTTCCGCCAATAGACTGCATTTTCGGTCAAATTAGCGGCATAAGCAGTTAAAGGATCACCACTATATTCCTGCGGAGTACATGGGTATTCATTGGGCTTATCATTATAAAAATAGATTTCTTGGGCCGCTCCGGGTGTTAACGAGAGCATAACATTGGGTTTTCTTTGTTCCGGCTCAACGGGACGTTCATATGCTCGAGGCGGAATTTGGCCCCACCCGTTTAAGGAATCGGATTGTAGCTTATCTATTTCATCTACACTCGACAACTGACCGTCGTTTTGCAAAATTGTTTGCCGACCATATACCCATTCGCCCAAAGCACCGCCAGACGCTTGCTTGTCGCTTTCAGCCCAAGCCAATAATCGTTCTTTACTAACTTGAGCCTCGGCATTCGTAACGGTTCTCATCCAACTGAAATCGGGAGTAACATCGCTTTCTCGTAACAAAGCCGGATTGGCCAAAAACGCTTCGATACTACCGCAACGCATAATGATACGTTTTCGGGTAATCGGATTTTCGAGTGCGTTCTCCAATCGGGTAACCCATCGAAGATTGTCTGGGCGATTGTTGCGGCGATTCGTATCTATATGATCGACGACATGTTCTTTCGTCGGTTTCGGACCATGAAAGGCCGTAGCCACGATAATATGAACACGAACGGAGGCAATCTCCATGTATCCGTGTTTATCATTGGCTTTCCCAAAAGTCCAGAAGTTATCATATTGACGAGGCCGTTTACTATCACGAGGATACCGGAAAACAGCTCCATTATCTCGGACAGAGTATTTTTCATCTTTATAAATACACTCTATCTCTTGCTTAAAATCATTAACATCACTCATATAAACCGACAAAATAATTTCAATACTCGGAAATTCTATGCACTTGCAATAACCCCCAACTTAATCATTCTTGTTTCCCATAAAAACGCTTCAGTTAGACTAAGTAATTTTAATTGTTCTCTTGAGGCTGTAGCTTTCGATAATCCGGGCTGAACTATATGAACTATATATTCAATCTCATACAAACTTTTTACTTTTTCCCTAATTATTGAAAGTTGTTCTTCTGTTCCTAATTCGTATCTATTTTTAGGTCCTGAAGCCCCACGTCTTAACATTCGGCTAATAATATGTTCTGGTCTGGCATGAAGCCAACTTACACATTTTTGTGCTTGCCCATTAACAGCATATAAATCGTTGATTCTAGCACCGGGACGGTCTTCTTGAGAAAACTTCAAATGAAACAATTCCGCTTTGACTTTTTTATTAACATCATCAACTTTGATCGCAATAACATCCGCTATTTCACCTGCATTGTCATCATCAAATATTATATCAAAACTTTGTTCTTTAAGTTTTTGTATCACATGATATTGAATACTCGTACTATCTTTCTCATTACCTTGTGATTCATTTCTAATATTTACACCTCCCCAATCCCAAACTTGAATTTTTTCTCGATCAAATAATACATCCTCATTTTTATACTCAGCCAAATATTGGCCTTGTAAAGTAGTTCCATCAACAAACCGAACGGTAGGAAAATAGTTGTCTTTACATAGGAATTCAGATAATGATAAAATCTTACGCCCTATGTTAATGCAAAGAGGTGTTGAAACATTATCTATTGTTACATGTCCATCTATAACTTTATAAGTATAGCGAGATTCAAAGACATCGCTTCTAACGATAAAATTTAAAGCACCCTCTTCCTGATTATCTAAGAGTAAAAGATCTACATAAATCAAAGGTTTCATATTTTCCTCATTTGTTCCTATGTAAATATTTTTTTCAGGTTCTCCGATTATATTTTCTGGCCATTCTATAGAAATTGCACGTTTGTTAGGTATGGTATCGACAGAGACATATTTCGTTGCATGTTGCATGACCATTTCATCACTAATAGATGAATCTAAGATTTTAGTACCGATTGAGTCGCACCATTTTGTAAATTCATTTATATTGTTTATTCTGCGAGACCACACTCGTCCCCTATATGAACATCCAACCGATGTTTCCTCGCCATTTTCATAGCCAGTAACAAATATGTTCGATTTAATTTTATTTCGCTGTTGAGCTTCAGTTAATACTTTTTCAATATCTGAACCTGCATGCATTGTAAAACTTCGAAGAGTGTTTAATGCGTCTTTTAAGCCTACATTAGTTACTTTTATGCGGTACATATGTCCCAGGCACCTAAATATACTCGTTGCATCCACTATATTTGCTGTTTCGTCTGTAACCGCTTTGGCCAAATTTTCGAAAAGAGAACCATTATCCGAGCAATTAATAAATAATAACTTTTGTTGGACATTACGATATATGATATAGAGAGTCCAATGCATTTCGAATAAGTCTTCAATCTTTCCGAAAGCAACCTTATCTTTTTTACCTGCAATTATTACAATTGTGTTTTCCTGCTGATTGGTGTCATAATAAACTTTTTCATATTGCTCTATAGCAGTTAGCCCTTTTACATATCTTTCTGGATGCCATTCTTGTTCATTAATTTTATAGATGACAGCACTCAAAGCAGGTAAAAGGTTTTGAATTGGTAATTCTTTCGGAAACTTCTCAAACCCCTGTATAAATTCTCGCAATGAGATTTGATTATCAATTCTTTCCTCGCTTAAATATGGTAATAACTGGTTCCAATCTGCATCGGATGCATATAAACGTTCTATTTCTTTTTGAGCATCAACGTCGGCTATATTCACAATTATTGAGGCACATCCTAAAGTATCATCCATATTTGTTCTTGTGAATCGTCCAATTAATTGCAAAGTTGTAGGCAAACTTTTTTTGATATCATGGAAGGCTGCAATTTTCAGTTTCGGCATATCGAAGCCTTCCCCAAACATGTCAACGCATACAATAATTTTACATTCACCAGTTATTATTTTTTCTTTTATATCTGATATTGACCTTGTAGATAAATGTGAGTGTATAGATAATGGATTATATTCCGGGAACGAATCTGCATAGATTTTTTGAATTATCTCGGCTCTTGCAATACTATTCACTCTTGCCATGAGGACGTGGTCATATCCATTCTCGATATCCGATCTTAATTGTTCGATAGCCTTGTTCGCTATTATTTGGTCGGATTGATTAGAATTCCACTCAATAATAGGAATATAATTTATTGGCTTAAAATATCCTTCATCTTGCGCTTTTCGCAAAGGATAATTGAATACTATTTTTCCTCCTATAGGTTTGCTATCGTTTCGAAATGGAGTTGCAGTAAACTGGAGAATCTTCGTATTTTTAAAAGAATCTTTTACAGCCGACCATGATCTTGCTGGGGTGTGATGTGCTTCATCCACGAATAAATGAGAACATTGGTTTGCAATTGCCACTTGTATAGGTTTAGACAAACTACCAATGATGCTAATTGTCGTAACAACAACATTGCATTGCCTCATAAAAGCAATGGCTTCTTCTGCAGAACATGGACGATGCGACATTATTCCAACAATCGGTTTCAAGACAGTTTCTTTGATTAAGCCGAATTGAGGGTTACTCAGTAATCCCAATGATGCTACTTTATTAGATATTTGTGTTCGTAACGCATCTGTCGGAACAATAATTATTGTCTTGCTACATGTCGCTGCTATCAACAACGATAACATAACTTCTGTTTTACCTGTTCCAGTAGGCATCACTACAGTCGCTGGATCTGACGAAATTTCCCAATGTGAGAGAACTGCATAAACAGCTCCGATTTGAGGAGAACGCAAGCCTTTGATGTTTCTGGTTATATCCTCTTTTTTTAGGAGTATGCCGTCTTTCCACGTTTCTAAAATCTGGTTTGTTGTTCTTTCTCCAACCAACAGATTATTATCTAATATTCTACCAATAGCTGTCATAACAATAAAGTTTTAATGTATAATCTCCCTATAACTACCTATAACTATATGTAAACTCCATTACCAGCTAAAGTAATGACTATCAAAATTAGTGATTTTGAAGCAAATAACCATAAAAACACAACACAAACTCACGTATTTTACTAAAATTAAAGAATATTTATCTACATCTGTAATCGGATAGAGTTTACTTTTTCCAAACATATTTAGAAGAAGCATTATGGCTTATCTTGTATGAAGATTTTAATTAGATGCAAAGATAGCAGCAGTCCTCACGCGTATAGCGTAAGTTGTTATCATCACATATGCATATAAGGGGTTCCTACGATTTTAATATTTAAGGTCCACGCTTTCGCGTATTGAAACGGCCTTTTGTCTATATTAAATTGTAGTGTTCGTTTTCCGGTAGAATCAGATGTTATTTGCACTACTACCCGTTCGACCATAAATTTGCAGTTCTGTTCTTCGGAGTATTTGGTCACCACTGTATTTGAGTTGCTAACCTTTGATAAGCCATTAATCACAAAAAACTACTCATATCTATAATTAATAGTGTATGATAGTAGATATCTGCATATAAAACGATTGACCGAATCTCATATCAAATTCAGTGAGTAGAGGTATTAGACTCCACCAGATGTAAAAACGAACGATGAGCAATCCTGTACAAGTTCTATAACTTGCTACGAATTTTTGTCTGTTAAAAGAAAAATATCAATCCGTTATTCTATGTGATTGAGCCATATCGCTTAACTAATACTAGACGGCAACTACTATTATACAGATATCAACAGAGATAAGACTATGATATTATATGGAAAATCACATAAAAAATCTCTGATTGCTATCCAATTCATAGTATTTCCAATTACTGCCGCTTAATTTTCGGTTCAAAATGATAGCGTAAGTATATCAATCCAACGAAACATTGGGTTATTTCTCTATCTGGCTGGCGTAGTAGGCGATGCGTTCAGTGCAGACATTTTCGACGATGTCGCGGAGGAGTTCGATTTTCGGTAGCAAAGCATCGATATCCGCTTTCGTAATCTCGAAATCGGGATTATAGCGCGACTCGATATATGCGCGTTGCAGCAGGTCGAACAGGCGTTCTTCTTCGGGAGTATTACGCGGAAAAACTTTGCATATTGCGGTCGTGTGCGCCTTGTTGCTTACAATCAAATCATTCAGGTCGTGGCTTTTGGGACTGTACAAGATATGTACGAGAGAAACAGTCCGCAGAAAATTCTCGGTCGCTTGGTGAAGATAAAAAGAGGCTTGTTTATAATCTTGTCGTTCTTTGGGATATGGGACATCGATCAAAAAACTCAATGCCCTGCCGAACTTGTCGTCGAAATATTTTTGCGCCCGCTCCTTTATCTCTTCGAAATTCAACTTCTGTCGGCGAGCCAGTTTATATGCGCCCGCATCGAACAATATCACTCCGTCGCGCTTTATCTCGGTTTCGAAATAGTGCGCTTTGGAAATGGCATAGTTGAAATCGTCGATGCCGTAATTCACGAATTGAGGGTGAGTGTGGAACGGGCGGTTCTTATGCTCGAAAAACTTGTCCTTGATTTTTTCGTACAACGAGTACTCGATTGCCCCGATAGGTTTGCGCGTCAGAATGGCGATGTCGTAATCACTCATATAGTAGGTCGGAGTGCCGAACTCGATGCGCTGGTCGTAATCCACGTATTTGTTCTTCGCATAACTGCCGAACAGGATTATCATTTCGACCTGCTTCACGTGTTCGCGAATCAGCGCGACGAGTTGTTGCAAATCCTGCCGTTTGTCGGGCGGTAAAAATCGGGTGCTTCGTTTCATAATCACAAAATTATGAAAAATTCCGATAATACGTTTTGCAAATCCCATAAAAACAACTACATTTGCTTATCATTCTGCAAATAGTCTGCAAAAGTTTCCGACGGAGGCGGCAGGTGCCGCTTAAAAGAGACTTGTAAGATTATGGAACGGAATATCTACGACTCGGCATAGCCGACGGACATAACATCATAAAGGGTAAACAACTCTTTGTACCTCTTGATAAACTTAGGGAGCCTCGAAAGAGGTTGTTTGATTCAGGTATAATAGTTGTCAGTCCCAGTTATGTCCTACTCTTTTTAGAGTAGGGCTTGACTGGGCGCAGGACAGCATCTGAATCAAGGTTTCCTAAGACCTATCAAGAGGGGCTGCTAATGCGCCCTTTTTCTTTTTTGTCTAATGACCTTAACGACCTTAAAGTCCTTAGGATACTTAAAGACTTTAAAGACCTTAGAGTCCTTAACGACTTTAAGGACCTTATCCAGCAACACTCGTTATGCTTTCAACACGACATACGGACTTACGTAACAAGACGCCAATTTTTGCCGAGATTGCCTGCCGCACCGCCTGTCCACGTGCGGCGGAGGGGGTCCGAGTCCGTGAACAAAATATACTGAACGACCTGAAACGTACCGGTAATTCTTACCGAGTTCCGCAAGGACAGAGGATGCGTGTCGTGTCTTCGGAATCACAGTCCGACGACACGATTATGCCTCTCTGTTTCCCCCTCATCCGATAATATGGCTGATAAAAATCGGAATGAACGAGGGGGACGGATGCCCGCAGTCGGCAGTCGAGCCGACTGCGCGGTGTCCGTATTTTCAGGAAAACAACATTACAACGACCTGCGGCATTCGGTAATCGATAGTGCGGTATAGCCCGCCTTATGGACAACGGAGGCGAATGCCGCTTTTTAATCAACTGAACAAAAAAAACAGAACTATGCTCGATGGCATAATACGCAAACGGGATATGAAGCAGTTTCTCGATGAAATGAAACTCAAAGCGCATTGGCTCTATGCCCTGATGTGCAACGCGCCCGCAGACACAGTATGGATAACACGCGATGATGATTGGGACGAGACGCTCGAACATATGTCCATAGCAGAATTCGAGCGGAGATACGATTGTTTTCATCCCAAACACGTCGCATTTTCATTGTCGTTCAAAACATACTATTTTAACGAAGACCGTGCAGAACATTTTCTGCCGTTAGGCGTTCCAGAATACGGGATGACGGGCGAAGACGTATACGAATGCGACTCGCAGTTCGAATTGCGGCTGCCGATAATAAGGCACGATGTTCCGCGATTTATGGCGTATATCTGTCGGCAGGCGATAATGCGTGGCGAACCGTTAGAGATAAACGATGCGACGACGGAACGATACGGGTTTTAGGCAGAAGATGCCGAACGGTTAGGATATTTAATTGCGGACATAAACGCCAGAATAATGGCGGAATTCAGAAATGAATACGAGTGGCTGAAAGGAATTGTCGAACGCAACAATATGGTTATATGAATGAGTGGTGATACGGTTATATGGTTATACGGTGATATGCAACCATATCACCACTCATTCACTATTGCACAATATCGCTCGAACAGGAATCGATTACTGCGGAAATCAGACCGATAATAGATTACCGGTTATGTCGGTGCATTGCTTACTGGCCCGATGAATTATTAGGTGCAATAATTCCTTAATTAACTATCGGTTACGGTAATTACAAACATTCTTCATCTGTAGCCGTTTCATTATCTGTCTTCGTCTGTCCTCTTTTGTCACCGCTCGGCATACCTTTCGTTCACCCGATTACTTCTAATTTTGCCGCTGGACTATCGGAGAATATCCCATTGAAGGATAACCGAGATACATCATTATAACCTTCTTATTTCAGTGTAGGTTGTTCCTCCTTTTTCGTGAACAAACGTTCACGGCAAGTTGTGTTTTGCGCAGCAAGAAAGATTTCTTGCCGCACTAAACTCGACGGTTCCTCCGAAGTCGGACGTATTAAATGAAAACAGATACTATTATGAACGAATTGCACAAATCCCGTAATGTCGGAGGTCGAAAACCCAAAGCCGATCCTGCCGATAATCGCTATACCATAAATCTGACGAGCAATGAGAATTTCCGTTTCCGACAGATGTTCGAGAAGTCGGGAATGGACTGTTATTCCAAATTTATAAAGGCAGTACTGTTCAAACGCGAAATCAAAGTGCTGAAAGTGGACAAAACGACTCTCGATTACTATGTCCGTCTTACAGACTTTCACCGGCAGTTTCAAGCCATAGGGAACAACTACAATCAAATACTGTTGGCATTGAAGATGAATTTCGGAGAGAAGAAAGCCCGACAAATGATGTACAGGCTGGAACAACGGACGATAGAACTCGTAATCCTGAGTAAGAGGATAGCGGATTTGACACTGGAATACGAACGTAAGTATTTAGGGCAAAGATAATCTAATCGGCATCGCACTTTCACCCTCATCGAAATTAACTTATCCGCCTTAACGGCACGCACTCGAGCCGCGAGGGTTTTACGCGAAAAATCCGCCTGCATATTTTTCGCGTAAAAAATGCTACCGTACGGCGGATAAGTTGCACAATGCATTCGGGACGAAAGCGCGCGATGCCGACCGATGACGCAGAATACATAGGCTCGGAAACAAACAATTATTACAGAGAGGATAATATTTGTAATCGAACAATCTTTCGGCATTAACCGTTGCAGTAAATACGGCTAACCACTCTCCGCCGCCTAACTATTTCTCCTCCGAACAAGTCGGGACTTCGAGCAACGCTCAGCCTCACAATGTAGCAGAAAATAGGTTGGTTTTTACCGTTATCGGCAAATTTTGTTTGGCTGTGCCATTTGGGAAGTTTATCTAAACCCAACTATATATATCACATACCCAACTCCCGTTTCAGCCATACAGCCATCACAGGGTCGGGGATAAAAACTCGGCGTTTCTCGATTTCTATCAGTTCTTTTTTGACCAGCGCCCGTTTTACGATACTGACATTTGCCGATGAACCGAGTTGGTATTTATGCAAAACCTCCTGCGTAGTGAACTCGCTGTGTACCCCATCTATAATAGCCCGCAGAAAATTCATTTGATAGGTAGTCAGACTCTCGGTCTGTTTCTCGAACAGCGGTGTGTTCTGGTCGATGATATCCTGATATGCAGCCTCAAAGTCTTGCTCCGTTGCGATTTTATCCGTATGAATCCATACCAGCCACGCCAACTGCTGCACATACGAAGAATGATTATCCACTCGCCGGCAGATTTGCTCGGCTAATTCTTTCGAAATTCGTTTACCTGTCGCCTCGAAGCGCCCGCAGATATAGTTTATCCAATCCGCAGTGTCTATTTTTTGTAGATAAATGGCATCGCCGAATTTATAAAACGGAAGACTCTTTTTCTCAAATAGTTCATTCATCAGATGCTTCTTGCTGCCAAACAAGCAATAAGAAACCGATTTCTGCAACTGCCATACAGAACGCAACCGTTTTTGAAACGTTTTGGAGTCCTTGAACTCGGCAATCTGTTGAAACTCGTCGATGCAAACGACGATATTATAACCTTTCTTTTGCGCTATTTTTTCGGGCAGTTGCAGAATTTCGTCAATATCGTTGCTCTTGGGATTCACTTCAAGCGATATGGAGAAATCCGTCATCGGGTCGGGACCCAACGATATTTTGGGACTGATACGAGACAGGAATAATTTGGCATTCTCCAACCATTCATCCAACTTTGAAGATGTTTGTCTGAGAACGGCGGATGTGAACGCATCATAGAAATCCCTATCGCTGCGGCAAGAAAAAATGTCAAGATAAACGACCTTCAATTCATCGGATTGCGCCAAGCGACACGCTTTCTGTACCAAGGAAGTTTTCCCCCAACGACGAGGCGAAATCAACACCGTATTTACACCGTGTCGAAAATTCAACAATAGACGCTCCGTTTCTTTCTCTCGGTCGGTAAAATTATCTCCCGATGTTGCAACCCCGAATATAAAAGGCTTATTCTCCATAATCTTAAAATATTATTCTCGCACAAATATATGTAATAATTTTATTACTAACAATACTATTACTAATAATAATATTATAATACCTAAATCTAATATTTAATGAGCCCGATACTCATTTCCCAAAAGTGAATGTCGTTTGTGGAATTCGCCAGCCGCCACAAAACAATTCGGACAATGCAATATTTTCCTTTGACAATCGTATGATAAATGCGTGTTTGTTTTATTGCAAAATAAGTCGTATCTTTGCATCGTAGCATAGTGATGAAAAACGCTGCAAATCGGGCATTGCCAAGCAGTGACCAAAAACAAAAAGCAACACTTTAATAGGCTGATACATAGGCATAAGACAAACGAGGTTCAGTTCTCGTTTTCCGCTCGAAGACATAAGGATTGGTTCAGAACCAATCCTTATTCTTTTATGTGTAGTCGAGATTCGCACGAGCGACCCCAAAGTCTCCCCTTTCAGGGGTCGGGGGTGTAAACAACAGTTCGCGAAACTGCCCGCGCGAAGCGTGGGGTCGGGTCTCGTTTTCCGCTCAAAAACAGGAGGATTGAGAAATCAATCCTCTTTTATTTTGTCAGTCGGCGAGTTGCAATAGAACGCGGTTTCAAAACGTTAACCGCTCTTCTGCACTGCATTGCGCGTTATTTCATCTTGATGAAGAACTCGGATTACAAATACAGCATTTTTCTCAATCAGGCAAAACGCTGCCAAATAGTTGCGTTACGGTCTCTATCGTAGGACGATTCTCTTTTTTCAAATATTGAAGGTGGCAAGTAAACAATACGACTGTCCCAATCAGACAGGTTTCTTCGATATCCTTACCGACCCGCTCTGGGGTATCAAGCAATCCGGTAATTCGTCGTACTTTCCACGGTCTTCCGGCTACATCTTCGTATCCGGGTATTTGCTCAAAAGTATATCCCATCCAAACATTCGTCCATTTATCGGCAGTTCGTCCGGCATCGAGCCCCCAAAACATCCACGAACCTTTATTTTTCACGATAATCAGTTGCGGATGGAGACGCTCTATCTCCTTTTGCGTAATTGCGAGATGCTCGGCAACGAATGACAATCCGACAGGATGCTTTATGAATCCGGACATTCGTCTCTGTACCGTCTCGCGCACGGCAAACAAATCAAGATACCCGGTCTTGTCATTCAGAGCGTCCCCCAACAGTTTCTTTTTGATTTCCGCATAATACGAATCTTGGAGTTCATGATATCTGAAACCCCTTTTTTCAAATTCGGAATCTTTTTGCCGCGCCGACGGATTGATTCCCGTAACGAGAATTTCAGTCTTTTCACAATCGTTCTCGAACCAAACCATCCCTTTGTCAAGGATTTTGCCAAGTTCTTCGGCTTTATCAGACATTTCAGCCTTAAACTCGTTCTTGTATTTTTCCCATAGTTCTTCCAATGCTTTTTGCATTGAATTGTCAACTATTGAGTTGAATCCCTGTCTCATAAATTTTAAGTATTTGGTTTCGCAAATGGTCCGGTTCTTCGATTCGAAGTGTTTGAGCGCGTGAAAGCAACTCCATGACGACATCGGGTGTCAAATATACATCAAGCGAAAAAACTGTGCGTTGCGATGTTTCTCGAACTATCCGCTGCGACGGATGAATCGGCATCGTTTTCAGATAGGCAGCATCAGACGCCCCGACGGAAAAAACGATATGTTCGACCTTATCCGCCATATCAACGGTCAGCGAATGCCGGAATCGCTCTTGGATGTCGATTGTCGGGTCTTTCCGGAATCGCTTCTGCTCAATAGTCAAACACGCTATCCGATCCAAGCCGAATATTTTGAGTTGACAATCAGCAAGGTCTATTCCGAGCACGTACCACCGTCCGCGCGTTTCTTTCAATGCATACGGCTCGATTATACGACGGCTCGCATCTGCCGACCAGAATTTACAATAATCGAAAGCGACACACAACCCGCTACGGATTGCATATACCAATCCATACAGATGCTCAGTGCCGACAGCCCGGCGTCGTTCTGTAATGATGAAATCCTGCACACCCGTATCCTGCCTCATCGCGGTTAATATTTCAAACGGTTCGAGAATGCACTCCAAATCCGATGAAGCAACTTCATCCTGGGGAATGAAGTAGCCTCGTTCGGAACGGGAATAGTCGATACTGATACCGAGTGCCGAACGGATTTCCCTAATATCCCGCTCGATGGTTCGTTGCGACAAACCCTGAATCAACTCGCCACGGGCAATCAACTCTTGTTCCACATCGCGGCGTAATTCATCGAGCGTGATATACGGATGTTTCCGGACTTTACGGATAAGCAGTAAATAGCGTTGTATGTATCCGATTTTAGACATGATACAAAGATAATTAATTTACGGCAAAAACTGTTTTTTTGTTTGCCGTTTGGTTATGGTGTTGTTAATAAAATGATTTCGGTCTGTCGTTTGTTTTCTGCCTCTTCGTATGCCCATATTACTTTTTTATTGGGAAACATTTCGGCAATATAAGTCAGTATTTTGTGAAAATCCCCGGCAGACAGACCGTGAGCCGACGGTGCGATAATCCACATCAATACATAACCGCCTCTTGCTGTTGAACACAAGCCGCTGCTATGGATAACGCCCTGCCCATATCTCAATTTAACACAGAGAATGTGCTGTTCATTTCCAAAAACTCGCGCAATATCTGCGCCCGTCAATGATACAATAGTCATATTCAACCGATAATTTCATCTATTATCCCTAATTCCAAAGCTTCCGATGCCGAAATCCACCAATCCTCTTTATACCTGTCTTTATCAGCCAACCGTGATACCGGAATTCTTGTATGCTCGGTCAATAATCGGTTGATTAGGTTGTTCAATCGTTCCGTCTGTTCCAACTCATCTTTCATTTCCTCGACTTTGCCTGTGAGCCATGAAGACACGGAATGAATCAGCATAAAACTATGCGCCGTGGCAAACCGACGTCTCCCCGCAGCCAGAAGCACGGCAGCAGCAGAAGCGGTCATGCCGTATGCGTAAGTATAAACAGGCGTTGGACTCATTCGGATAATATCATATAATCCAAGCATACTATATACACTTCCGCCGGATGAATTGATGTATATTCGGATTGGTTCAGGTGAGTAAGAAAACCCTCTTTCGATTTGGCAAAATCGTGAAACATCCGAATCGGATGCAATAATCTTATGCAGTTCCTTAACGATATCGTTTATAGACGATGCATCTATTTGTTTTGAAAGATAGAGCGTTCGTTCAGTAATAGGAGATGGTAAAGTTATCATAATTTTGTTTTTATAGTGCAAACATATATGTTCAGTCCGCCAATATATGACGGACTGAACATCAACTTACATTTTCATTCCGCGTCTTTGTTCTGTCCTCCCGATGTCAATTTCTATTTCCCGGCAAAACTCCTCCCGCTGTTTTTGAACCACACATCGGAGTCTTTTCTGTTTATGGTGAACCGAAATCCGCAGGGACCATCATTGTCGGGTTTGAGTTGCAAAATAACGACTGTCCGGCATTATCCGTAATTCTGGTAGTTCAATCCGTAATCCGTCTATTCCGCATTCGGACGGAACAGACTACCTTTGTATAAAAGTTGAACCGGACACCTTAAAACCGAAACATTATGAAAAACATCATTCTATCGACCTTAGGTCTTCTGATGCTCGCTCTGCCGACGGCATCATACGCACAGAACGACAAACAAAACGAAAACAGAGATATGAAAACCGACAAGAAAGTATTGGTAGTGTTCTTCTCCCATACTGGCGAGAACTACGGGGTAGGAAACATCACGAAGGGCAACACCTGCATCGTCGCCGAGATGATAGCCGGGGCGACCGGCGGCGAACTCTTCGAGATTGTTCCGGTGCAGAAGTACCCGAAGACCTACGACGCCTGCGTCGATTCGGCTAAAAAGGAGAAGTCCGCCGGCGCACGTCCGGCAATCGAGGGCGACATCGCCGTCGAGGGCTACGACACCGTATTCATCGGCTATCCAAACTGGTGGGGCGACATGCCGATGCCCGTCTACACGTTCATCGAGCGGCACAACTGGCAGGGAAAGAACGTCATTCCGTTCTGCACCCACGAGGGTAGCGGACTGTCGAACACCGAGAAGTACATCGCCGAAGCCTGCAAGGGTGCGACGGTAGGCAAAGGTCTTGCCATGCGCGGTACGACGGCACAGAACTCGCGCGAGCAGGCGAAGAAATCGGTACTCGCATGGCTCGAAAGAGCGGGATTCTGACACCGACCCAGTTGCCTTAAAGTCCTTAACGACTTTAAGGTCATTAAGGACCTTTTTTATGTCAAACCTGGCTAAAAATTTGCATAATAACAAAAAATACACTATCTTAGTAGGTGAAACTCCGACAAACGGAAACTGAAACTAAATATTTTAACCAAAAACCAACTAAACAAAATCTAAC
>ERZ827168.382-NODE-382-length-76288-cov-4.632994_pt1 | contig 76288 bp, 80 predicted proteins | sample MGYA00519868_ERZ827168 | MGnify/ENA primary metagenome ERZ827168 (study PRJEB31778, sample SAMEA3449271) | human gut metagenome | biome: human gut; feature: human-associated habitat; material: faeces | place: United Kingdom | collected 2010/2012 ... | reverse complement strand
ACCCCGCCGCTTTCGCGCGGGAAACTTTCAAAGCGCGGAGGGAAAACCTCCGCGCGCTTTCGCTTTTTGCGCGGCAGGCAACAGAAAGCGATTTCCAAAAACTGATAAGGCTTCGGGATGCCGCCCCCCGATTTTTTTTAATTCCCGCCATCCGCCTTGCGCAGTCTCAGGTCGTCGGCGAACAGGAAGTCGCCTTCTTTCATTCGGCTTGCGAAGAGGCTTGCCACGGCCATCTGCGAGCCTTTGGGGGCGCGCGCCGCGCAGAGAAAGCGCGAAAACTTTTCACCGCCGGATACGTGAAAGAGGCTCGTCTTGCGCCCGAGATATTTTCCGCCGTTGCCGAAGAAGGCTATCGTAGCATAGCACGCTGTCCCGGGAGTTATGCGGCCGCGGTAGTACCCGTCAAAAATCAGAATGTCGCCTTCGGAGATTTTTGAGGCGGCCGATATCGCGGAATTTTCGCACATTAAAAATTCCGCGCCGTATTTTCCCGAGCGCGCCGCGCGCTTTGACACCGCCATAGACGCGCCGTCGTAGTCGCATTCGTAGGGGAGCCACGCGCGGGGGACGGGAAGGCGCTCCAAGTCCCCGCCGCCCGATCCCTCGAAAGAGCCGTCTATGCCCGCCGCTTCCCGCGCGCCGCCTGCCGAGGCTTTTGCGAGCGCGATTTCTTCCTCCGAAAACAGCGCGCCGAGCGAGTTCCCGTCCGCGCCTTTTGCCAGCAGATATTCAGCTGCCTGGACGGAAGGGTCTAAGTTTTCCGTAAACATCATCTCCATGAATGCGGGGGCGGGGTATTCCCCGGCGTTCTCGAGCTCCGCGAAAGCTTTGGATTTTTTTTCGGAGGCCGCGCGCAATCCGCGCACAAGGCGTTCCACTTTTTCGGGTGATTCGCCCGCGTTTACACACTCAAAAATTTTCTTCTTTAAAAAATATTCTTCGCGGCATTTTTTGCCGAAATCGAAAGCGTCTTTCAGGAGCTTTACGCGCGCGGCGTATTTTCCGGATTTCGCCGGGCGCGCCGCGAGGGCGGCGTCGGCCAACGCGCCCGACATTTCCTCAATATCCGCGTCCGAAAAAATTTCCGCGGAGCTTTCGAGCTTGAAGAGCCCGAGCCACCTCGTTGCGTCCCTGCGCTGCGCGCGGTTTCCAATCCACGTCCTTTCGGCGGTTTCGAAAAATCTTTCAACCGCCCCCGCCGCGGGGCCGTAAAAGTTTTCGAAAAATTCCCCAGCGGCTCTTTTCGGCGCGGAGGCGTCGGAAGGGGTTTCGATGGCGGCGAAAATTTCGGCGCACTTTTTTGCGTCGTATGCAAATATCGGGTTTAGTTCGGCGTAGTAGAGGCGGGCTCCCGCGCGGTGCGCGCGCGCGATTCCGCATGCGATTTCCCCGCCGATTTCGCGCGGCAGGGGGTAGGGCGCGCCGTAGGCGTAGTCGTATATCCCGAAATTCCCGGCTGCCTTCCCCCATTCGTCCAGCGCCTTGAAATCTTCGGCCTTGTATTTGGCGTCGAAATAGTTCGCCCTGTCGGTCGTGAAATACGGGACGAGATTTTGCGGAAGCTTGAACGGCGGCGGTTTCTCGCATGCCAGATACGCGATGCACCCGACGAATTTGCCCGGGTGTTTTTTTGCGACAAGCCGCGCGGCCTTTGCGGAAAATTCGAAAACGGCTTCCGAGTAGTCGGGGAACCCCCTGAAATATCCGCGCTTGCGCGCGAGGGTCGGCGCGCGCTCGTCAAATTCCGAGTAGTCGCCGATTCCCATGGGGAACATTTTTGCGAACGGTTTTTCGGCGAAAAATTCCCCCGCCTTTTTCGCTGCCTGCCCGGCTGCGAGCGGATTCAGGAGGTTCGGCTGCGAGCGCTGCTTGGGCGAGCCGTCGCGCCTGCGCGCCGAAATTTCCGGATGCGCGCGCAGAAAATCCGCGTCGAAAATGTTTTTCATATTGTGCGAAAACCCGCCGCCGACGGAATGCGCGCCGTTGAGCCCGAGCCATTCGCGGACTTTTTCCCCGTCCCGCGGATTTCTTACCGCCGCATAGAAACCCGCGCCCGCAAAGGCGTCTTTGTACACAAATTCGCCTTCGGGTATTTCAAAGTTTTCGCGCCTTTCAAAGTGTGTGCCGAGCTCCCCCGGGGCGTAGAAGCGCATGGAGCACAGTTTTCTCAAAAACAGGCCGGCGGCGTTCATGGCGCGCGACCCGTCGGGATAACAAATTTCGACACTTTCGCTGCCGGACTTTACCCTGATTGAATTTCCCCCCCTTATATTGAAAGGTTCGCCGGATTTTTTCAGAAAAATCCGCGTTTTTGCGCGCGCGTTGCCCCCGTCTTGAAACGAGACTTTTACGAGCCCCGAGCGCGCGAGTTTTGCGAGCTCCCGCGCAAGGACGTTGGCCGCGCGCGCGTCGGCCTCGCCCGCGTTGCGCGGCAGGACGACCGCTATGTCGCACGCGCCGTTTTCGACGATTTGCGCGCCCCGCGAGGTTGCGGCGGCCAGCGCGCAACAGAGCGCCGCAAATATTTTTGCGCTCGCCTTCATTTGAGGAACGGAAAATAGTTCGTCATTATCATGTCGAGCCAAATCCGGGTTTTGCCCTCCTGCGTGAAAATTCCCGACTCTTCGGCTTCGACTCCCGCGTTCATCAGCCCGTCGCGCGCGGACTGCCTCTCGACGCCCCTTGCGGTTTCGGCGGCGTACTCGTCCGGCGTTTCGGCGATTCGGACGAAAGTTTTGCCGCTCTTCCCCATGCGCGCGGCGTGGATTTTCAGCAGCTTTAATGGGTCGCACGCGAGCGGCTTGCGCGCGACTTTCCATCCGCTCGGAAACGACAGCCCGAAGGGCGTCGGATTGCCGTCTGTCACCCACCGCGCGCCGTCCGAATCAACCGACGACGCGCTCGACGATACGATGTATGAACCCCCTGCCGGCACGAAGGTGACGTCGAGGCGCACCCTGCCGTCGGCGGAGTCGAAAATCGTAGTCTTTGCCGACATTCCTCCGCCAAATTCCACTATGAACGCCCCGCTCTTTTTGAACCCCAACCCCTCGATTTTGCGCTTCAATCTTATCATGGAAGGCTCGCAGCTCCACGCGGATTCGACCTTTCTGCGCGTCCCGAACGGCGGGAGGCCGAAGGAGCTCGCGGCGCAGATTTGCAGCCAGTATATGAGCGTTTCGGCGAGCGCGTAGGACAGCGCGCCGGCGGCGGCGAGCTCGGCGAATCCGGCGTTTGGGAAGGCGTATTCTTTTGCCGCGAGCGCGAGGGCGAGCGAAAAAAACGCAAACCTCGCCCATCTGCGCGCCACCCTCAGCCACGCACGCAGCGGAAAAGCCCGCGACAGCGGCCCGAGCAGCGCGAACGCCGCAAGAAGCGCGCCGGCAACGGCCAGCATTTCGGATTCGATTGCCATGTGTTTTGAAAACAAAAGCGCGCTCGGTTGCGAACGCGCTTTGTCTTTCGTGCGGATTGCGCTAAATTCTGAGCGGCATCACCACGCAGAGGAAATTGTCGAGGGTCTTGAACACCCCCGGGCTCATCTCGTCCTTGAACTCGAAGAATACCTCGTCCTTTGTGAGGTTGCGCAGGGGGCTGAGCAGAAATTCGGGATTGAAGCCTATCTTGACTTCCGGTCCGGAGTATTCCACCTCTATGGGTTCCTTGGCTTCGCCGAGCTCGGCGCTTTCGCCGGAAATTTCGAGGCAGTTGTCGGCGATTTTCAGCTTTACGGAATTCTGCTTGTCGTTCGTCATCAGGGCTACGCGCTGGACGGTTTCGAGCATGAGCTCGCGCTCTACCTTTATGCGGTGTTCCGCCTCTTTGGGAATCACCTGCTTGTAGTTCGGATAACTGCCCTCGACGATTTTCGATACGAGGTATATCGAGCCCGAAAGCCCGTTGTTGGCGGATTCCTCTCCGACTTCAATGTCGAAGGCAACCTGCCGGTCGCTGAAACTGATTTTAACCATCTTGCCCTGCGAGAGGAGCTTTTCGAGCTCCGTCACCGTTTTGGCGGGGAGTATGATGGAACCTTCGTCCTCGCGGTCGATTTTCATGTCGCGCGAAATCAGCGCGAGCCTTCTGCCGTCCGTGGCTACGAGGGAGAGTTTGCCCTCCGAGAAGCTGAAAAACACGCTGTTTAATATGTACCTGTTTTCGTCCGTGCTCTGGGCGTAGGACACCGAGCGCAGCATCAGCGCGAGCTCCTGCGGGGGAAGCTCGTAGGAGTGCTGGTCAACGAAGCTCGGCAGGGCGGGGAAGTCTTCGGCTTTCAGGCCGTTGAAGCGGTTGAAGTCCGAGCGTCCCGAGCGGATTCTTGCAGTCTGGCCGTCGGCGCTTTCCACCGTCACCTCCTGCTGCGGCATGGAGTTTATGATGGCCGCAAGCTTTTTGACGGGCAGCGTGATTTCGCCCGCCTCTTCGACTTCCGCCTTAATGGAGCACCTTATGCCGAGCTCGAGGTTGGTCGTAGTCAGCATGACGCTGCCGCCCTCGGCCTTGATGAGCACGTTGTTTAGAACCGCCATCTGGGGCTTTGAACTTACGACGTTTGTGACCTGCCTCAGGCCGGTCGAGAAGTGTTCCTTGCTGATTTTAAACTTCATGTTGATGCTTCTTGGTTTTCGCGCGAGCCGCCTGCGCCGGAATCCGGCCGCCATGCGCCGCGCAATTTTTAAAAAGGGTTATACCCCCGTTTGGCGGGAAAATCCAGAATAATTTTCGGTTATTCCGCCCCTTCGAGAAATTCCAATCCCTGTATCTTCCCGTCCGAGAACTTGATTCTACGGTAGTAGCAGCCCCTGCGCGGAGTTCCCGACCTGTCCTTTGTGTGGCACGAGCCCTTGCCTTTGAGCCTGACTTTGTATACTATCGAATTCTGCTCGCAGTTTACGAGTATGTCGACGATTTCGAGGAAGTCGCCGCTCGTCTTGCCCTTTATCCAGAGTTCGTTTCTCGACGTGCTCCAAAATGTCGCCATTCCCTCCCGCACTGCGGTTTCGAGCGCGAGGGCGTTTGCGTAGCCCACTATGAGCACCTCTCCCGTGTCCGCGCACTGCGCTATCGCGGGTATTACGTCCTCTCCGCACGCGGCGATTTTTTTCAGCTTGGTGAAATCGAGCGCGAGATTAAGCCCTTCTTCTATTTCCTTACTCATATTTGCGCCATATTGCGCCTGCCGCGCCCTTTTTCAACACATTTTTACCCTCCCGCAGGTATTTTCTTGCCGCGCACCTTCCGTTGCGCCAAAACTGTTTCGCCGAGATTTTAATTCCCATCAGTCGCGTTTTGCGGCTTCCCTTCTATGTTTTGGAAAAGACGACAGCTCAAAGTTCCCCCCTCCTCCAAGAGCGTGCGCTCCAAAGATCCTCTCTACGAGTTTAAAAAGGCCACCCGGGGCGAGGTCGGCCGCTACGACATGCCCGGCGAGCTGTGGCGCGGCGTCAAAAAGCTCTCCCTTATCGCTCTTATGCTTATAATTTTTTGGTTTGTAAGGGAGTGTTTTCTGGCATGGAACATATTCGGGGCGTGAAAACGGGGGCTGATGCCCCGTCGGGAAATCAGCCGAGCCGCCCGGGTTGCCGAGTAATCCGCGCGTTTTACGCCCCGTTTTTTCTCGGGAGCGGCGCGGTTTAAGGCGCAAAAAGCGGCGGGCGCGAAACTCGAAGCCTTCCGCGCCCGCGGTTGTTTTTTTAAGTTTTACCGCGCCCTGCGGCGGATTGCGAAAGCCAGGGCGGTTGCGCCGAGGATTGCGGCCAAGATTGCGGGTTCGGGAACCAAGCCCAGCCTGACGGTTAACAGGCCGTTCGCGAAGTCGCCTTCGAGGATTTGGGCGTTTATTTCGCCGTCGTGCGAGAGCATTTCATTGGCCATTTCGAGCGTCAGGTTTGAAGATTCGGCGTCGAACGACAGTATGGTGTAGTCGAGGTACGGGGCTTCCGAGGCCTCGAGCCACAGCCCGAGGTCTATTGCGGACACGTTCAGAACCAGTGCGCAGTCCGCCGCCGACGAGACGTTGAGTTCTCCCGCCACGTCTATCCTGTCGGCGGCGAGTTCCGTAAAGTCGACCCTTATCGTCCCGCCCTGCCAGTCGAGCGACGCGAACCGCGCGGTTCCGCCTTCGGCGTTTCCGTCCACGCCCGCAACGCTGAATGTAGAGCTCGAACCGGAAATCGAGAGAGCGCCCGCGCCCATTCCCGAGTGCATTCCAAGATTCAGCTCGCCCCACTGCACCGAAACGCTCCCGAGGTCGGCGGCGGAGAATGCGCGCTCGTCCGAGTAGTCGGCGACGGTGTTGAATCGCAGCGTCTGTCTGCCCGCGTCCGAATTTGCGTTCATTGTTATGTTGAGCTTGCCGCCCGCCCCGTTTTGCGTTGCATACGTGCCGGAAAATTCCGATACTCCCCGGTTGGTGAACGTCAGGTTGTGCGATGTGTAAGTATTGCCTATTTGCAGCCTGCCGCTGCCGGAGAGTCCGCCTATGAGCTCGTTTTTCTCGCCGGAGCCTCCGGAGTCGTGCTTGGCCAGGTCGAGGGTCGTTCCGCCGATGTTCAAAACGCCGGTTATGCTGAAAGAGGACGTAGACGACCCCGACAGATATAACTTCCCGCGCGTTCCGATGTTGAAATCGCCCCCAACCTGCCAGCCTGATTGGGCGGAGTGTATTATCATGCTTGCGTTGGAGTTTGCGCCCAGATTGAAATCTCCGCCTATTCTGAAAGTTTTGTTTCCTCCGCGCAACTGTATAACATAGGCCGAACCGGACGTATTTTCAAAAGCCATATTGCCCGTGGCATACGCGCCGCCGTAAAAATATAGAGCTGTTCCCCACGCGTGGTTGTCGACCGAGCCTATGGTGTAGTCAATATCGTGCGCGGTGACGGCTTCGGAGAACTGCCCTATGTTCGAAATGTTTCCGGCTACCCGTATGTGCAGGTTGTTGTTTGTGGAATTTATCGAACCTGCGTAAACCTGCCCGTCGTAGGAGCCGAGGTGCCAGCTGGATCCGTCGTTTATACTGAAATCCGAACCGGTGTTGGAGTTGTACAAATCGGTGCGCTGCGCGCAGACCGTATGGATTGCGGCGAGAGATGCTGCGAAAACCCCTAAACGTAAGTATTTGTTTATAAATACGTTAAGTTCGGGGGGGGGGCGTCATTGAGAACGCGTGATAATTGATTATAGTTTTCATATACGTTATACTTTCGGTTAAAGCATCGGCAACCGTATCGCCCGATTTTGACGGACGCAATGATTATTTTACGCTTTTTATTTTAACCGTTAAACTTACGGAGGAGCCTTCCGGTTTGCGCGTTTTTAGGGGCGCCGGAGGCAAAAAAGGCTTCCCGCAGGGGGGAAGCCTCTTCCGATGTAAAATGCACGATTTGCGCGACTGAAAGGGAAAAATTTTAAAAATAGCCGCCCTTTTCGGTGATTTCGCGCACGCTCTGGCCCTCTTTTACCCAGCCGAAAATCTTTTTTTCGTTGCTCTTGATTTCCTCCGCGCGCAGCAGCACGTCGTACGCGACATCGCGCGGGACTATCAGCACGCCGTCAATGTCGCCGAGCACGACGTCCCCGGGGCGTATCAGAACCTTGCCTATCAGAATCGGGACCTGGTAGTGCGTGATGAGGCATCTTCCGAGGCTGCCGTTGGAAATCCTGTACTTGTAGAATACGGGGAAGTCGGCTTCGAGAATCTGGTGGGTGTCGCGTATGCCGCCGTCTATGCACGCGGCTTTGACTTTCTTGCCCTTCGCCGTGGCGGTCATGACGCCGCCCCACAGTGTGGCCTCTTCGTCCCCGCTCGTGTCCCAGAGAACGAAGTGGTCTTCGCCGAGCTCGTCGAGCATCTTTGTGCGGAATTCCATCTCTCCGCGGATCATCACGTTCGGCGCGCTCTTCACGGTAAAGGCGAATCCCGCAACCGTGCGGTATTCGCGCAGCGGCTTTATGTGCCCGGGCAGCGCCTGGTTTAGCAGGCAGAACTCCCGCATTACATCGTTGACCGCGCCGGTGTAAAGGCGCTCGAACCTCGCGAGCAGTTCTTTTGCCGGAATCGGAAAGTCGCACGTCGGTTTGTATTCTCTCGTTTCTATGAGTTTTTCGAGATTCATCATCCCGACTTCTTTTTTGTATTGGTCTACACTCATTTTTTCTGGGTTTTATGCATGTTAAAATTTCAGAAGCGGAGGCTCAGCCCTCCGTCCACAAAGTAGTCCGCGCCGGTTATGTACCTGCCGGCGTCGGAGCACAGCAGGAGGGCGGCGCCCGCGCAGTCTTCCGCCTCCCCGACGTACCCGAGCGGAATGTTTGACTCGACCGCCTTTCTGTATTCGGCGTCGGCGAGGGCGTCTTTGTTGCGGGCGGTCGCTATCGCGCCCGGGGCGAGGTTGTTTATCGTTATCCCCATCGGCGCGAGGCGCGGGGCGAGGTTTTTGACGAGGTTCACGAGCCCCGCCTTCGTCGCCGCGTAGACGCACATGTCCCTGTGCGGCCTCGCCTGCTGGACGGAGCCTATATTGAGTATCCTCCCCCAGCGGTTTTGCGCCATGTGCGGGACAACTTCCCTTATCAGCCGGAGGGTTGAGCGCAGATTTACGTTTATCTGCGCCTCGAAATCTTCGTCGGTCACCTCGTCGAACGGCGCGCGCACCTGCATGGAGGCGTTGGCGACGAGTATGTCGGCGGGGCAGGCGTTTCCCTCCGAAAACTTTTTCCATTCCGCTCCGGCGTCGGCGCGGGCGAGGTCGAATTTCCAAAGCAGCGCTTTTGTCCCGAACTTTCGGGCGTTGGAGGCCGTCTGTTCGGCGAGCTTTTCGTTGCCGCGGAAGTTTACGACCACGTCCGCCCCGAATTCCGCGAGGGCGAGGGTTATCGCGCGGCCTATGCCCTGTCCGCCGCCCGTGACGAGCGCCGTTTTGCCTTTAAGGTTGAATAATTCCTTCATAGCCTTTAAAAAAAATTTACCCGTTTTCTCCGCAATAATTTTTGTTAAAGAAAAACAGCATCGCCGCCGCCACGAACGCCGATCCCAACAGGAACGCCGCCGAAAGCGACATTATCCCCGCGCTGAACCCCGCGATTTCCTTGATGTACGCCATGAGCTTCGGGGCGATCGACCCCATCACGAACGCGAATGAGAGATACAACCCCGAGGCGGTCGCGCGGTAGCGGGGCTCCACGACATCAAAGAGCGCGGCAAAGAGGTTCGAGTCGTATACGCCGCGGAAGAATCCGAAGCCCGCCATCGCCGCGCAGCACACCCAGAAAGAGTCCGTGTAGCCGCAGAGGAATATGAAGGGCACCGCCAAAAACAGCCCGAGAAATTCCGCCCACATTCTCGACTGCCTGAATTTTTCGGAAAACGCGTCGGAGAGCTTTCCGCCTATCATGACGCCGAAGAACGCGAATGCGAAGTGCCAGAGCATAGAGTTCAGCCCCGCCATCGAGAGCGACATTTCGTATTTTTCGTGCAGGTACGAGGGCATCCACGTGTTGTAGCCGACGTTTACGAAGCATTGGCAGGCGAACGCGAGCGCGAGGCAGTAGAAGGTCTGCTTTTTCAAAATCGCCGAGAACATTTTGGCGAATTTCACCTTTTCGGATTTTTCGGGCTCTCCGCAGGCGGGTGCGGGCATCGGCGTGTTGCGCATGGCGAATATGCAGAGAGCAGCCCACAGCACGCCTATCGAGCCGAACACGTAAAACGCCGCCCGCCAGCCGTAATGCTCGCCGATGTATCCCGATATGAAGCCGCTTGCGATTATCCCGACGTATAGCGAGGTCTGGTGGATGGAAAGGGCAGTCGCGCGGGTGTGTGAGTGCAGCTGGCTCAAAAGCGACGTCGCCGCCGGAAAGTAAAACGCCTCGCCGCCGCCGGTGGCGACGCTGCGGAAGAGTATCAGCAGCGCCATTCCGCCGGCAAGCCCCGTGCAGAGCGTGCCCGCGCTGAATATCAGCAGCGACCACACCACTATCCATTTGCGCGAAACCAGGTCGCCCAAAAATCCCGAAACCGGAACCAGCACGCCGTAGACCGCCGTGAAGACCATCACGATGTCGCCGATGTCGTAGTCGGTCAGCCCGAGATTCTCCTTTATCAGGGGGATTACGGTATTGAAAATCTGCCGGTCGCCCTGGTTTAGAAAATACGCGAACCAAAGCAGGCCTACGAGCATCCACTTGTACTGGAATATGGAATTGTCTTTTGCGCCGGTCGTCATCTTTTTTTGGGGCCGCGCGGTGGCGGACTGTTTGGGGATTGAAAGTTTTGCGCGTTAAAAATTTCTTCGCGCGCGCGGCGGGGCGGAGAGAAAAATTCCTCCGCGGCCTACGACCAGCGGCGGTCGTTCGCCCACTCCTTGTCCCATTCGGAGGTGTCGGCCCACGCTTCGGGGAAGTCGGGGTGCAGCTTTTCCCTTATGAGCTCTTCGTTGAGCGACTCTATCCCCAGCCCGGGGGCGTTCGGGACGTCTATGTAGCCGTTGTTTACGAGCGGCTTCGGAAGCCCGTTCACGAGGCTGTCCCACCACGGAACGTCGACCGAGTGCACTTCGAGCGCGGTGAAATTGCGGGTCGCCGCAGCGACGTGGACTGCGGCCATGCAGGCTATCGGGCTCTCCGCCATGTGGATTGCCATGGCGGTGTGGCATTCCTCCGCCATGTCGCCGATTTTCTTCGTTTCAAGGATTCCGCCGGCCGTCAGGATGTCGGGGTGGACCACCGCGAGCGCGCCGGATTCAAGAAGCGGCTTGAAGCCCTCTTTGAGGTAGATGTCCTCGCCCGTCGCAAGCGGAGTCGTCGTGGCCTGCGCCATGCGGACGTACTGGTCGGCGTACTGCCACGGGACGGGATCCTCCATCCACGAAATGTTGTACTTTTCAAGCCGCTTGGCGAGCTTTATGCAGTCCTCGACGGGAATGTGCCCCAGATGGTCTATCGCCAGCGGGATTTCGTACCCGATTTCCGCCCTCACGTCGGCCATGTATTTTTCGAGGAAGTCGAGCCCCTTTTCCGTGATGTGGATTCCCGTGAACGGGTGGGCGGTGTTGAAGAGGTCGTACGCTTCGCCGCGCATGGCGCGCGGGTCTATCGAGCCGTGGGGCGTGGAAAACACCGTCTTTTTGTACTCGCGCATCTTTTCCAAGAAACCGAGCGGCGCGCAGAGCGCGCCTTCGACGTCCGCCAGAAGCTCTATGCCCAAGTCCATTTTTAGGAATGTGTACCCCTGCGCCATGCGGTCTTTGAGGGCCTTGCCCATGTCGCGCCCGCCGCCTTCGCTGTCGGTGTCGCAGTATATGCGGATTTTGTCGCGGTATTTTCCGCCGAGCAGCTGCCATACGGGAACGCCCCACGCCTTGCCGGCGATGTCCCACAGGGCGACTTCTATGCCGCAGACGCCGCCCGCCTGCCGAGAGTCCCCTCCGAACTGCTTTATGCGGTTGAAAATCTTTTCGACATTGCACGGATTCTCGCCGAGAATCCTGCTTTTGAGCATCGCCGCGTACGTCCTGCTCGACGCGTCGCGGACTTCGCCGTAGCCGACGATTCCCTGGTTGGTGTAGATTTTGATGAGCGTGCAGCGTTTCGGCGCGCCGTCGATGTCGGCGAAGCGCATATCCGTAATTTTAAGCGTGGACGGGTCGATTTTCATAATTGGAAATTTGCGTTTATGCTCCATACTATCTCCCCAAACCCCCGCCCGCGTCAATCCATTGATTGAAGCAAAATAGTTAACAGTTAATCTGGCGTTTGGGGAAAGCGCGGCGCTCGGTTTTTCCGCGCCGCAGGGTACGGGAAGCCTGCGGCGATTGCGCTTGCGGCGCGCCGATTCGGGCGCGGCTCCGCCGGAGGGAAATTTCCCGCCCGAGAAACCGGAGGGCGCCCTATGCGCGCCGGCGCCGCTTCATTTGCCGCGCAGGGCGTTCTGCCGCCCGCCTTTCCCATGCGGACGGCAAAAATGCGCCCTTTTCACAGAAAAATTATTTCGAGGTTCGGGAGCGCCGATTCGTAGCGCGAGATGTATCCCTCAATGGTTTCGACGTCCTCCCCGTGGGCGGCGACCCTCTTTCTCGTCTTTCTCCCGAGGTTTCCGAGCCCGCAGACTACGAGGTACGCCCTCGGGTGTCCGGCGAGCCTTTTTGCCGCCGCGGACAGCGGGGCGAGCGCGAACAGCGGCTCCGAGGGCGAAACTTCGACGGTTTCCACGGCGGCTTCGGGGTCGTAGAGCGCGAGAATGCGCTTGGCGAAAATCCCGATGTCGGCGCCGGAGCTCTCGGGGCGGGCGAGCGCCATCTCCACTCCGCGCGCGGCGTCGGCGCACAGAGCGGCGCAAGGCGCGGCGCGCGAGAGAAGCCTGTTGAGCAGGCGTATTTTCCGCGCGTCCGCCATTTTTAAAACAGTCTTTCCTGCCCCGCGTCGGCGGTTCCCGAATAGCGCGCGAGCCACGCTATGCCGGCGTTTTCCATTCCGTCGAATTCCAGAAAGCGCGCAAGCAGCAGCGCGCACGCCATGGCGTCGTAGAGCGCACAGTGCCATTTGCGCCGCTGAGGCGGGCAGAATTTTTCGGCGGCTTCGCCGAGCCTTTCTTGCAGCCCGAAGGCGCGGACGCAGTCGGAGAGCTTTGCCCCGCCTATTTCCGGAAAGAGGGCGCGCGCGAGGGCACAGGTGTCGAGCCACGGCGCCCATTCGAGCGTGCGCCCTCCGCGCGCAAAGTCCGGCACCATGCCGGGCGAGGGCAGGGCGGCGCGCAGGAAGGAGTCCTCCACCGGGGCGTTGTGCGCCATAAATATGCCGCGCGAGCGCATCCGGCAAAACAGCGGCAGGTCGTCCGAAAACGGCGCGCGCTTTTCGGCTACATCGTTGGAGATTCCGAAGAATTCGGCGTCGCGGCGGGGTATTTTGCGCTTGGGCGCGCATATGCGCGTATGCGCGGAGACGATTTCGCCGTCCGCGAGCTCCGCAACCCCGTATTCGACTATCCCGATTTTCGACGACCCTTCGAAGTCTATCGCGAATACGGGAATGTTTTTCATCTTGCCCATTTTTGCGAGAATCGCCTACATTACGCCCATGCAAACGCAATCTTTCAAGGTTTTTATCAACGAGCTGGCGGACATGAGCGGCGAGTACATCGCGAAGTCTTTCGGGAAGCGGCACAGCGTGGACTTCAAAAAGGATTCCTCCCCCGTCACGGAAGTGGACAGAAATGTCGAGTGCATGCTGCGCGAGGCTATCTCCAAAAAATTTCCGGACCACGGGATAATCGGCGAGGAGTACGGAAATTCCGGAGAGGGCGCCGAATACGTCTGGGTGCTCGACCCGATTGACGGGACGAAGTCTTTTATAAGCGCGGTTCCGCTATTCGGGACGCTGATAGCGCTAATGAAAAACGGCGAGCCCGTTCTGGGGGCGATAAACCAGCCTGTTCTGCGCGAGCGCATTGTGGGCGACTGCGAGGAATGCCTTTTCAATGGCAGGCGGGTGTCGCCTTCCAGGCGGACTTCGCTCGACGGCATGACGCTGCTCACGTCCGATTCGCGCTATTGCTCGCGCCTCAGGGGGGAGGCCGGCTGGAAGCGGCTTGAAGACGCCGCGGCGATTTCGCGCACATGGGGCGATTGCTACGGATACATGCTGCTATGCCGGGGGTATGCCGACGTCATGGCGGACGCTCTTTTGGAGGTATGGGATTTTGCCGCTCTGCTGCCCGCGTTGAAGGGCGCGGGCGTGGCGTATTCCGACTGGAAGGGCGGAAGCGACATAGGCCATGACTGGGGGCTGATAGCCTCCTGCACGCCGGAGCTGCACAAAAAGGTTTTGGAGGCGGTTTCCAAAGGGGCGTAAAAAAAGCGCGGCGGAAACTCCGCCGCGCCCTTGCGTTTTTAATTCCGCGCCTGGTTTTGCGCCGCCGCGTTCGCGGGGGCGGCGGTTTCTTTCACCGGCACGGAGTGCCCGTGGCGCTTGATTATCGGGGAGTGTTTTGCCTGCTGCGCCGGCTGCGGCGGGGGCGGGGTTCCGCCGAGGTCTATTTTGCCGGACGCCGTCATATATATGGCGGCCGCCGATACCGCGGCGAGCGCGAGGGCTCCGAGCAGCTCTTTCGGCGCGAAGGCCTTTTTCCCGTTTTCGGACCTCGCCCATATGTAGAATGGGATTCCGGCCGTCAGCAGGATTACCGAGGCGAGCAGGTATTCGACCCCCGCGGCGTAGATGAGCCACAGCGCGTACAGCGCGCCCACGCCCCCGCTCAGGGCGGCGGCGCCCGCGCCGATTTGCAGGCCCGGCACGACCGACCTCAACTTTTGCTGCTCGGAAATCTTGAAGAGGTACATCGTGCTCGACAGGTATGCCGGCAGCACCATCACCCCCGTTATGCTAAGCATGGTGTTCCACGCATTGTTGGAGAAGAACACGAGCAGCATGGCCAGCTGCATGAGCGCGCTCGTCGTCCACAGTGACGCCGACGGGGAGCCGTTGGAGTTCGACTTTGCGAAGAATTTCGGGAAAGTCCCGTCCTTTGCGCAGGCGAACGGCATTTCCGCGGTGATTATCGTCCATGCGAGCCAGCTCGCGAGAACCGATATCAGCAGCCCTATGTTCATAAGCCACGCGCCCCACGGGCCCACTATCTTTTCGAGCACGCCGGCGGTGGAGGGATTGGCTATCCCCACGATTTCGCTTTGGCTCATCACGCCGAACGGCAGCACCGAGAGCAGTATGAACACTATCAACCCGCCTACAAAGCCCATTATCGTGGCTTTCCCGACGTCCCCCTGGCTCTTCGCGCGGCCGGAGAGGACGACAGCCCCCTCTATTCCTATGAAAGCCCACAGGGTGACGAGCATGGTGCTTTTTATCTGCGCCCCGAGCCCGCCGAGGACATGCCCGTCAACCGGGACATCGCCCCAGAAGTCGAACGTGAACTTGTCCCAGTGGAATGCGAAGACGAGCACTATCGCGAACACCAGGAGAGGAACGAGCTTGCCGACGGTGCCGACAATGTTTATTATCGACGCCTGCCTGACGCCTGCGAGCACCACGAAGTTGAACGCCCATATCAGGATTGAGCCGCCGACTATGGACCATAGGTTGTTCCCGCCCGCGAAGACTCCCGGGAAGAAATAATTGAGCGCGTCCATGGTTATGACGGCGTATCCTACGTTTCCGAAAATCTGGCACAGCCAATATCCCCACGCGATTGTAAATCCGGCGTATTCCCCGAATCCGTCCCTGCTGTACATGTATATGCCGGCGGTGAGGTTCGGGCGCGCGGACGCGAGAATGCGGAACGAGTTTGCTATGAAAAATATTCCGATGCCGGTGATTATCCACGCGATTATAACGGCTCCCGCGGCGGCGGAGGCCGCCATATTTTGCGGGAGGCTGTATATGCCGCCGCCTATCATCGAGCTGAGCACTATCGCTCCGAGCCCGATAACCCCCAGCCTCTTTGCGGAGGCGGGGGAAGCGGGGGCGGCGCCTGTGTTGGAGTCCGCCATAAGAGTTCCGTTCTCCTATACCGTCGCCGGGGCGGCGTATTCGAAATTGAGGAAGCCGAGCGCCGTGAGGCAGTACCCGAAGTTCTGTTCGATGTTCACAAAGTTGTGGAACATCTGGAACTCGCTGTGCTTCTGTACGCCGCGTATTTCGAGCTCGTGGTTGAGGGATTTTGTCAGCCACATTTCCGCGTGGGTTTTTGCAATGGCGTCGTCCACGAAAGTGTCGAAGTATTCGACGTATTCCGCGGCCCAGCCGCCTATGAGCTCTCCCTTGGAGTCTTTGCCCCAGCAGATGCCAACCCCCGTTGCGATTGCCTTGTGTTCCTCCTGCCGCGCTCCGTTGCCGGCCATGATGACTTCGAGCACCGCCCCGTGCTTGAAGAACTTTTTAACCTTGTCCACGGGGTAAATTTTCCCGAAGAGCTCCTTTGGAAGAACCGAAGTGTAGGGGATTACGTTGAAGTTTTCGATTTTCGCCTCCAACAGCGCGGAATCGTAGCAGAACGTTTCGAAGGGCTGGGGCGGAATGCCGTCTTGGGCCTGTCCGGCGCCGCCGGTGTGGAATGCGAGGGTTGGATATCTTGTACCGAGTACCATGTTGACTTTCTCCTTTTTTTGTTTGTTTTGAATCAAGACGACCGCAAAGGGATTGCGCTCTTGAAATTTGAAAGGACGGTCAATAGGCGTTTTGTCCCGCGGGCGCGCATCGGCTTGCGCTTCAATTCCCGCACGCATTGTAGGACACCGCCCGCGCGGCATGGTTCCGCGGTTTGTTTTTTTGCGCGGCGCAAAAAAAGCGGGCTCCCCCGCAGGGAGAGTCCGCGCATTCTCGATTTAATTGTAGAGTGCCTACCGCGCGTCGTCGGCGAGGGCGATATGCAGGTCTTTCAGCTGCTTTTCCGTCACCGGACACGGCGACTGCGCCATGAGGTCCTGGCCGCGCTGGGTCTTGGGGAAGGCGATGATGTCGCGTATGCTCTGGCGGTTTGCGAGTATGCTCACGAGCCTGTCGAAACCGAGCGCGATTCCCCCGTGCGGCGGGGCGCCGTATTTGAAAGCTTTGAGCATGTAGCCGAACCGCGACTCGATTATGTCTTCCGGAATTTTGAGCACGTCGCGGAACACCTTTTCCTGCACCTGCGGCTGGTGTATCCTTATGGAGCCGCCGCCGAGCTCTACGCCGTTGAGGACTATGTCGTAGTGCTGGCCCCTGACGCGCAGGGGGTCGGAGTCGAGGTACCGGACGTCTTCTTCCACGGGCGAGGTGAAGGGGTGGTGGGCCGATACGTACCTTCCCTGTTCTTCGTCGAAGAGCATCAGCGGAAATTCTATGACCCAGAGGAAATTGAACTGGTCCGAGGGAATCGAAAGTTTGCCGCGCGCCTGCAAAAGCTTGGCGCATTCGAGGCGCACCCTTCCGAGAATCGAGCACGCCCGTTCCCATTCGCAGGCGGCGAAGAAGACAATGTCGCCGTCTTCGATATTCAGCCTGTTTTTGAGTTCCGCCTGCTCGGTCTCCGAAAGGAATTTGAGAATGGGGCTTTTCCACGCCCCGTTTTCGGCCTTGATGAAAGCCAGCCCCTTTGCCCCGAGGGTCTTTGCGACATCTTCGAGGTTTTTGAGTTCTCCCTGCGTGATGTCGGCGAGCCCCTTGGCGTTTATGGCCTTTACCGCCCCGCCGCCGTTGGCGACCGACGCGAACACTTTGAACTGGCTCTGCCTGAACACGTCGGCGAGGTCGTTTAGTTCCATTCCGAAGCGCGTGTCGGGCTTGTCCACTCCGTAGCGGTTCATCGCCTCCGAATAGGGCATTCTCTTAAAGGGCGTCGGAATGTCCACGCCCAGCACGTCCTTCCAGACTTTTTTGAGCATGTTTTCGATCAGCGAGTACATGTCTTCGCGGTCGATGAAGCTCATTTCGATGTCAACCTGCGTGAATTCCGGCTGCCTGTCGGCCCTGAGGTCTTCGTCGCGGAAGCACTTCGCCATCTGGTAGTACCTCTCTATGCCGGACACCATCAGCATCTGCTTGTACTGCTGCGGCGACTGGTTGAGCGCGTAGAACTGCCCCGCGTTGAGGCGGCTGGGCACGAGGAACTCGCGCGCGCCCTCGGGAGTGCTCTTGAAGAGTATGGGGGTCTCGACCTCCGTGAAGTCCTGCGAGTCGAGGTATTCGCGCAGGGCCTTGGCAGCCTTGTGGCGGAGCCTGAGCAAGTTGAGGTTGCGCGGGCGGCGCAGGTCGAGGTAGCGGTATTGCAGGCGCAAATCCTCGTTCACCTTGTCGGCCTTTTCGTCGTCGAGCGGGAAGGGGAGCGTTTCGCAGATGTTGTGGACGACCATGTTTTCCGCGACCACTTCAATTTCGCCGGTTTTTAGCGCGGAATTGACCGTGTCTCCCTCGCGCATCGAGACCTTCCCGAACACCTGCACCACGCTCTCGTCTTTGAGCTTCTGGGCGTCCCCGTATGCGGGGCATTCAGGGTGGAATACGATCTGCGTTATTCCCTCGCGGTCGCGAAGGTCCACGAATATTATTCCTCCGTGGTCGCGCACCGACTGTACCCATCCGATGAGCGAGACTTGTCTGCCCTTGTCGGAGGCGGTGAGCTCGTTGCAATTATTTGTGCGTTTCATTTGCCGTTTCTTTTAAATTACAATCCCCGATTCTCTTTCAAATCCCGCTTCGTAGTCAAGCCCGATTTGGCGCAATGGACGCAAAAACCGGCTTTCAAACGCCCGCCGGAGCTCCGCGATTCTCCCGAAAATCGATGCCCGCAGTTTTAGGCTTTAAAACTCTTCCGCTTTCTGTTTTTGTGGTGCGAATTGTTTTACGGCCGCCGCGCGCGGCGGCCAAAATCCGCGCAGATTCATGATAGAGCTTAGAGAATTGCGGCTGGCATTCGGGCCGCGCGCCATATTCGACAATGTTTCCGCCGTCGTCAACAAGGGCGACAAGATAGGCCTTGTCGGCTCCAACGGCGCGGGCAAGACTACCCTTTTGAAAATTCTCGCGGGAATCGAAAGCCCCGACTCGGGCGAAGTCGCAAAGCCCGGGTACGCGACCGTCGGATACCTGCCGCAGGAGTCTCTCGTGGCGGGTTCGCGGCCGCTTTACGACGAGGCGGAATCCGCCTTTGAGAGCATTGTGGGCATGCGGGAAAAAATCGCGCAGGCCGACGCGGTAATCCGCTCCGCCGACCCGTCGTCGCCCGAGTACGCCGACGCCGTTTCGGAGGTCGGGGAAATCGAGAGGAGGCTCGAAGACGCGGAGGAGTCGAAACTGCGCTCGCGCGTTGAGAGCGTCCTGATGGGGCTCGGGTTCAAAACCTCGGACATGCCGCGCCCGTGCTCGGAGTTCTCCGGCGGCTGGCAGATGCGCGTGGCCCTCGCAAAACTCCTGCTGCGCGAGCCGTCGCTGCTGATGCTCGACGAGCCCACCAACCATCTCGACATCGAGTCCATCGAGTGGCTCGAAGACTATCTGAAAAGCTATCCCGGCGCCGTGCTTCTCGTGAGCCACGACAGGGCGTTTCTAAACGGGCTTTGCAACCGGACGTTTCATCTGTCCGGAGGCCGGCTCGAAACCTATGCGGGCAATTACGACTTTTACGAAGCCGAGTCCGCCGCGCGCAGGCTGCACCTCGAACGCGCCGCCGAAAACCAGCGCAGGGCGATAGAAAAGACCGAGAGGTTCATAGAGCGTTTCCGCTATAAAAGTTCAAAGGCCGCCCAGGTCCAGAGCCGCATAAAGGCGCTCGGCAAAATAGGGCGCATAGAGCTCGAATCGGGCGAGAAGCGCATTCATTTCAAATTTCCGGAACCCGCGCGGACGGGGCAGATAGTGCTCGACGTTTCGGGCGTCTGCAAGTCGTTCGGCGCGCACAGGGTGCTCGACGGGGTGTCGCTGAGAATAGAGCGCGGCGAGCGCGCCGCCCTCGTGGGCGTCAACGGCGCCGGCAAGACGACGCTCGCCAAAATCATTGCCGGCGCGCTGAAAGCCGATTCGGGCAGCGTAGAATTGGGGCTGAACGTCAAGATGTCGTACTTCGCCCAGCACCAGACCGAAGAGCTCGACAAGTCGAACGATGTCTTGGAGGAGGCGCTCTCCGCCGCCCCGATGGAGCGCAAGGGGGAGGTCAGGGGGCTGCTGGGCTCTTTTCTGTTCACGGGCGACGACGTGCTCAAAAAAGTAGGCGTATTGTCCGGAGGCGAGAAAAACAGGCTCGCGCTCGCAAAAATGCTTTTGCGCGATTTCAATTTTCTTCTACTCGACGAGCCCACCAACCACCTCGACATGGACTCCAAGAAAATTCTCGCCGACGCGCTCGCCGCATACCGCGGCACATATCTCATCGTCAGCCACGACAGGGCGTTCCTCGACCCGATTGTGGACAAGGTGTACGAGCTCGGCCCGTCGGGTTTGCGCGCGTACCCGGGCAATATGACTTCGTACGTCGAAAAAATAAAGGCGGAGGGGCGCCTGAACCTGAAAAATTCGCCCGCCGCCAAAAAGCCCGCCCCTTCCTTCAAGGAGCGCAAGGCCGAAGCCGCGAGGCGGAGGGCGGAAATTTCAGCCCTCAAAAAAAACGTCGCGCGGATTGAGGGCGAAATCGCGGCAGCGGAAGCGGAGCTCGCGAAAATCGAGGCCGAAATGGCGGAGCCGGATTTCTTCAAGCGCGGCGCGCGGTGCGCGTCGGCTGCGGAGGCGTACAACGCGCTCAAATTCGAAATCGAAACCCTGTATTCCGAGTGGGAGGCGGTTTCCGCCTCGCTTGAAGAGTCGCAGTCCGCCGACTGATGGCGGTTCGCCGAAATTTGCGTATTGAAAAAACCTGCGGATTTTCTAAACCATATTTCCCATGAAAAAAGACTGCTTGAAAATTGTATCGCTCTTCTTCGGGGCGGCCGCGCTGTTTATGCTCTCCGGCTGCGAGCTTCCGGAATCGTGGAACGACCCCGCGTATTTCGGCGACGGCAACGATTTGGGCAAGAACGTAAACGGCTCCGGAACCGGATACGAGACGTACGATCCCGACGTGCTCTGATTTTTCCCCAATGGGGCGGCGGGATTCCCCGGGACGCGCTTTCCTGCAATCCTCCCGTTGCGCCCGTAAAGCGCCGCTTTCGCGATTTTGTTTCCGCATTTGTACCGCCGCGCCGGTTTCCCGACGCGCATGGGGAGGTCAATTTTGCGCGCCCGAATCCCGCGCGGGCGCAAAACGGGCCGAACGAATGTTCGGCCCTTATTTGGCGGACTGAAAGTCCTTGTTAACGGATATGCGCCCGAAAGCGCAACAGGGCTTGCGCCCCAGACTCCATTCTTTGATTTCTACAATCTTTCTTTCGAAAGCAACGGAAATCCTCGGAGTTTTTATGGTTATGTCAATATTTTTATTTGATTTATTTTTTGATATTTTTAAAATTTAATTAAATTTGGTAAAAATACTGATATGGAAAATAAAAAAGGGGTCTGGCTTAGGAAGTAGGGGATAAGCTGGGAGGGTCTAAGTAGTATAAACACTAACAATAAACTACTTAGACAAATGAGAAATAAGCCTACAAAATATCAAATAAAGAGAATCAATGCCGCCGTTGTGTTGTGCGCGGCTCCGAACGACGAAAATGTTCGTCGGTTGGTTGAAGAATTTTGTAATACGGGGAAGTGCCACCCCTTTGCTTGGGACGGGTATCGCCGTCACATTCGGGCGAATGATAAGAGTGCTCTGGTTCGTGATATTCTTTGGACGGCCGGAGTTGAATTCCGTGAATCGAACGACGCGCCTAAGGGTGGGCGCAATGGGCTGGTTTTTGTTTATGTAGTTAGTTAGTGGGCGATTGACGGAGGCAACAATGTCAACCGCTCTTTGTGTTGGGGGCGGCGCGGGGATTGAAAACCCCGCCCGCCTGTCTGTCGTTGAACGAATCCGGCAGATTGAGGCGGCGGCGCGTGAGCGCGACGCGCGGCGGCTGGAACGTTTGGAAAAACGCGCAATAGAAACGCGCGAGAATGAGGAATTGCGCCTTTGCGCAATGGCGGCGGGCGAGCCCGTCCGCCTATCTTGTCGAGAAGATAACATTTCCCGAAAACCGACTTTAAATCATACCTATTACAACCGTTGCGCCGCCGCGCTTCAAACGAACATATCGCGTTGGGTGCTTGCGATTGGCAAGCGTTATGCGTCGGAGGCCGTTCGGCGAAATGTTGACGAAATCGGTTATACGCCCGCGCTGTTGGCGGAAATCGAGCGGGTGGCGAAATTGCACGTAGCGGAGTTCACGATCACCATGCGTTCGGAGGCGGGCGCGGATTTGCTGGGGGAGCGTCAGCGGTTTTCGCGGGCGTGGAACGCTTTCAATAAACGGTACCTTAAAGAGATTGCGGCGGAATATTTCGGGGAGTTCGTCCGCGTTTATGAGGCGCACAAAAGCGGGGTATTGCACGCACACGTATTGATTGAATGCAAGAAACCGCTGTGTAATTTTGGTGAAAACGGACGGCCTTTGCCGTTTAAATTCAAGCCGTCTGGGGCGGTAGATGGTCGGACTGTCGCGCCGTGGGTGACGGAGGTATGGCGGACGATACGCACGGGGCAACTTGACTATTTGGGTATAGGGGAACGGCACACATTACAGCCAATCCGAAAGGGCGTAAACCTGTTCGCGCGGTACATTTCAAAGTATATCAGTAAGGATATTGTAAACCGCAAACCGCATTTGCGGGGCTTGCGAATGGTGGCGTATTCCCGCGATTTTTTGAGCGGTTGCCGCGTCGTCGCGTACGATTACGACAAATCCGTAATAATACCGTATTTTTCGAAAAAACATAATTGCGAGAAATTCCGCTATAAGCGTTTTACAAGCTTTGATATTGAATGCGCCTCAACGCGGGTAAGGCGGCTGAAAATGCGGACATTGTGCCGCTGGCTCGAAATGCCGAAATGGAAACTTAAACGAAAGCTTGGCGCGAAATGGGGATTTTTGACGCGCAATTTGATTTCCAAAATGCCCGTCGCGAAAACGGTTTATGAACGATTTGATAAATGGGAAAAATTCGCGGCTGTAAGGAATCTTTGCGGTCACAAATCGAATTGCGTGATGCGCTTTGATGCTGATGGAACCATTTACGATTACGCGGAATTTATGCAATTTCCGTCGGAAATTCGGCGGGAAGAAAATTGGCACGTTTGCGGTTTTGTTGAGAGCGGCGAATTTGTCAGCCTAAAAAAACGGCTTTCTTGTTTTTTGGAAAATATCCAAAATGAGTATAAAGCCGTTTACGAACGCGCAAAAGAAAAGGTTATCGGCTTCAAAGACGAATTGCGCGGTTGGTGGAGGCGTCTGAATGCGGCATATTGGCGATTCGATAATGGCGAAATTTCCTGCGAAAAATGGCTTGGGATTGCGCGGGGCTGTCTGGCGAAGATTCGCGAACTTGAAGAATTTTACGACGAATTTACCGAGCGGCGCAAACGCCCCGAAAATGAAAAAACGGAAATTGCAATACCCGTTTACGAGCAATCCGAATTTGCATTTTAATCAAAAACGAAAGGCGAAAAATGGATATTGTAAGAATCAGAAAGTCAAGTCCGCTGTTTATGATACGCAAATTCTATGCGCAAAAGTACCGAAATGGCGAATATTTCGGGGCGTTGTGGTCGTCTTGGCTGAAAACCGGAATGCCGCGCGAGGAGAGGGCGCGGCATTTGCTGGTGCTTTTGGAAGTCAGGGCGGAAAACGCGACGAAAAACGGAAAACGGGTATTGCGTGAACGTTATCGAAAGGTTTTGAAAATCGAAAAGGCGGCAATGTTGAATTGATTTTGCGGAAGCGTTAAATCGGCTTTATAATCGGCGGTATGTCCGAAAATGAATTTAAAACCGAAACTGAAAACGATTTTGCGAATATTGAAAATGTTTCTGCGAAAGATTTGGCGGGAATTGAATTCCCGCCCGTCAACACTGCCGCAGTCGCGGCAAGTGTCGGAAGCGATAATCCGGCTGAAATACCCGCTGATGTTCCCCCGTCCGCGCCGGACGGCTGGGACGGCGATATTCACGCCTTTCCGCCGCGCAAAAACAAGCGCGGCGAATGGGCGAAAAAGAGGGGTAATAAAAAAGGCTACGTTTTCGGAAAACCGAAAAATGCGAATCCGCCGCCGCTGAATATTCCGCCGAACACAGAAAAGGTTGCGGCGGAGGCGGCGCGCGCGGCGGAAATTGAAAAGAAACTTGCGGAGCAGACGCGGGCGGCGGCGGAGATGGCCGCAAACGGGGTTATTTTGGCGGCAAATGCATTTTCGGGATACGCGCCGGAGGAAGTCTTTCGCTCGGCGTACATAGATGCCTGGGAACGGTATTTGAACAGTTTCGGCGGCGTTAATCTTCCGCCGTGGGTGGAAGTCGCGCTTATGACGGGCACAATCGCGGTTAATGCCGCGCGGAGGGAGGAAGCCAAGCCTAAAATGCAAAGATTCAAAGAATGGATAGCGGGCAAAATTTATGCGTTCAAAAATAGAAGAAAAGCAAGAAAAAATCCGCCGTCAGACGCGGATTAGGGTTCGTCGATTCTATGGTATCGTGATGCTTTCGGAAGAATCGAAGTTTGATATTCCGAAGGATTGTCCGCTTTCAAAGTATTGGCGGAGGTGGTCGGAAATGCGGCGCGACGTTGACGCCGCTTGTGCCCGCTTTTGGGCTATAAGAAAGGGGAAAAGGGGTGCATACTTTAATTGCGGGGGCAAGTTTCAGCGGCAAAAGTTTTCTTGCAAAAAAACTTTGCAAAACAATTAGAAATTCCGGTCGGCGTACAATCGTCTTAGACCCATTTTATGATAATTGGGATTGCGATTTTAAGACGGTAAATTCAGGCGAATTTCTGAAAATTGCAAAGGCGAACACGTCTTGCGCGCTCTTTGTAGATGAAAGCGGCAGTACGATAGGGCGCGGGGCTGATGCGGCGCGAATGCACTGGCTTGCGACGCAAGCGCGGCACTGGGGGCATAGGACGTATTTTATAATGCAAAGGATTACGCAGGTGGAGCCGCTTATCCGCTCTCAATGCTCGGAATACTTTGTATTTCGCTGTTCGGCGTCGGACGCCCGCATTCTGACGGAAGAAACAGGAGAAGAAATTTTTTCGCGCGCGCCGCAGCTTCCGCGTTTTTGCTTTATACACAAAAAGCCGTTTGAGGCGGGAAAAATTCAAAAACTTTCGATTTAGCGTTAAATTTTGGATATAATATACGGCGTATGAAACTTCAATCTGTAATAACGGCGGCGATAGGCGCATTTGTAGGCGGCTACGCGCTGATTGTTTTAAACAAAAGGGGATATATCTAAACGTATGAAAAAGCTTTTGATTACGACGTTAATAACTTCCGCGCTTCTGGGCGCGGGCGCGGCGTTTGCCTATAAGAAATGGGGGAATAACGTGGCGATTTCAATCTACGACAGGATTGCGGGGTAAAAATATGAAAAACTGGAAAATTCTCTTGGCTTCGGGTCTCGGCATATTCGCCGGAATGGTAATATACAACGTCGCAAGCGATATTGTCGCCTCCGCGAAATAGTCAATTTCAACTATAAGTTTCAAACTATGCGTATTCAACAGAACCTTCCCACTCCTAACGGCGTTCAGCCCTCCGGCACCGGCTCTCTCAACCTGCCGCTTGGCGCGACTTATTACGGCGTCTGGCTCGACATATCCGACGGCACTACCGCTATGACGGCGGCAGAAGTCGAAAAGCGGATAAAAAATATCCGGCTTAAAGTTAACGGCACTCAGATAAGGCACTACGCGCTGGCCTCGTACCTAATCGGGATAAATCAGGCGCACGGTATTGAAACGCGCTTCGGAAGTGCGGACGGCGACAAGTCCGCAAGGCTCGTAATGTACTTCGCGGAGCCGCAACGCCGCACGCCCAACGGTGAAGACATATTCGCGTGGCATATGTATCCCAAGTGCGGCGCAACCTCGTTTACGGTCGAATTTGACATCACGTCTTCGGCGTCGAGTGCAATCAATGTTCAAGTCGGCCGCGAATATATCGTGCTTCCGGACGCGAACATTCCGACGAAAATGCCGAATCTCATCTGGCATTCCTCGCAGACGCTCCCGAACGATTCGGCGGGAGCTCCCATGACTTCGACGCTTCAACGCACGGCCTATACGCGCATTCACGCAATCGGCGGTACGGGGTGTATCGACGGCGCGAAAATCAAGGTTGACGGCCTGACTATTCGCGAATTCCGAAACCTTGTTGAATACAAGGATTATTGCTTCATGCACGGATTGAACGTAATCGCGAATTGGCTTACGGTGCCGTTCGATGAAAGTTCCAGATTCAGCGATATTCTGGATTTGCATGCGGCAAATTCTTTTGAAGTCGAGTACACTACCAAGACGGCAGGCGCGCTTACTCTGCTTCTCGAAGAGTACAAGGGAATGTAATTATGGAGTGGTTTGAGGGCATTTGGAAGGGCACAACCGAAACCTTGTCCGATGGGTTCGGCTGGCTAACGTCTACGACCGATACGGCGAAAGGCGTAATGCAAAATGTGCAAGACCTATCCGGTGCGGTTAAGGAAACTACGCTTAATGCTTACGAGACGGCCAACGCTGAAAAGACGGTTACGGGCGAAAGTTCCGCCGGCGTTGTAAAAACCGCCCTCATCGTTGGGGGCGGCGCCGTACTCCTCCTGCTAATCATAAAGCTTGTGAAATAATGGGCTTTCCAATGGGTATTTCTCCGAGTTCGTCAAGCTCTGCGGGCGCGTCGTCAAGCCTATTCGCCGACACGTCAAAAAATGTCCAGTTCGGCAATTCGTCGAGCGTGGCGGGCGTTATCGGAGCGGTTGCGGGCGTTGCGGCTCTGGCCGTCGCGCTCTTTGTCGTGTTTCGGAAATGATAACTGCAAACACAATCGCAACGGCGGAGGGCTTTGAAAAATTCATCGCACTTTTGCCGACGAATGACGCGACTTTCAACGCCGCCGAAGCCGTCGAAAAATGCGATAAAATCGGATTCTATAAAGACGGCAAGCCTTGCGGCATCTCTCTTTGTTTGGTTGTTGCGGTTGGCGGCAGGCGCGTTTTCTTTATAAACGCGCTTGCCGTTTCAACCGACGCCGACGGCGGGGCGGTTTACAAGTGGCTTGAAGACAAGGCGCGCGAAATGGATTGCGGCGTTATCGCGTTTGATTCTCCGCGAAAAGGAATGTTGTGGAACTCCCGCCGGTTCGGCTGGGAAGTTTCAAATGTTCGTTATCAAAAGTATCTTTAATTATGGCTTCCGCATTTGGTTTAAGCAGTTCGTCCAGCAGTCAGACAACTTATGATAACTCCGTGACCGCGCAAGATTCGGAAGTTATCAACGGGCAAAAGGCGGGTTCAAACGCAATCGCCGCTACCGATAACGCCGTTGTAAATGTAACCGATGGCGGGGCGTTCGATGTGGTGAAAAACGCCGTCAAAGACATAGCGGGGCTTCTTGGCTCTTGGACTACTCAACAAAATCAGTTCGCGCTTTCGGGCACTACCGCCCTTTTGGATAACGCCCGCGTTTCGCAACAAGAAAGCGCGCTTACGTCGCAAGAAAATCTTTTGAACTTCTTGAAATTCGCGGGCGGCGCGGCCGCCGTGGTCGGCTGTGTGTACCTTTTCACCAAATACGCAAAATGAAATTTTCACTAAAAGAATTTGTTAGAGTTGTCCCCGCGAACGGTCAAACTGATATTGACGTTCACGGCGACAAGCTTCTTGCCGTCGATATTCCGGATTCGGGCTTTGCCGTGTCTTTTGACAACGGCGAAGAAGTCTTTGTCAAGAGCGGCATTCAGTACGGCTCTTCCGGCTGGCTCCTCAATATGGTAGGCCGCGCGTTTCCGAAAGTCGCGGAGGCTTTCGGAGGATTTACTTATAACAAAGTTTCAATCTTCAACCACACGAACGCCGCCGAAACCGTCCGCCTTTTGGCGGGGTTCGGTGATGTTGATGACAAGAGCGCGCAAGTCGTCGGCACTGTCGAAACCGCCGACGTACCCCTTGTGCCTTACAGATACGGGCTGTTTGAATCTCATGAAAAATCGAGGTATTCCGATTTTAACTCTTTTGACTATGGCACGGTCGGCGCAATTCTCAAAGAGGATTCAATCCGCCGATACGCGATTATAGAAAATGTCGGCGGCGATATTGTTTATATCTCCGCCGGAGACCGCACAACTCTCGTGTCAACCGGTTTCACCGAGCCTCTGGTGGATTATTCGTTCGAGCGCGGAAATGCAGACGGTGAACTGGTCCGTACTTCTTCGTATCCCATCGCGGCGACGGAGGAATTTTGCAAGTATTACAAGATGCTTGGAATTCGGCTTATGCCCAATGAAAAAATCGGGCTTTCCGGTTCATCAAAGTATGTGTTCAACGGAATATATTCTCCCGTGAAACTCGGCTACATTCTTTACAAATGATTACTCCTCAAATCTTCCCCGCGCCCTCCGCAATCACCGGCGAAATCCGCGCTTTCGTAGGCTCGCTTCCTTTCGGCTGGCTCGAATGCGACGGCTCCGCTTTCGACGGCGCAAAATATCCCCGCTTAAAAACGGTTCTCGGCGCGGAAGCTCTACCCGACTTGCGCGACGCCTCTTTGCGCGGCGCGACGGCTTCCGCCGCCGCAAACACTAAAAGCGGCTCGAATAATCCCGCCGTTCCCGTCCCCGCGCATAATCATATAACGGATTTCGGGAACGCGTCCGACGTTGTGAATGGGACGCCTAATCCCCCCACGACCTATATGGTAAAGAATACCGTGACGGTTGGCGGCAGTGATGCCGGAGAAAAGCGTTTGAGTTCGGAGGTAAATTCGGAAACTTTCCGTTCGGAAAAAATATCGCATATGGAATCCAACAACGCCGGAACGGCTGGCGCAACCCTCGATGTTCGCGGCTCTTCGTACTATGTCAAATTTGCAATCTATGCGCTGTGACTTGGGCAGAAATAATAAGTGTTGTAGTCTTTCCCGCGCTCGGCTGGCTTTACGGGAGGTTCTCGCGCCTCGAAAGTGCAGATGCGCGGCTTTCGGAGGCCATAGAAAATTTAAACAAAACTTGCGCACAAATTTGGGCGGAAATGAAGACTTTTCGCGAATTTGACAAGCGAATTTACCTATTAGAACAAAGGGCTAAATATGATAAAACTTCTTCAAAAAACTAGGCACGAATTGGCGTTTATATTCGTCGCGTTCGCGCTCTTCCTCGGCGGCTTCTGGCTCTCCGGTTGCGCGGCGATGTCTGAATTGTACGATGAAAACGGCAACTTGAAGACCGAAACCGTCGAGGACATACGCGCGGGCGCAAGCTTTGTAAAGGGCGTCACCGATTCCGCCGCCCCAAACCTCTCGCCCGTCGTGGTCGGCGGCTCCGCCGTGGTTGGCGGCGCGCTCGCCCTCATCGGCAAGGCATTTTTCCGCAGAAAGGAATCCTAATCATGGCAATCGACAAAAAATATATCGACGAACTAAAAGCCGCGGCGAAAGCAAAAGAGGAAGCCGCCGCCGCCGAAAAGGCCGCCCGCGCCGCCTTCGAAGCCGAACAAAACAAACCGAAAATTGTTGTGATTTCGGATTATTCTCTGAAATTTTCCGGCTTCAAACAGTTCGGGAGAAAGTTTTAATCATGGCAAAACCCAAGTCCAAAAAACGTACCGGCGTTATCAAAGTCTACGATAACGCCGAAATGTCCGCACGCTTTTCAAAGTCGCGCAAGCTGATGAAGCAGTATAAAATAACGGTTTACGCCGACGGCAGACTCATCAAAAAAGAAATCAAACCTTAATCGGGAAAAGATAAAATGGCTGGTAAGCAAATTGCAATCGCGGGCGCGTCCTGCTATCTTCTCGGGGCAATCGCTACGGCAGTTCTATTGTCGCGCGGCGATACCGATTCCCTTAGTATGGCAATGCGTACAACTGTCATAAGCTCTTGCGGGTTTTATATCGGCGCCGTTGGCCTCGGCCTCTGGGCTCTCGGAAAATAATTATATGTTAAAACTTATTCAAATAGCTGGTAAAATCGCCGTCAAGTCAGTTTCCAAACTTTGGAATACGATTAGGAGCCCGTGGGGAAATGGGGCGATTACGGGAGGTCTTACGGTGGCTGGCGCAAGTAAAGTAGCAAATGTAACCAATGAAGCCATTGATAAGGGAAAAGGTGTTATCAATAGCTTCATTGTGTTAGGGCTTGTTGGAATTGTCAGTTATCTTATTATAAGGAAATAGACCTGTCACGGTTTATTTCTTAGCTTTCATTTGTTTAATACGTTTTTTTAAAAATTCGTCGAAGTATAGCCATACAATAAGCATTACAATAAATCTTATTGCTATATTTGTTGCCGTGCTTGTGTTCAAAAATATTATTGGTACAAATTCGGCTATTATATACCAAGTAAAAATATACATTGGAACATCTCTTGTATACATATTTTCCTTAATTGGTTGTTGTAGGTGTTAAGTATTTCATTTTTTCCTTAAAATCCGTTTAAGTGCTTGGGTCAAGTTTTTACTGTTTTCTACTCTCCATTCAATTTCGGCAATCCATAGGTTAAGATTGTTGCGGAACCCGCCGCAAAACCTGTTCCAGTGTCGGCGCATTTGCGCCCATACAGATTCAATAAGATTTGTACAAGCTCCGCTTTTGCTGTCTTTGAACGTCAAGAAATGGTTTACTCGGTAATGCCTGTATCCATATTTGGGCACGTCCAGATAACTCTTGAAACTGTCAGTATGAACGATTGAGCCGCGCCGAACGTTGCGCGCAATAAAGCTTGTCAAACTCTCTCGATTCACGCTCTTTATGCGCTCGATTCTCACGCGCCGCCCGCGCCGCTCGATTGCTCCGGCAAAAGCAATTTTGCCCGCAAGTCCTCGCCCCTGCCGCGCAACTTTGCGCCCGCCTTTGCCGCCGGACGTATAACATTCGTCAATCTCTACAACCTCACTTCTCGCCCCGATTTTTTTTTTGCGCTTCCGCGATTCGCTCGGCGGCGATTTTTTCACGTAGCTTTCGGAAGAACAAAATGCCAGTCATGCGGTTGACGCCGACAACCCGAGCCGCGCCGCGGGCAGTACTGCCCGCAAGGAAGAGGTCGCGCAACTTGCGTTGCTTTGAGATAGGCAATTTACACCTATAAACAATCTTATTCATTACCCGATTCTTACGAAAAACGCCCTAAAACTGTCAAGAAAATCCTTGACGGATAACCGAAAATAGCCTTTATCGCATATCATACTACTTGGGTCTTCGTTCCTGTCGTCTTTATCTAAGTCAGTCCCTAAAAAAGTATTCGGTTTCGATATGGGCGCAAATTCGATAGGCTGGTGCGTTCAGATTATTGGAGAAGACGGGTTCACCCAGGAGATTTTGGGAATGGGGTCGAGGATTTTCGAAAATTCCCGCGATCCCAAAACCCGGGTGCCGCTTTCTGTGGAAAGGCGTATGGCGCACGCGATGTCGGTAAGGCGCGGCAGACAAATTATGCGCACGCGAAACCTGTGTTCGATATTGCGCAAATACGGCTTGCTGCCTTCGGGCGAAAACGTTTCGGTTTCGGAACGCAATCCTTACAAACTTCGGGCGAAGGCCGTTTCGGAAAAAGTGGACATGTTTGGAATAGGGCGCGCGATATTGCACATGAACAAGCGCCGCGGATTCAAATCAAACAGAAAGGCCGATAAGAAGTCGGATGGCGCCGAATCGCGGGGAATGAAACTCGGCATATCCAAGCTGCGGGAGGCTATGGGGGATCGCACCCTCGGGGAATTTTTGTACGAGCGCAAAAAATCCGGCATGGGAACGCGAATGAGGGCCGACGCCATTAGGGGCAAAAACGAATATGAAATTTACGCCGACCGCGGTATGTACGAGTCGGAGTTGCGGCGCATTTGGGATTGCCAGCGGAAATACCACAGGAATCTGACCGACGAAATGCTGAACGAGATTTCCGGAGCGCTGTTCTTTCAGCGTCCGTTGAAAATTCCGGAACGCGGGTTTTGCCGTTTTGAGCCCGGCGAAAGGCGCGCTTATAAGGCGTATCCGGTCTCCCAAAAATTCAGAATTTTACAGGAAGTCAACGCCCTTGAAATACTCGATATCGCCGGAAACGGCGAAGGCATAACGTTGTCTATGCGGCAGAAACTCGCGCGCGCCCTTCTCGAAAACGACAGGAAAATTGTAAATAAAAAAGGCATTGCGACTTTTGCCAAAATCAAAAAATTTTTGGGGATTCCCCAGTCGCTGAACTTCAATTTTGAAAGCGAATCCCGCAAGGGATTTGACGGCGACTCTACGGCTGCCGTTATGGGGTCTGCCGAATGTTTCGGGGACGCCTGGGCGGATATGGACGATTGCCTGCGCGAAAAAATCGTCGATTTGATACTCGCCGACAAGGAGGGGGAATTTGCGGCTTTGTGCGCCGAAAAATTCGGCTTCGGAGCGGAAAAGTCCTGCGCCATTCTCGACGCGGGCGGAGAGCTGAAAGACGGAACGGTTTCCCTCTCCGCGAAAGCGATGCGTAAAATCCTTCCGCATCTTGAGGGCGGCGCGCTTTACCATGCCGCATGCGCGGAGGCCGGATATGATTTTACGGCTGATTACGATGGCGAACGCTCGGATTTGCTGCCGTACTACGGAAAAATTTTGAGGACATCCGTTCTCGGCGGAAATCCGAATTTCGATCCGGAAAAGCAGCCGGAAAAATATTACGGAAAAATCAACAATCCCACAGTTCACGTCGCCCTAAACCAGCTCAGGAAAGTTTACAATAAACTTGTGGCGGTTTACGGCAGGCCGGATATGGTCGCTGTCGAGACGGCGCGCGAGTTGCCGCTCGGCGCGAAAGGCCTCGGGGAGCTGCTTTCGGAGCAGGGTAAAAACCGCGGTAAAAATCTGGAAATAGCCGAAGAACTCAAAAAATTCGGAGCCGCGAACAATTACCGCAACCGCATGAAATACAAACTTTGGGAGGATTTGAATCCGGATTGCATAAAGCGCGCATGCCCTTTCTGCGGACGTCCGATTGAACTTCAAAAACTTTTCACGCCGGAATTTGAAATAGAACATTTGTTGCCCTTTTCCGAAACTTTCGACGACACCCGGGCGAATAAAGTCGTCTCATGCGCGTCGTGCAACAGGATTCTCAAAGGGAATCGCTCTCCGTATGATGCTTTCGCAAATCGCGCCGGATATGATTGGAACGGGATTTTATCGCGCGTGTCGGATATGCCCAAATCCAAACAGTGGAGATTCCGCCCGGACGCATGGGAGATTTTCGAGGAAAAATACGGGGATTATATCGCGCGGATGCTCAACGATACGCGCTATATGTCGAAACTCGCCCGCGAGTATCTTACATCCGTCATGGAGCCTGAAAAAATCCTTACGGTGACAGGTTCGGCCACATCCATGCTTCGCGCCAAGTGGGGATTGGACGCTATTCTCGACGACTCCTCCCCGCTCCAATTTGGGGGAGAGTCGGAAAGCTCGGCGGTAAAAGCGCCAAAAGCTCCCGTGAAAAACCGCGAAGACCACAGGCACCACGCGATCGACGCCTTTGTGATTTCGTCCCTCAACCGCAAGCTTATATCGGCAATTTCCCAATGCGCGAAACGGGCCGAACAGGCGCATCTCGAAAACTTGTTTAAGGCAATTCCGAGAGCGTATGAGCGCATATCGTATGAAAAGCTCGAGGCTGCCGTGAAGTCCATAAACGTTTCCCACAAGCTCGACAGGGGCGATGCCAAAGACGCCCTGAAAAGGGGAGGAACCGTGGCCAAACTGCACAAGGAAACCGCGTACGGCATGATAGGCTCGCCCTATGGCGGCAAGGCGACTTTGGCGAAAAGAGTTCCGATTTTGTCGGTAGAATGCGACGAGGGGCAAATATCGGAAATAGCCAATGCGAAAATCAGGGCGGATTTGTCGCGTTTTTGCGAGCAGGTTTCCCGCGAGGCGGCTACGAAGGAGGAAAAGAAATCCATGTGGGCGCGGCTGCTTGGCGAATATTGCGCATCGAATAAAATACGCAGGGTGAGAATCCACTTGCCGAACCGTGAATTGAAAAAACTCATTCCAATTTCCGACAAGAAGGGCAAAGTGTATAAATATATGGAAAATGCGGAGAGTTATTGCATAGACATATACAAGCCGCGAAATTCGGAAAAATGGAAATTTGAGGTTATAAATATGTTCGCCGCGCACAAGAACGAGATGCCGCAATGGAGAAAAGACGATTCGCGCGCAAAGCTTGTAATGCGCCTTTTCAAGCGAGACACCATAGCCTACGAGGAAAACGGAGAGTACAGGCTTGCGGTGGTGGCGGGAATGGCGACGCATGGACAAATCAGCCTGCTCCCGTTAAATGTCGCCAAAGTTGAGGGCAATCCTCCGAAAAAAACGCCGTCAGTTCTCCAAAAACTCAATGCACGGAAAGTCTATGTAGACGAAATCGGGAGGGTTTTTGATCCGTATAAAAGAGAGAATGAAAGAATGCAGAGTTGTTGAAATATCGGAGGACGCGCGCTTCATAGGCGTCGAGCGCGGATTTTTAGTCGTAAAAAGCGGCGGAATGGAAATCGGGCGGATTGAGCTCGATTCCATAGCGGCCGTCATATGTACGGCAAGTTATGCCACAGTCGGAACTTCCGCCATCTCCAAGCTTGCCGAATATCGGGTGCCGCTTGTAATTTGCGATAGAAAGACGAAAGTCCCGACAAGCGCGGCAATCCCGCTTGCGGCGCATTGGCGGCAGGGCGATGTGATGGAGGCGCAGGCGGGATGTTCGCTTCCGAAAAAGAAATCCGCGTGGCGGTCGGTAGTCCGCGCAAAACTTTCGCAGCAAGCGCAGGTTCTGAAATATTTCGGCAGGGGCGCAGAAAGCGAATTGCTTTCCAATCTGGCGGATAAAGTGAAATCGGGCGATCCCGAAAATTTGGAGGGCAGGGGAGCGTCAGCGTATTGGCGCGCGCTAATGGGAGAAAATTTTCGGCGCGACAGGGAGGCTGGGGACGAAAATATTCTGTTTAATTACGGATACGCGATATTGCGGGCTTGCGCGATTAGGTCTGTATGCGCGGCGGGGTTGCACCCGAGTTTGGGAATGCACCACTGTTCTGCGGGGAACGCCCATAGACTTGCGGACGACATTATGGAGCCTTTCAGATGTTTTGTCGATATTCGCGCGCGGGAAATTTGCGACGGAGGGGATATTTGGCTTACGAAGGATAATAAGAAAAAGCTCTGCGGAGTTTTATCGGAGAGATATTTCAGAAAAGACAAAATAACTTCCGTGTCACAAATGTTGGCCGACGCCGCTACGGAACTTGCCAAATACTATTTGGAAGAGTGCGAATCTTTTCAGGTAGACATCGTAAGAAGCCGGCATTTGAAGGGAATCGGAAATGAAACTTAGCGGCTATAAACTTATGTGGATGATGGTCATGTTTGATTTGCCTACGGGGACTCCTCCCGAGCGCAAAATGTACGGGGATTTCAGAAACGTGCTGCTCGAAAACGGATTCAGGATGTCGCAGTATTCCGTTTACTTTCGGTTTTGCGGAGAGCGCGAATGCTGCGCGAAATATGTGCGCGCGATAAAAAATGCAGCTCCGCCGGAGGGCGATATATCAATATTATTTTTTACGGACAAACAATTTGGGCAAATTATAAATATAATAAAGAGAAAATTTGTGCGTCCTCCCGATGTCCCTGAACAGTTAATGCTGTTTTAAAAATGTAAAAAAACCGCAAATTTTTTGAAAAAATCTGCGGTTTTTTTAGCGTAATAATGGCATAACTCGGTATTGCACTCGCAGTTATGATATTAATATTGTAGAAATCAAAGAACAGTAGTCAATCCGCAACTTCTGGCGTGCAAATCTTCGGCAACGCCTGATTGTAGAAATCAAAGAACAGTAGTCAATCCGCAACCGCGGGCGCGGATAGCCCCGCCTTTTTTGCATTGTAGAAATCAAAGAACAGTAGTCAATCCGCAACATGAGCTCCTTTCCATCCTTGCCCCTAAAAATTGTAGAAATCAAAGAACAGTAGTCAATCCGCAACTGAAGAAGAAAGCAAATACGAAAGCAAAATATTGTAGAAATCAAAGAACAGTAGTCAATCCGCAACACCCAAGCATTATCAGTCCCGACGACTGCCATTGTAGAAATCAAAGAACAGTAGTCAATCCGCAACATATGAAAGGGCTTTGAATATACCTTCCATTATTGTAGAAATCAAAGAACAGTAGTCAATCCGCAACTTACTACAAACGCTAAGATTGCGGACGGTTATTGTAGAAATCAAAGAACAGTAGTCAATCCGCAACTCCTGGGGGTCATTTACGAAGTTGGACATGATTGTAGAAATCAAAGAACAGTAGTCAATCCGCAACCAAACTTCCCGCAAATATTCCCCGCGCCGAATTGTAGAAATCAAAGAACAGTAGTCAATCCGCAACATTAAATGAAAGACAGTTTTTTTTCGAGAAATTGTAGAAATCAAAGAACAGTAGTCAATCCGCAACGGTCATTTATTTTTGTAAAAATACGGAGACATTGTAGAAATCAAAGAACGGTAGTCAATCCGCAACAGCACGAATTGGCGTTTATATTCGTCGCGTATTGTAGAAATCAAAGAACGGTAGTCAATCCGCAACACTGACGAACACCAGACGCAGCAACTTTACATTGTAGAAATCAAAGAACGGTAGTCAATCCGCAACGCATTCAGTACGGCTCTTCCGGCTGGCTCCATTGTAGAAATCAAAGAACGGTAGTCAATCCGCAACTGGCGGGGTTCGAGTTGCTACAACGCCAAGATTGTAGAAATCAAAGAACGGTAGTCAATCCGCAACTGACTCGCGTGCACAGCGAGCAAGTTGCGCATTGTAGAAATCAAAGAACGGTAGTCAATCCGCAACATAGAGGCGGGGTTTGAGATGGCTTCTCCCATTGTAGAAATCAAAGAACAGTAGTCAATCCGCAACAGCCGACGACAGCGGCCGCGCCGCCGACGAATTGTAGAAATCAAAGAACGGTAGTCAATCCGCAACGACGAATGTTATACGTCGGGCGGTAAAGGCATTGTAGAAATCAAAGAACGGTGGGCGAGTGTTAACAGATGCGGTTTTTTGTTCCGCCTTCGAGCCAGGATTTCAGGTTTTCGGCGGCGATTTGTATTAGGCGCTTCCTGGCCTCGCGCGTCGTCCAGGCTATGTGGGGGGTGATGTGGCAGTTCTTTGCGGAAATCAGCGGATTGTCGGGCGGCGGGGGCTCGGACGATAGCACGTCCACGCCTGCGGCGCCTATTTTGCCGGATTCCAGAGCGGCTGCCAAATCCTTTTCGTTGACGAGTCCTCCGCGCCCCGTGTTCACAATCCACGCGCCGTCTTTCATTTTTGCGATGCTTTCGGCGTTTACCATTTCCCTCGTGGAGTCGTTTAATACGCAGTTGAGCGAAATTATGTCGGATGAGCGCAGAAGGTCGTCGAGGGTTGTGAAGCGCGCCGCCGTGTCGGAAGTCCCCGCGGGCCTGCTCGGGGAGTATGCGGCGACTTCCATCCCGAAAGCTTTCGCTATCTGCGCCACCTTCCGGCCTATCGCGCCGTATCCCACTATGCCGATGGTCTTGCCGGCGATTTCGGTTAACGGGGCGAGGCAGTAACAGATGTCGGCGCACTTCGACCAGTCGCCTGCCCTTGCGGACTGCGAATGCTCTTCCGTCTTGTTGGCGATGTTGAGTATGTGCGCGAATACCGCCTGCGCCACGCTGTCGGTACCGTATTCCGCTATGTTCGTCACGGCTATCCCGCGGCTTTTGGCGCATTGCAAATCCACGTTGTTGTAGCCGGTGGCGAGAACTCCTATATAGCGCAGTTCGGGAAGGGCTCCGATCTGCTCCCCGAACATTGGAACCTTGTTGGTGAGGACGACTTCCGCGCCCCTTGCGCGCTCGATAATTTTGTCTTTCGGCGTCCGGTCGTATACCGCGACCTCCCCGAAGGCTTCAAAGCTCTTCCAGTCGAGTTCGCCCATGGTCGAAGTGTATCCGTCGAGAATTGCGATTTTCATAAAGCTTGCCTATTCTTTTTAATTTCCGATTATCAATTTTTTTATCCGCGAATAGAAGCTTTTTTGAAGAGAAATGAAATACTCTCACGTCATATGGGACTTCAACGGCACGATAATCGACGACGTGTCTCTCGGCGTAGAAGTCTTTAACGAACTGCGGGGCGACTGCGGGCTGCCGCCCGTGACGAGGTCCGAATACGTCGAAAATTTTAAAATTCCCGTCCGCGATTTTTACGAGGATACGGGGTTCGACTTCTCAAAATTCGACTTTCGGGAAATAGGCGAGAAATTCGCCAGGCTCTATGGCGCGCGCCGCTTCGGGTGTCCGCTGACTTTCGGGTTCAACGGGGCGGCGAGGGCGCTGTCGGAAGCCGGGGTAGGGCAGAGCGTGCTTTCGGCGTACGAGAACGGGCTTTTGAACGAGGCGCTGCGCCACTACGGGCTGGACGGATTCTTTTCGAGAATCGACGGCTTGGACAACATAGACGCGGGCTCCAAGAAAGAGCTCGGCGTAAGGCACGCGGCGAGCCTCAAAACGCCGCCCGAGAAAATCGTCATGGTCGGAGACACCCCGCACGACAAGGAAGTCGCCGACGCGATGGGCACCGCCTGCGCGCTCGTCGCCTGCGGGCACGCGTCGCGCCGGAGGCTCGAAAAGCTCGGCGTTCCCGTGTTCGAAAATCCCGCGGAGTTCATAGAGGCGTTTTTCGGCGGAGGGCTTTGAGCCTCCCGCCCGTCTCCGGCGATATTAACGCGCGGGAAACCGCCGCGCGCTTCCAAAAAAAACTGCTATTTTTTGAGCCTTTTGGCGGCGATGTCTGTGAGTTTTGCGGTCGATTCCCTGAATTGTTTCAGGCATTCTCCGAGCTCTTCGGCGAAGTTCGAGCCGTCGGAGGATTTTTCCCCCAGAAGGGACGACGCGAGCGCCGACAGGGCCGCGTTTTTGTCCGGCGCCGACTTCGGCATTTTCGCGAGTGTTTCGGAGAGTTTTTCTCCGGATTTTACTATTTCCTCTTTCGCGACTTTGACATCTTCTCCGCAAGCCGACACGTCTGTTTCCCTGATTTTGGAAACGGCCTTGTCGAGATTTTCGCGCGTTGCGTATTTTTTGCAGAAGGCCTTGGGGTCCTTGGGGATTTCGCCGACTTTTTCGAGAAGGTTCCGGATTTGCGAATATTCTTTCGCCGCATCCGTTTCAGCGACCGAGGCTTTTATGGCCTCGGAATTCATCAGGCTCTTGAAAAAGCCGTCTGCGGGAAGATCCGCGACCGGAGCGAAGACAAAAGCCGCGGCCGCGGCCGATATTGCGATTTTTGTTTTCATAACTGAAACTATGTCCGCGGCGGCGCGGGAAAGTCAATGAGTTTCGGAGCGGAAAGTCAGAATTTCCCCACGCTTTCCTTCGCTTCCGCCGCCCGCTTTTCCGCCTGTTTTTTATAGCTTTGCTCCAAATTCGCCCGCATGGCCTTGTCGAATGCGGAGTCGACAAAGAGCACTCCGTTGTAGTAGAGCTTGGCGCGGACGGAGCCGTCGGCGAGCTCGTAATCGTAGCCGAGCATTGTTTCCGGCTGCTGCGGCAGGGTGTAGGTTATTTGGACGTTTTTAGTTCTGTTCTGCCTGGCGGAGCCGCCGACGACGACATCCTTCATCTTATATTTCACTATGGAGGCTGAGCCGTTCGCGGAGCCCGGGCCCGCCGGCTGGAATAGCGATTCGAAGTCGCGCATATTGTAGTCGCCGAATTTGTTTATTTTTGGGGGCGGAGCGGCGGCGGCCTTTTTTGAATTGGCTCTGGCGGTTTTTGCGGCGCTCGTCGTCGACTGCTTTTCAACGAGCTTGCGGTACTTTTCGTAAGCGGCGCGCTGGTATGCTTCCATTATCTGGAATTGCAGGCTCTGCCCGTAGTTTGTCGATCCCGCCACGTCCTCCGGAAGCTCGATGTATACGAACCTGTTGGGGTTTTCGGGAAGGATTTTCCGAAGGGCTTTTTTGCCGTCCGGATCCGCCTCGGCGAGTTTTATTGCGCCGTTTTTAAATTCGATGTCCCACCGCCGCGACACCGGCACGTATGTCGTCTTCTTCCATTTGGAATTTTTTGAGCCGGCGACCGATTCCATCAGCGCTTCCAGCTCTTCCGCGGTGATGGGGTCGCCGTGGCGGCGGTAGAATTCCATTGCGGAGACGTCGTTGTTGTAGCCGATGTGGATTTCCCAGCCGAAGAGGTCGTGCTGCTGTATGGTGTCGCTGTTCGTGGCGGACGCGGAATCCGCGCGCTTGTAGTAAAACTTGTGGAAGACCGAACGCGGCATGGTGAGAAACAGGTTCGCATAGGGCAGCTCCATGGCCTCGCGGTAGCGCTCTTCCCGCGAGTCGTAGGCGTAGGCCGCCCCTCCGATCTTGGAGAGCAGCCTCCCTTCTATGTCGGAGCGCGGCTCTCCTATTTTTGCGTGGGATACTGCGGGCGCCGACAGCGCGGCGATAGACAGCGCGGCGAATAGAACGGGGATATTTTTCATGGGGAATATCATACCCGCCCCGCCGGAAAAATCAACCATTATCCCCTTAAAAATGTCGCGACGCTCTCAATGTGGCGGGTCTGGGGGAAGAGGTCGAAAGGCTGCAGCTTTTCAAGCCGGTATCCGAGGCGCGAGAGTTCTGCGGCGTCTCGCGCCTGGGTGTCGGGCCCGCAGGATACGTACACGATTTTCGCTGGCGAAAACTCTGCGAGCTGCCTTATGAAGGAGGCGTCGCACCCCGAGCGCGGCGGGTCTATCAGCACCGACGTATCCGCCCCCGGAAATTTTCCCGCGACTCCGGCGAAGATGTCCTCCGCTTTCCCCGCCGAGAACGAGCAGTTCCCGATTCCGTTTATCCGCGCGTTTTTGCGCGCGCATTCGGCCGCTTTTTCGCTCACCTCTATGCCTTCGACCAGCTCGAATTTCGAAGCCGCCGAGAGCGCGAACATTCCCGCGCCGCAGTAGGCGTCCACGAGGAATCTCGGCCCCGCGGCCTCCGCCGCCCCGTATTCGGCGAACTCCGGAAGTATGAACGGGTTGTTCTGGAAAAATTCCCCCGCGACAAATTCAAATTCGAGATTCCCCACCCGCTCGCGCACTGTTGCGGCATTGTCGAAGCAGACTTTGCCTCCGGCGTCCCGCAGGAGCAGGGTTCCGCCGCGCCGAAGGGAGTTTTTGCGCGCGCGCAGCGCGGCGCGCGCTTCGGGGAGGGCGGCGTTTATTGCGGAGGACGCTATCGGACACTGCGGAACGTCGACGAGCTCCGTTCTCCGCCCTGATTTAACGAAGCCTATCGGGAAGCTGTCACCGCGCGGTTTTTCGTAGTGCGGGGTGAGTTTCGAGCGGTATCCGTACAGCATGGGCGACGGGCGCGTGGGGAGCGGGTCGCAGTCTATCCCGCCGATTCTTTTCATGAGGTCGCGGACCTGTTTGCGCTTCCATTCGAGCTGCGCCGGATATTCGAGATGCTGGTATTGGCAGCCCCCGCAGGTTCCGAAGAGCGGGCATTTGGGCTCGGCGCGGTCGGGGCTCGGCCGCACGACTTCCAGCAGGTCGCCTTCGGAAAAATTTTTTCTGTTGCGGAAAATCCGCGCCCTCACCCTTTCGCCGCCGAGCGCGAATGGAACCATGACCACCCAGCCGCACGCGCGCCCGACGCCCGCGCCGAGGTTCGTGATGTCGTCGATTTCAAGCTCTACGACCTCGTGGTACGCGAAGGGTTCGGGGACGAAGTTGCGCGGGGTTTCCCGTCCGGATTCGGAATTTTCGTGGCTCATGCGGCAAAGTTATCTTGGCTTTTTTTAAACGATGCGGCAGTATGGGGCAAATTTTGAAAAGCGCAATGGAAGAATTTATACAGAGCAGGCAGAATCCGCGCGTGAAATCGCTGATGAAGCTCCGCGACAGGGCGGAGCGCAGGAGGCTCGGGCTATTCGCCGTCGAGGGGCTGCGCGAGCTCTCGAGGTGCGTAGAGCTTTCGGATGTCGAGGAAATCTACTACTGTCCCGAATTTTTCAAGGGGCGGGGGCACGCAGAGTTTGTTGAAAAAGTCGCCGCCGGAAAAAAAATTCCCCTTTGTCGCCTCTCTTCGGGGGCGTTTGAAAAAGTCTCGAACCGCGAGGGATGCGACGGGCTGATAGGGGTTGCGCGCCAGTGGGGCTGTTCGATTTCCGACATAGCGCTTCCAAGCGACCGCCCCGCGACGGTGCTTGTGGCGGACGCAATAGAGAAGCCGGGGAATCTCGGCGCGCTCGTCCGTACCGCCGATTCCGAAGGCGCGGACGCGCTCGTTTTGACCAACCTCGTCTGCGACATTTTCAATCCGGCGGCGGTGAGGGCATCGCAGGGCGCGCTGTTTTCGGTTCAGATAGCCTCCGCCTCCGCGGAAGATGCCGCCCGATGGCTGAAATCCAACGGGATAAAGCCGGTAGGGGCGCATTTGGGCGCGGAAAAATCCCTGTGGGAAGCCGATTTGTCCGGACCGGTCGCCATAGTTGTGGGGAGCGAATCCGACGGGCTCGGCGCGGACTGGGAGGCGGAACTCGCCGAGAAAGTCAAAATTCCGATGGGCGGAATATCGGACAGCCTGAACGTGAACGTGGCGGCTTCCATATTTTTGTACGAGTCGCTCCGCCAGAAAAACGCCCGTTCCGCGCGCTGAATCTGCGCGGCGTCCGGCGGTTCCCGCAAAACGTCTCCCAAATCGGAAGGGGGAGGGGACTGCCTTGAATCTGCCGGCAGCCGTCCCGCCGAAGGGCGGCGCATTCCGCCAGTGGCGGGCGTTAGGTTTTTGCCAATCCATTCTTTGGGACGGCGAGGCGGTTCCCTAACGCATCGGCGACTGGATGGCGTTGAAGAAATCTTCCTGCACTATGAATACCGAGAGGTCGGAGATTTCGCGGGTCATTTCGGTAATCTTAGTGTAGTCGTCGCGCAAGTTGAACGCGTCGCGCGCTCCGTATGTGCGCGAATTTGCCGCCGCGATTACGGCGAGCGCCGCGCAGGCTGCCGCCGACATCGAGGCGATAGCCGCCGCCGTTCCCCGCGCGCCTTTCACGGCCTTTCGGCACGCGAGCGCCGCCCTGCGGTCGAAGTCCGCGCCGAGCCGCACGGGAGACGCCTTTAAGAGCGCGTCGATAAGAATGTCATAGCCGGCGTCGTCGGATTTTGCAGCTTCTATCGTTCTGTCCGCAAAATCCGCGCCGCAGGTTATCGCAGGGGCGGATAGGAGCCTTTCGGCGAGCCCGTCCATTTGGCTTTCTTCGCAAAGGCGGCCTTGGGGCGCTTGGTGGTTTTTGTCAAATTTATCGGGCATTTCTAAGGGCCTCCCTCAGGGCCGTTCTCGCCCTGAATATCCATGTTTTGACCGCCGGAACGCCCGCGTCCATAGCGGCGGCGATTTCCTCGTAGGTGAGCTCCTGCTGCTTATAAAGCAGTATGGCGGTTCGCTGGTTTTCCGGCATGGTTTCGAGCGCGGAATAAAAAATCTCTTCGAGCTCCGCGGTTTCGAGCTCTCCGCGCCCGCTGGAAACCGCCGTCATGTCCGCGGGATCCGTCGGGTCGCAGGGGCGCCGCGCCGATTTCCTGAACTCGTTGATCAGCACATGTCGGGCTATGCGGAAGAGGTATGTCGAAAACTTTGCGGACGGTGCGTAGCTCTCTCGCGCCCGGTAGAGGTTTACAAACGTCTGCTGCGCCATGTCTTCGGCGGCATGGGCGTCGCGGACGGAGCGGTAGAAATAGTTTGCGAGGGGATTCTTCCACTTTTCGATAAGCATTCTGAGCGCGTGCTCCGACCCTCCGGCGACTTCCGACATCAGAATCGCGTCTCCGTCGGGGCGCAGATTTGCGGTTTCTTTCCGCTCCGCTCCCATATTTTCGCATTTCGCCGAGGCAGTCATAGAATTGTCCGCTTTCATGAAGTTAAACTCGTCCGCCGCCTAAAAGTTGCGCTTTTTTAAAAAAAATGAAAAAAAAGCTGGAACGCGAGCAAAAAAACGGTACCTTTCATCGCTTAAATAATTTTATATTTTAACAACAATACGAAAGATTCAAAATGAGCGGACTTATCCAATGGTCTTCATGCGCCAAGCGCAAATCCGGCAAAAAGGGCGCGGGCAAAAAGCCCAACGCGCAAAGGCAGAGGCTTTTGGCCTCCCGCAAGCGCAAGCAGCGCGCGAGCGCCGTCAAGGCCGAGGCCAAAATCGTCTGGAAGAGGGACGGCGAGTAGCCGATGCGCGTTTCCGCCGCCGCGCCGAAAGACTGCGGCGGGACGGATTCTTCGCCCCAAGCGGATTTCCGCGTCGGGGCGTTTTTATTGGGCGGCGGGATAAGTTTTCGCGCCCAATCCGGTTCTTGCAAATGGGCGTTCCCGTATTTGCGGTTTTGCGGAATGTCGTTCCGTCTTTTCCGGCGTTTCCACAGGCGCAGGGAACGCCTTTTTTGGTTGCATAATCGGAATTATTGTACGATATTGCGCCATCATGAGAAAAATATCCATAATGGCAATTTCCGCCGCGGCGCTCTTTGTCGGCGCCTGCACCACGAACGTTGTGGTGGATTCGCGCGCGTTCCCGATGGCGTCCTATGACGAAGTTTCGGGTTCGTTTACCGGAAAGCTTGCGGGCAATATCAATTCGGCTTTCAAATCGACAAATATCGCCCTCGAGCGCGACCTTAAATATTTCCGCGTAGGGCAGATCCCGGGCGACAACTCTTGGCTGATATATGCGCGCGCCGAGCTGGATCTCAAAATAGTGGTGTCGCTCAAACAGCTTCCGAACGACGAGGTTGCGGTTTCGATCGACTACGGCGACGGCAACCTCATGAAGAGCCAGCAGATATTCAACGCCATCGCCAAGAACATGCGCATGTTCGAAGGGCGCTGATAGCGCTTCATAAAGCTTGGCCGCCCCTGCTTGCGGGGAACCGGCTGAAATATTGGCATGGACGTTGGCGCCGCAGAATTTCTGCCGTACTATGGCGGGCTCAAACTCGCCGGACACATGGCGGTTTCGCTCGCGGCGGCGTTTGCGGGCGGATTCGGAATGTGGCTGGCCGCCCTCTATTTTTCGGTGTCGGGGCGGTTCGGGTTTTGCGATTCATTCGCGCTCTCCCTTTTCTGCGCGTCGGCGGTGTGGATAATTCCGGCGGGGCTTCCTATACAGCCGCTATGGGAGAAAATCGGCATGGCGGCGTTTTTGGCGCTTCCGCTCTTTGTTTGCCGATTTGCGTTCGGGCTTGAATGGAGGAAGTCTTTCGCTCTCGGCGCGTCGTTCTGCGCGGCGCAGGCGGCGGTTTTTTCCGCGGTATACTATTATATAATGCGATGAAATTCGACACTCTCGGCCTCATATCCAAACTCGTGAAATTCGAAAGCGTATCGGCTGACTCTTCAAAAGCCGACCGGACGCGCGCATGCGCCGAATTTCTCTCCCTGACCCTGGCGGGGCTCGGCTTCGATTCGGAGCTCTTGGAGACCGGCGGGAACCCAGTCGTATTCGCCCGCAGAAACTGCGCGTCGGGCAGGCCGAAGGCGCGCGTGCTATGCTACGGGCACTACGATGTCCAGCCCGCCGACCCGCTCGGCAAATGGAATACCCCGCCTTTCGAGCCGACGGTGAAGGGCGGAAAAATCTGGGGGCGCGGAACCGCCGACAACAAGGGGCCGTTCTCCTGCCTGCTGGGGGGGCTCGCAGAATTTCTGTCCGAAAATCCGGACGCCGACATAGACTTCGGAATCGCCGTCGAGGGCGAGGAGGAAATCGGCAGCGGCGGGATTTCAAAGCTCGTCGAAACCCGTCCGGAGCTGTTTTCACATTACGACTACATGGTTTTGAGCGACACTTCCGCCGCTTCCGAAAACCGGATAATCGTGACCATCGGACTGCGCGGAATGGGCGGCTTCGAAGCCGTGTTCAGGGGGCCGAACACCGACGTCCATTCGGGAATGTTCGGGGGGGCGGTTTACAACCCTCTCCGGGCGATGTTCGAGGTCTGCGCGTCGCTCCACACGCCCGACGGGCTGGTGAACGTGCCGGAATTTTACGAGGAGCTGCCGGAGCTTTCCGACTGGGAAAGGGGGCAGATTGCCGCGAGCCCGTTCGACGAATCCGGCATAAAGGCGCAGCTTGGTCTCGACTTCCTCGCCGCCCAGAAGGGCTATTCCGTTCCGGAGGCGATGCGCGTTCTGCCGACTCTCGAATTTTCGGGCGCCGGCGGGGGCTATCAGGGCGAGGGGTCGAAGTCGATCATACCTTCCGAATGCTTCTGCAAAATATCCTGCCGCACGGTCGCGGGGCAGGACACCGACAGGGCTTTGGCGGCGGTGAAATACGCCATGCTCGACAGGTGCCCTAAGGGCGTAAAGCTTTCGTTTATAGACAACGATTCTTCCGGCAACGCCTATTTTGTGGATCCGAAGGCCGAACCGCGCGGGGAGCGGGGAATGAGGCTCTCAAAGGCGTTCGCCGCGGTTGACAAGTGCGCGCAGGAGGTCTTCGGCAATCCGCCGCTGTATCTGCGCGAGGGCGCGAGCATTCCGCTCATATCGGCGATAAAGCGGCGGACTGGTCTCGACTGCGTGATGGCCGGCCTCTTTTCGCCCGATGACAACCTGCACGCGCCCAACGAGGGGTTTTCACTCGCGATGGTCGAGAGGGGAACCGCGTACTACAAAAAGTTTTTCGGGGAGATTTCAAAGTGACGCTCACCTGCACGAAAACGTATTTCGACGTGCCGTTCGCGCACCGCCAGCACCTGCACGACGGCCATTGCTCATTTATCCACGGGCACAACTGGGACATACGCGTGACTTTCGGCTGCGAGCGCACCGACGAGAACGGGTTTGTGGTGGACTTCGGCAAGCTGAAATTTTTGAAGGCCTGGATAGAGGAAAATCTCGACCACGCCTGCGCGCTTTCGAGGGGCGACCCGCTCGCCCCGAAGCTCGTCGCCGCCGCACCCGAGGCGTGGAAAGTCTACTATTGCGACGAGTGCTCGTGCGAGGGGCTCGCGCGCGAGCTCTTCGGGGTGTTCGACGCGCTCGTCCGGCGCGAGACGGATTCCCGCGCGTTTGTGGTGAGCGTCGAGGTCAGCGAGGACAAAAAAAACTCCGCGGCGTTCTCGCGCTAAATTCTTTTTCGTTTGCATGGGCGGATTTGCGATAGCCGAAAAATTCCTGTCCTTTCAGGGCGAGGGAATCCACTCGGGCCGGAGGGCATATTTCATACGGCTTTTCGGCTGCAATGTGAAGTGCGGCTGGTGCGACAGCAAAAGCGCGTGGGAGGGCGCGGCGTCTGAAACCCTCTCGGCGCGGGAAATCGCCGACGCCGCCATGCTCTCCGGCGCGGAAATCGCGGTCGTCACCGGCGGTGAGCCGTGCCTTTACGACCTCCGCCCGCTTTTGCGCGAGCTTTCTGCGCGCTCTATTTCCGCGCACCTCGAAACTTCCGGAACGCTTCCCATACCCGAGGGGTGCGGGGCGGATTTCGCGTGGGTCGCGCTCAGCCCGAAGCTGTTTTGCCCGCCGCGCGCGGACTCGCTCGCGCGGGCGGACGAGCTCAAATTCATAATTTCCGACCCGCGGGAACTCTCGGACTGCGAAAGGCTCGCGGAGGGGGCGGGGAGGGCGAAGGCGTTTTGGCTGCATCCGGAGTGGTCGCGGTCGGGGGACGAAAGGCTGCTCGGGGCGCTCTGCGAATTTGCGGTGTCGCGCGGGGGGCGATGGAGGGTCGGCTGGCAGATGCACAAGCTCTACCGCGCGCGTTAGCGGGCTGGCGGGGAGAATGCGGGAAAATCCCGCCTGCGGTTTTTGACCGCTCAAAGCGCGCGTTCCTATTCGGCCTTAAATGCGCGGGCGAGAATTTTGTACGCCATTCCCCTGAACGAGATGTCCGCTGTATCGTGAAATTTGATTTTGGAAAAATGAAGTTAGATTTGGAAAAATCCATTTTAGGGGGGTTTTGGGAGGAGATGTTGCAATGGGGGTTCGGAGGTGTTGAAGGGGTGTTGCAGGAGGGTTGCAAGGCGCTTGCAGTGCCGCTTCAATATTGCCCGCCCATGGGGGTCGGACGGCCGCGAAAGCATTTTAACGCGGCGCGGGAAGATTGCGGGCGGCGTATCGTATCGCTTTACACGCAGGGGGTTTCGCGTATTCTGCGCTCGTACACATTGGCTTCGGGCAGGAATTGCACCGTGGGTTCGGCGTAGACAAACCAGTCGTTTTGGGCGATTTTCGATTTCCATTCGCCCGGAGTCGGCGTCGTATAGCGCGATATTGTCGTCTGTTCGAATCCCGTCTGCTGTTGCGGGACGAATATTTCCGGAAGCTCGGGGAAGGACAAATGGAAACTTACCTTCTCGCGGATAATCCGCTGCCGTTTCTTGTGCGCGCGCTTCGCGTAGGCTTTCAGCAGGTATCCGGAGGTCGGGGTCATGTTCAGGTACCCGTAGTTGTTCGGGCCGAGGACGAGCCCGTTTAAAATTCTGTACCATTGCTTGTCCTCGTAAATAGAGTGGTTTTCGTACTGCGAATACGTTTCGTCGAAGTGCGTCGGGAAGCTCGCGCCCGCGCCTTTCAGTTCCAGAACGTTTCCGTCGATCCGGACGATTTCAGCGGGGCCGAATTCGCACCAGGCGTCGTTATAATATATAATAGTGCCCGTCGCTCCCGTCGGCGCCCCGAAACGGCAGTCGAAATGCCCCACGACAAAGTCGCCCGTTTTAAAAGCCGCGGCGTCGGAGACCGGCAGGAGGCAGTTGTTGTAAAATTGCGTCTTTTGGACATGACCCGCGTTTTCGCCGATTGCAATCGGCGTTTGCGTGGCGTAGTCGGTGTCTTCAAGGCCCCAGATGGGAACCACGTCGCTGTCGTAGCGGACGTACTCCCGTTCGGGGGCGTAAACGTAAAGTTCGCGCGCATGGACGAGAGTTTCGTCGTCGCCGTCCGCTTCCGGCTCGGGAATGCCGCCGAGCACATACCCGCGCGACTTCAATTCGGCAAGATGTTCCGCTTCCACCTCCCCGAAGATTTTTTCGCCGTCCTCGTTGCGCAAATCAAAATCGAGAGACGCGCCAAGAGTCCCCTTGACGGACTGCCAGTCGTCGCGGTTGCAGATGTAGCTTAGCTCAATCCAGTAATTGCCCACGTCCCCGAATTCGGCGAACCTGTACACGGGCGAATACAAGCCTTGATAGACCTTTCTCGAAAAAAAACTGTCTTTCATTAATCGCTTTCCCTTAGGCTTTTCACGTTCATCAAAATTTCACGCAGGATTTCGACAGCGGGATTCGCAGGTTGACCGGCGGACGCCGGTTTCCGCCCGTCCGTCCGGATTGCGGAGGAACCGCCGGCCGGAGCGGATTTCTTCTCTTCCGGCTCTTTCGGAGGCTTGGGGGATTTCAGATTCTCGCGCTTAGTTGAAGACGAGGCGGAGGCCAATGCGCCGCCCGGCTTTGGAAGTCTCACGCGGCTGCCCATATCCCTGCTTTTTTCGGCGGCCTCCCTGAGCGCATCTCCGGCGCGGGCGCGCTTTTCGGCGACCGGGGCGTTTTCGTCGGCGCGGCGGGTTTCCTCGTAGGCGTTGCGCTCTTCATTTTCGGCATCTACTTCACCCGTCCTGCGCATGCGGTAATCCGTCCAGCTCTCGCCGCTCCTGGAGCCGCCGCCGGCCTTCCATTCGTCGTAGAGCCCGCGATATTTCGCTGAAACGCTCGCGGGGCGCGGCTTGCGCGGAGGCGTGGGGCCCGCGTATTTGGCGGCCCCGCCGCCGCCGTATCCGGATTGCGAACCGCCGAAAGAACCGCCCCTTGCCGGCATTGAGCCGTCCGAACTTCCTGCATAACCTCCGGCGCCCGAATATCCCCCGCCGCCTCCAGCCCTACGCATCTGTTCCTGCCTATCGCGGTATTCGCTGGTTTGCCGCATAGTGGCTGCTATGGACTCCTTGTCGGCGTCGGAGAGCCCCGGCATCCCCGCGAGAGTGCGCTTTATTTCCCGCTCGCGCTCCAATTCCCGCGCTTCGGTAAGCTTACCCTCGGCTTTGAGCTGCTCGATTTTATTGGTAAGCAAAATGTCCTCAATCTTCGCCTGCGCGTCTTTGGCCAAGTTTTGACGTTCGGCTTCGTCCGTGATCGACTTTTCAAGCTCGTACTTCTCGCGGGCTTGCTCGTTGGCGGACGCCTGAAGGCGGCCAAGCTCCTCGCGACTCATGCCCTCCCTGCGCGTGGTTTCAAAGATTTCCGAAGCGATTTGGGATATGCGAAGCCGCTCTTCAAGCTCCCGCGCCCCGGCCTCGTTGCCCGCCGCCCGCAAGCGCAGAATGTCCGTATCCATATCCCGCTGCGCCGTTTTGTTCTTCTCAATCTCCCCCACAAGCCACTTCTCGGATTCCGCCTTTTGCCGCTCGACTTCGAGCGTCACGTTGGCATAGCGCGCGGCCTCGGCCTGAATGCGGTTCAAGTCCTCCGCGCTTTTGATTTCCGATTTCCGCGCGTCGATGTAGGAGGTAATTATATCGAGCTTTCTGCGCTGGGTTTTCGCCCCTTCAAGCTCCAATTCGAGCGACTTCGCCTCCGCAGTGTTCCCGCGCAGGCGCGCTCCGGCAAGCCGCACTTCGAGGTCGTTTTGATTTTTGAGCTCCGCCGTTTTTAAAGAGGCGTATTTGGAAGATGAAAGGGCGAGTTCCTGTTCTATTTCCCTTTTGCCGAGCTCAAGCAATTCCAGCCGCGCCTGCCGCAGGCGTTCAGCCTTGGCAACCCGCTCGGAATCCGCGATTTTTCCGCCGTCAAACGCCTTTTCAAGCTCGGCGATTTCCTTTTCGGTCGCGGCGTACTTTTCCCGCGTGAGTTTCAAGGCTTCCGTCGCCGACTTCGCAGCCCGCATCTCCTCCGCGCTCTTGGCAAGGATTTCCTCCGACGCTTTCACCGCCGCCGCATGGTTTTTCACGGCAAGGGCGTCAAGCTTCTTCACCTCGGCCGCCGCCTTCTGCCTCTCCTCGAGCTTTTCGATTTTGGCGCGGTAGTTGTCTATTGCCGCCTGCTCCTCTTCACTGTAAACTTTGTACATCACCCCGCCGTAGGAACCGCGCATGCTGCCGTGGGATTTCTGGTATTCTATTTGCTCCGTTTTCAGGCGTTTTATTTCCTCCGCAACCTCCGCAGTCCGCTTTTTGTTGTCATCGGCAGATATGCCCCACTGCTTCATCGCGTCGATTTCCGCGTCTATGCCGTCGCGGTATTCCTTTGACTGCTCGATATTGCGGTTATAGCGTTCCTTCTCGGCCTTGTTCAAATGCAATACGACCATCGCGAACGCCGAAACGGCCCCCACGGCAAGCCCGAGAGGGTTCATTTTAAGCGAAAAGTTCAGCGCGTCGCTTGCGACCTTTGCCCCCGTAATTCCCGAAGCCACCATTTTGAAAAGCGCAGCGACATTCGCAAGCCCGCCTATCTTCGAGAAAGCGAAACCCACGGCAAGCGACGATACCGAACCTATCAGAAGCTGGGTAAATTCCTGATTTTTTGAAAGCCATTCGCAGACGGTTTTCAAAGCGTTTGCAACTTCCACGGCGACCGGCGCGAACGTCCCTCCCGCAACTTCCGCCAAGTCCCCCCATGCGTTGGCCGCCTGCTTGAGCTTTCCCGAAGTGCTTTCCGCCTCCGCCTTTGCCTGCGAAAACCCCGAAGCCGAAAGTTCCTGCACCTTTGCCAACTTTTCTTCCTCGGTTTTGCATTTGGCAAGGGCGGGTATGTATTCCTGCAGCATCGTGGTTTTGCCCTGAACCGCCGCGGACGCCGCCTTTATCGCGGTCATAACGTCCATATTGAGCGCGGTGGAAAGGCCGATTGCGGACTTTATTACACCCTGCATCTGCTCGGAACCGACGCCCATAGACGTCGCCATAGCTTGCATCGCAAGCACCTGCTCGTCCCCGTAGGTCGTGATTTTCTGCATCTCCGAGGCAAAAGCGGACATTATCGGCAGCACCTCCGAAACGCTTCCGCCCTGCGACCTTATCGCCGCCGAAAGCTTCAACGTGGCCATCTCCTGCTGCCCGAAAGCCTCGATAGAACCCCTTATTGCCGCGGGAATCTGCTTTACCTTGTTTACGGCAAAATCCGTTATCTTTGCGCCGAGCTCCATGAAAACGCCCTGTGCGGTCGTTTTGAGCCCGTTCAAATCTTCTTCGGTTTTCTTGGATTCCTCGCCTATCTTTTTTACGCCGTCCGCCGCCTTGCCTGTTACTTTCGGCAGGGACGCCAGTACTTTGGAAAGCTCTTTCCCCGTTTTGGAAAGTTCCTCCGCAGACGCGCTCACAGCATCGAACGTCAGCCCGTTAAGCTTGGCGATTTCCGCATTTATGGACTGCAGCTCCGCGAGCACCTTCTGGAGTTCCGTTATCTGCGCCTTCGTTTCTATCGAAATATTGTAGGGTTTTTCCTCGGCCATATCCGTCCGATTTTTGTTGATTTTATGAATTTTTGAGCGATACTTTACTTATAGAAAGAAGAAGAAATGACTGAAGAACCTACAACTCTAATGACCGTATTGGACATTCTGCTGAAGATTGTCATATATGTCGGCGTTATGGGCGGCTTCATCTTCTTTCTGTGCCTGATAAATCTCGGCATTGATTTTTTAAAAAAGATGCCTTTGGGTGAACCTGTCATAAAGATGTATAAGAAGTAGTTTTCTACCTCTTTACCCTTGAACCTCCCTCAATTCGGTATTCAGCCGCTTGAGGGATTTTTCGTCCATTAGGGCGGCCCGGGCCTCGAAGCGGTCGAGCTTGTCGAACACCCGTTTGCGCTCCACTGCGCGCGATATGAAGCGCAGCCTTAGCGGCGAGAGGTCTATGACGGATTCCCACGTCATCCCCGTGTTTGCTGCAATCCATCCGGCGAGTCTGCAGAGTTCCCGCCATCGGTCGCTTGTCCGTCTTTCGGAAGGGCTATCCCATAAGCCTGGGCCTGCATCTCGGCGGCTTTCTCCTTCCGTCTCAGCCACGCCGAAAAAGGGTCGAAGTTCAGCTCGTGCACCTTTTCAAAAATCCTGCCGGAATCCTCCGTGGAGAGCATGTCAACCTCTTCCGCCGTCAGTTCCGTCGCAAGTTCTATAAGCTCCGGCTCTATCGTAAACAAAGCCGCGTATTCCGCGAGCTTTCTCACCGGCAGGCATTTTACCTTTACCGATTTCCTGCCGTTCACCGGCCTTGAAAGTTCCACTTCCTCGTACCCGAGGAACGTCGCCATGTCCGTAGCGTCGTTATTCATTGGCGGCCTCCAATCCGTAAATCTTGTCGGCCACTGCCTGGACGTTCAGTTCCGTGCCGGCGAGGTCGTCGCCTGTCAGCGTTATTATGGAATTTGGCGACTGCGCAAAACCGCCCGCCTCAATCGGCGCACCGGAAGAATCCACGAGGTCGCAGTCAACAACCACTTTGTTCACGCGGGCGAAAACGCCCTCCGCAATCTGTATGGGCGCAAGAGCCGCGCCCTGTGTTTCGTTTGGCATTATTTAAACCTTTCTATTTTCACGTTAAATTCTATTGAGCCGGTGAAGGCCGCCGATGGCGTAGCGGTAATCGCTCCGGCAGTCGGGACTGTCCACGAGCCGCATAGCGTCCACACACCCGCAGTCAGGTCTTTCGAAGCCGCGACGTTCGTGGCGCACTTTACCGAGAGCGAAACTGCGGAACTCGCGCGGGCGTAAATCGTTATTAGCGAATCGGCAGGAGCGCCTTTCTCCCCGCAGACGTTCTGCGCGGTCGCAGTTCCGGCCCACGAGATTTTCTGCGATATATACGCCGGATTATTTTGCTCGCCGAACGCCGTTCCGACTATTATAGCGTGGTTTGCGCCTCCGGATTTGTCGCGGACCTGCGCGCCGTTGAGCGAGTCCTCGAGCGCGAGCACGGCGCGCTTTTGGGCGGACGGATCCAGAAGCTTCGGCGGAACGGGTTTGCCGCCCGCGTAGTCGGCGACCGTGTAAGGCGCGCCCTCGGCGGACATGTCGAAGTTGAATACCGAGATTCGGGAGAGGGCGATTTCAAATTCGTTGAAGGTTGTGCCGCCAGTATACACTCCGCGCTCGTTTATCACAAGCGGCTTTTGGAATGAAACCGACGTGTTGTGCCTGCCGACCGACGCGGCGAGGCTGCCCGCGTTTTCGCCGTCTATGTATACCGGTATGGACGCGGGGTTGTTGCCGCTTGCGTCGGGCGCGGGAACGGCGAGGGCGAGCGTGTGCCTGCCCGTCGGCAGCGTTATGCTTCCTGTCCATCCGCGCGACGCTCCCATTCCCTCGCCGCCGCAGCCGCCGAGCGTGAATCCCAACTGCGATTCCCCGCCTTTCGTGAGCCTGAACCCGTATATCGGGTATCCCGAAACGCTCCAGTCGGCGTTCGTGCAGTTGAAGAAGGAAAATTCGTTGTTGTATTCGTAGCTTATCCCGTCCCAGCTTTCGACCTCGTATTCGACCGCGAGCGAAAACGGCAGCGGAATGACGACAGACGGCCAATCCGGCACGCATAGCTTGCCGCCGTCAAACCACAGCTGCGGGGCGTTCTTTTTGCCCAAACGCAACGCAGGAACCCCCGCGGTTTGAACCGCGCCGTCCGCCGCGCTGAGCGCTATGTCCCGCGCGGCCTCAGCCTGCGATTTGGCGGCTTGGGCTTCTTCCGTCGCGGAATCTACCGCCGAATTTACCAACGCCTGCACGCCGCTCACCGCACTGTTTACGGCGGCATTTATCAAATCCGTAGCGTATGTTATTACGGCGTTAAACAGCGCGCCGACGGTGAAGCGGCCCTTATCGGTGATTAAATTCTGCGACGATTCCGGCGTGACTTCGGTAAATTCCGAAAACTGCTTTATCTCTTTCTCTTCAAGATTTCTCATAAATTTGCCATGTTTGAACGAAGAACGAAAAACGAAGAACTAAGAACTGGGGTTTTCGACTATGTCTCAAACCCAATACTCTCACAGGTGCGACCTGCCGCTTTATGCTCGAACATAAAGCAATCGGAGACGCCTGCGAGTGTGTAGGCGGCAACGCCGCCCAGTTCTTCGTTCTTAATTCTTCGTTCTTCGTTCATAATAGTTTTTCATTATTCATTATTCATTTTCACATAGGGGAAAAATTCCCCGATTTTGAGCACCGCGCCGTTGACCACAATCAAGCTGTCAAAGTCCTCCGTTGGGCGTCCGCATCGGAAAGCGTACTCGATTTCAGTTGATACTCCTATTTCGCTGACGGGCTTCACGCCTTCGAGCGCGGCGTTCTCAAAGCCGTAGAGTTTGCCCAAGATTCCTTCGTACTTCAAAACGCCCTCCGCTCCGTTTGAAAGCTCCGCGGTGTGCGAAAGCCAAAAGTCCTCGGCTTCCGCATACGACGGGAACTGCCTGCCGACAGTCACGACAAACGAAAAATACTGCCCCCACGCCCGCGAGGAGTTGCGGGCGTATTTCGCGCCCACAATTTCCAGCGAGTTCGCGCGCAGCCGCAGTTCGGGCTTCTCCGCGCGCATCCAGCGCGTCAGCCCGTCCGAGGCCGCGTCGGCGATTATCTTGTCTGCAATTACAAGTCTCATGATGAACGAAGAACTAAGAACGAAAAACTAAGAATTGGGGTTTTCGGCAAAGCCTCAAACCCGATACTCTCACAGATGCGGCACAACGTTTCCTTACGTTCATAAGGCATTCACACCGCGCAAGGGTCGTTGAATGTAGTTCTTCGTTCTTCATTTTTCGTTCTTCGTTAAAATTATCACGCAACTACACTTCCCGACTTAGAGGCCTTGGTCGAAAGTTTCGCCGGAACGCACCGTTTCCGTCTCAAACGTGAAGTCCGCCGCGGCCGTGCCGATGGTGAGCTTGTTGTCGCCCAAATTGTCGCCCATGGCCTCAAACGTCAGCTCGTCCATCAACGCTTCCGACGGGCTGAACGTGGCCGACGGGTCTGCGCAGCGCGCGCTTTTCAGGGTAAACTGAAAGTCGTCCTTTTTCGCCCCGCGCAAGACGAGGTTCGGCAGCGAGCCCACGCCCTTAAATTCCCCGAGCGTGTCGCTCGTCAAAATGCCCGTGAGCGTCTGCCACTTTTCAAGCGTGATATTGCGCGGCGTGATTTTGGCGGATACACTCATGTCCGTGAGGTTCTTGCCGTACTTTATCAAACGGTCGTTCTGCGCGTCTTCGGTCGTGAGGGAAATTTCAATGCTCGCCCCGTCGGTGTCGAAGTCTATCGCGCTGTCGCCTTCGCCGTAAATGCCCAGGCACCGCAACATAAACTTTCCGGCGTCCGTCATGGCAGGCACTGTCGGGGCGGCGTCGAGCTCCGAACTCGTCACCATCGGAGAAGTCGGATTGAGCGGGTCGGGGTAAACCGTCCAGCCGTGCTCGCCAAGCGGCAGGTTGGCGCCGAAAGTAATGCTGCCTATCGTGTCGTGGATTGCTGGGAGAAACGACCACTTCACCCACTTTCCGGACGCCACCCTTGCTGCAATGTAGCAGTTTTCAATCTTTGGCAGGCGCGCTCCCTTGACAAGTTTTAGCTCCTTAAAGAGCGCGTCGATGTTGCTAAACGCCACCGGCGAGCCCTTGATTGTTATCGCCTGGTCTGTGATTATGTCGCCCGCCTTTATCGCGTGCGAGGTAGCCACGTCCAGGCGCGAGGAGGTCTTCTGGACTTTAATGTTATCCTTTATATAAAGGACGCTGCCGCCGACGAATAGGTACGCCGGAGCCTTTATGTCTTCGATTGGATACTGTTTCATTTACTGCCTTTTTTTTGAGTTTAAAAGTCCACTTGAAATTTAATCTTCTGTACAAGTATCATGACGGGTTCCGATTCCGGAGAGAGGTCTTCGACGGGCTGAAACTGCGGTATATCGCCCTCAAAGCGGCGGTCGTAAAGCGTCGCAACAACGCATTCGAGCAGGTTGTCGGCGTGCACCTCCACGCCGTCTATAACGAGCGAATTGTTAACCACGTTTTCGACGACGGACACCGCGATAAGACCTTGCGCGACTACGCTTATCGCCCTGTTTTCATATTCCTGCGCAAGGTACGGGCTCACGACGACCGCAATGCCAATCCGCGCGAGGGCGTCCTCAATGTCGCTTGCGATGTCGCCCTTCAAGCGCGAGAATATGGAGATTTCCTCGCTCGGCAGAACCTCGCGCAGTTGTTCCACAATCCAGTTTTGCAGCTTGCGGGATTTAGATTCAGCGAATTGATAGGCCATAGCAGTTCCTTTCGTAAAGGCTTATGATTTCTCTTGCGCCCGCCATTATTTGGCGGTCGGTGGGGAATTTGTCCCGGTGCGGCTTGATTGCGGCCTTCGGAGTCAGAAGGTACGCTATCCGGAGGGCGGAGCCGTCATTGTACGCCAAAAACCTCTTGCCCGCCGCGTTGTGCTGGCCGAATACAAAGAGTTTCTTGCCCGTAAGCTCCCGCGGGTTTTTGCCGCGGAATTCCTCGCGCATGGGTATTGCAAGGTTGTGGGCCTTTTTGGGGCGCACCGTCCCGCCGTAGTATTGCAGCGCGACCCCCGGCTTGTTTACGACGACGGAGGCGGTCGTCTCGGTGTTTGACTTGAATATGCTGCTCGCCGCGTCCTGCCAAAAGCTCTTGCCGCCGTTTGACAAAAACTTGTTGTGCAAGTCCACTTCCATGCGCTTGGCAATCTTGCCCATCAGCGCGCCGCGCTTTCTTGTAAAGCCGTTGATGAGGGCTTCTATGCGCTCCTTAGCGTCTCCGGAGAGCTTCACTTCGATTTTAAGCATGCGCGCGCCCCTCCTTTAAACAGTTGACTTTGGCAAAGTTTTTACGATTGTGGGAAATGAAATGTTGGAAGGCGGATACAGTACGGCAGAAGAGCGCGACTTTTTCGAGTGGCGCAACGCCGAATATGAGCGCGTGTGCGCCGCAACCGATATGCCTGAGGAAGAGCGCGACAGCCGCCTTTACGAGCTTGGAGAGCTCAAGAAACTTTCCCAGCCGTACAGAAATAAAGATGCTCTTCCCGCTTTTAGGGAAAGCTATATTGCCCGCCTTAAAAGCGGTAAAAACTATTATACCCAACGCCCGCTTCATTGGGATTCCTCCACAGTTAAATAAAGGGTGTCTCCGCGGAGTTCCCGTTTTAAGACTTTCATCTTTCCGCCGCAGGAAAACAGCACCTCCTGTTCGGAGGCGTTGCTTTCAAAATATCTCTTTACGACCTCGCCTATATATTTTGCGTTTGAGTGCTTCACGACTGTGATAAACACCTTTGTGGGGTTCTTCATGTAGTCGCGTTTAACCATGTCCGCGTTGGTCGAGTAAGACTCGAAGGTGGAGCGTTCAAAATATCCCTCTTCAACCTGCGCCATGAAACTGTCGTAGGCCGCCTTCTGGTTAGGGTATTTCGTGTTCCAGCTCATGCCGCGGTAGAGCTTTTCGTCGGGCTTCATCGGCTCTATGCGCTTTAACAGCCGCCCGAAGTGGTACGCCTTGTCGCTCGTCGTATGGTTTTTTATGTAGTCGGAATCCCGTGTCCATTCAATGAGCGCGTCGCGCTGGTGGTAGGGGCTTCTGCCGTCGCCATAAAAATTTTCCGGAAGCGGCTTGTTTATCACGTCAACAATATCCTTTGAGGAATATGGCTTCGTGCCGTTCGGGTCGGTGAATACGAGCTTGTCGCCCTCCCACCTGGCAAGCCCTTTCATCTTTTCAGAAATGTCCGCTTTCAAACTTTCAGACGCCCCGCGAATTTCGCTTTCCAGATTCTCGTTTATCGAGGGCATGTCCTTCGGCTCCGCAAAATGCCCTTCCTCTATCGCGCCGCACTTCACGGCCTCGCCGCGCGAAACGTCGCGCAGGCCCATTCCGGAGTTGAAGTCAAAGGGCGGATAGGGATTTCCGAAGCGCGATATTTTCGCCCATACGGGGTCGTTGACCTCGGCAATCATCTTTCCGCCGTAAAGCCTGCCGCCCGCCGCCGTCCAGCGGCTCTTCCAGTCGCGCGGCCGGCGCGCCTGCCGCACGCGTATAAGCTCGTAGCAGGGATAGATGTCGAGGTCTTCCTGCGCCTCGGCGTGGCGGGCGTAGCCCTGCGCCATTTCAAGGTTTGTGCGCAGAATCAAGTCCTGACGGCGGAAGGTGTTTAAGTCCCTTATCGAGCCCGCCGTGCCGTCGGCGGGCTTGTAGCCCGCAGAGTCGAGGGCCTTCTGAATCGCAAGCCGCGCGTCCGACATGGAGAGCTTCCCCTTTGCGAAGTCGGCGCAGGCGCGCTGCATGGCGCTTACGACCTTCGCGTTGTCCACGGTGGCAGACCAAAAGGCGCGCTCCCGTATCTGATAAGAGAGCTGCTGCATTTCGCGCGTCGTAAGGTCCGTTGCGATTGCCTGCTTGCGCTCTATATACGCGCCGACTGTGCGGTCGTAGGGCATTTTTACAGTCCGTTAAAATCGTTCCGGCTCGGCACTCCCGGCGCGGGGCGGACAAGCCGGCAGCCGCTCAACTTCTGGGCGGTCTGCTTCAAGTTCGGATTGTCCGGCGCGGACACGTCGAAGTTCCCCGCGGCAATCTTGTCCAGAAGTTCGAGGGCCTTTAAATTCGCGGTCTTTTCGTCGTCTTTCAGCTCGAGGCTCAGGCGCGGCTTCGCCACGGCTACGACGAGCGCGAAGGCGTCGCGCTCCAGTTCCGGCGGTATCAGGCCGGCGTCCTTGTCGAGCGAGTACCCGCCCGCCGCTATCGCGCCGCGGATTTTATCGACCACGACGCGCACGGCCTCCGGCAGCGGATTCTCCTGCCCGTCGCCGAGGGCCTTCGTCCTCATGGCGTCCACCAGCTTGCCGGCCTGGTAGGCCGCCAGCTTGTCCTCCGTAATTCTTATCCAGCTCATGCGGCCTCCTTCCAAACTTTGCCGCCTGAAACGGCGTTGAATTCAAGCGGAGCGCGAATGAGATTTTGCGAAGCAAAAGACCCGTCAGGGCGAGACGGTTTGCGACAGCAAACGCGAGTCAAATTGTCCTGCAACGCCCCTGCAAGCGCGTCGCAGGCCACGAGCATTTCGGAACGCTCCGGACGAATACGGTTTCCCGTCCCGGCCGAATATGGGAAAACTGGATTCATAGAAAATATAAAAGGAAGAATGCCGCGCGGGGCGGGCGGAAAACCCGCCTCCGCGCGACGGATTTTAGGAGTTTGAAACGGTGATGCTCTTGCAGGCCCCGACGCCCGTCTGGGCTATAAGGCTGTAATGCGCCACGGTGATGTTCTTTGTATAGCCCTTGTCCTCGACAAAGGTGCTGTATCCCTCGCCGAGGTGGAACCTCTTAAACGTGGAGGGGTCGTCAACATCGACGCCGGCATGCCCGTTGAAGGCGAACACGACGCTGGGCGAAACTATGTTGCCCTTTTTGGCGGAGCCGTCGGAAGTGTCCGTGTACTCGTAGCGGTCTTTGGAGACGCGCAGCTCGTCTATGCCGAGGAACTGCGCAAGCTCCGCGGGCGTAAGCCTTGCGCTGGCGCCTTCGCCCGGAGCCTCGGAAGCGACCATCGCCGCATACCGGTACGCCCAGGCCTGCTCGCCGCAAAGAATGCGGTTTGCGTGCATGCCGCAGGCGTCTGCGACGGACTTCACAAGCTCCATGAGGTCGCCGTCTGGCGTGCTCTTGCCGCTTCCGCTTGCCATCCACTTCTTGGCGGAATTGGCTGCGGCCTTCACGAGCATGGAGGCGGCGCGGGCGAGCTCGTTTCGCACAAGGCGCTTTTTGAGCCGCTCGACGGCGCGCTGTTCGTAGTTTGCGGAGATTTCGTCGCTGTCAAGCACCATCGTGAGCCCGCGGTGGACGAGCTTTGCCTGCACGATTTTCCCGCTCGAGTGCACGATTTTGAAGGAGCCGTACACGGCGCGCTCGTCGTCGGCGTCTATCACGTAGTCGCCCTTGCCGAACTGCGCGAATTCAAACCTCTTGGCCGGAACCGGCACGGGGGGCGCAATGAAGTCGAGGGCGGCGTCAAGCTCCGGCACTTTGTAGCCGGCCGCGTAGCCGGTCAATTCTTGGGAAAATGCCGACGAATTGTACGCGGCGGAGTTTGCGATTATGATTTTGCTCATTTCTCTTTTCCTTTCATTTGAATTATCCGGCGACGGCCGCCACCGTGTCGGGAGTCGGCGCGCGGTGCGCTATCTCGACGACGTTGCCGTCGGCATACGCGCTTGTTAGCGCAATCCCCACAAACACGACGTTTTGCGCGGAGGACGTCGCCGCAGGATACGCCGCAACCTTGCCGGAGGCCGCGAGGCATACCTTCGCCCCCGCCGCGATCGCGCCGGCGGCAACGGCTTCGACAGTGTGGTTTGCAACGCCCAGGAGCGCGACAGCCACATTGTCGCCGCCTGATACGTCGTCCAGAACGACGCCGATGGCGTCGGAATCCGCCGCGGAGCACGCCGCGACCTTTGACGCGTCCGAGGCGTCAAGCTTTACTACCGTCCCCCTTGCCATGTCGGCCGAGGCGGTCTTAGTGATGTTGTTTTTGTGGTTTTCCATATTTTTTTCAGGTTAAACGTTGGAGGGGTAGGCCGCGCCGTAGAGCTCGGCGTTTTCGCTTTTGGCGAGGTTCCATGCGGAGTTGTAGTCCATTCCGGAAGCCTGCTTCGCTTCGACAATCGCCGCGAATTTCGCCTGCGCGTCCTGCCGGCTCTTGGCGCGCTCCTTTTCGCCCTTTTCAATGCCGTCCGTCTTGGATTCGGTCTTTACGGCATTGGGGGCGTCGGCGATTTTCTTTTCCTCCGCCTCGAAGTCCTCGGCGTTTGCAAGTATCGCCTCCGCGCTCGAACGCTGGAACTCGGCAATCTTTCCGGCCCGCACGGCGTTTGCCACAACGAGCTTCGCGCGCGCCGCCTGCGAGGCCCGCAGAGCGTCCCGGCTGTTTGCAAGGGCGGTCTTCGCCTCGCCGAGCTCCTTTTCCTTTTCGGCCGCCTCGCTCTTGGCTGCGGCCGCGTCGTTTTCGAGCGTCGCCCTGTCGGAGAGCGCCTTCTTTATGCGCTCAAGCACGTCCGCGGGCGCGTCGTCGGCCTTGTCTATTATCTTTTGGGCCTCCTCGTCGGTGTAGCCCAAAAGCGAGAGTATTTCTTTGTCCATATACGGTTCCTTTGGTTGGTTGTTTTCAGAATTGATAATAGGCGCATGGTTTACAAAAGAGGTGCGGCCTATATTCGGCCGCCGCGTAAGGCCGACGGATATCAGCCGCTTCGGCCGCACAATTTCGGCGCTCAAATAGTCCGCGTTCCAGCGCGGCGATATTTGCAGGCTTTTCGGCAGCGTCTCGAACCCCGGCAGCCATTCGATGTCCGCATATATGCCGTCGGCGCGGATTTCCAAATCGCGCACGCGGCCGTAGGGCGTCTTGTCCACGACCTTTGGGACCTCCTCGCCGTCCTCCTCGTCCGGGTGCTCGTAGTGCACCGGGCACGGGTTTTCGAGTTCGTTTTTCACCCTCGCCCAAACTTCGGCCATGTTCCGTTTCAGCCTCTCCGCCGCCGCGGCGTCCACGCGCTGGACGATATTGCCGTTCTTCCAGTCGCCAAACGGCGCAATCAGGTACTTGCCCGACGCCTCCCCAGAATGCTCAAACGCCATGCCGTTGCAAAAGGCGCAAGGTGCGCCCGCCATTGAAGGGGCAGGCCCCTTACGCGATTGCTTCGCAATGTCGCTATCCTCGTCGCCTTTCGCCATGCCATTGCAGAACGATTCTTTGGCATTGCAGAATCGTTTTTGCGCGCGTTTGGATAGATTGCCCGCCTTAGGGGTTTTGCGCCCGAAAAACGCCAAAATTGAGCCGCCTTTATTTCCGCTAAACATCGAGAGCCTCCCTTTTCAAAATTTTCTGCAACTCGGACGCCTCGTTTTCGCCGCCAATGAGGCCCAAAATATCGCCGTTCAATTTTTCAAGGGCGGCGGCGTATTCCCCCGCGTCCGTTATTCTTTCAAGCTCGGCAAGACGCCTGCGCAGCGGCTCGATGTCCTTGCCCTTCGCGGCGGCGAGCCCGTCGAGCATTTTTGACAAATCCGCCTCCGACGCCTCCGCCGAATTTCCGAATGCGGAAAGCGGCTCCCCCTGCGCTTCGGTTCCGGCGGCCGCCTGCGGGACGCTCAACTCCACCGTCTCCTCACCCGGCTCCGGCTCGCGCAGTTCGAGGGCCTCGTACAGCTCGCGCTTTGCCACATTGCAGCCGAGCTCCGCGGCCCCCTTGTAAACGCTTATCTGGTTCAACTTGTCCTTGCGGTTCTTGCGCGTAAGCTGCAAATACGCCGCAGGCTTTACGCCCCTGCCAAATTTCCATTCGAGCGCGGGCAAACTGAGGTAGTGGGCGAGAGTTTCCTCCACAAGCGCGCAGTCGGCGTCCTCCAAAATTTCGCTTTCCTCGGCTTGCAGGCTCGCGCCCGCGGCATTGTCGGCCGACAGCGTAGACAGGTCGCTTCCGCGCCAGATTAGCGCGATGTACCTGTCCATCGCGTCGGAAAGCGTCTTGAACGGCTCGCCCGTGCCGGCGGGCTGTTTCAGGTCAAAATTTTCGCCGGCGGCAATCACCATGCCGCAGCCGTTTACAAGGTTTGCAAGCGTGTGCTCGGCGGATTCCCATTCCGGCGTGTTGGGCTTGGCGTTTGCGGCGTATACGGGCGTGGGCATGCCGAAGCGGCTCGAATACGCGGCCCAGTCGGCCTGCGCAAAGCGTTTTACAATGTAGCAAACGGCGGTCGCCTCCATCAGCGGGGAGTCGTACACGCTCACCATCCAGCCGTTCGGCTCCAAGTCCTCCCCCTCATTGTCGAAGCTCGACTTTTTAAAGCGCAGGTACCCTTGCGTATTTTCAAAAAACCACAACGGCACGTGGCGCACCTCCGCCGACAGCGACGGCGCGCGGCTCGTGTCCCAGATTATTTCCGAGACCGCGTATTTGTTTTCGAGCGCGGAAAGTATGTTTTCGACGAGCATGGACATCGAGCCGCGCTTGTTTGCGTCCTCGGCGGACGTCACCTTTATATTGTTGTAAAAATCCTCCAAGAATGCGGCGTGCTCTTTCGAGGCGGCCTCGTCTTCGCCCATTTCGACGATAGTCCACGCAAGCCTGCTTGTTGCGCGCTTGCGCTTTTGCACGCACGCCTGCACCACGGCGTCGCGGCGGCGGATTGCGGCATAAATTTTGGCCGCGTCCGACAAGTAGCCGCAGTTGAAGTTGTCCATCGCCGCGGTGATTCTCTGCGGCGTGAGATTCTTTAACGGGTTGTACCGCATGCGCGCCTCGTCGCGTATGCGCACCATTCCGATGTGGCTTGACTCTGTAATATTCGTGCTCACCAGATAAACCTTTCGCTTCTTTCAAGTACAATGGGCTCGATGTAAGACTCCCCGCCGCCGCTTCCGGCCGCCTCCACGGCGAGGGCCAACGCCCAGAAGCGGTCGCAATGGCCGTTTTCGTTGCGTGCCGCGTCAAAACGTATCGCGCCTCCCGCGCCGACGGTCTTTTTAACCCCGCGTATGTCCGCGCGGATTTCCCGCGTGTCGGGAATTCGGATAGTTTTATCCTCAAATTTCGCCCGCAAGGGATACGCCATCTTTTCCTTCGATTGTGCCGTAAACTGCACCCCTTCCACGCGGTACTTGCCATAACGCTCTTGCGCGCGCTCGGCAAACTGGCGGCCCAGCCCCGTCTGGTCTATGCAGCAGCGGCGCATTTTAGGCAGGCTTAAAAGCGGATAAAGTATCGCTTCCTGTGCGGAAAACGGCATCTTGCGCAGAACCTCCACGCGCCGCGTAAAGAGCATTCCGGCGAGTTTTTCGACTACCCAAATCACCGTGAGGTCGTTGTCCCGGCCCACGTCGACGCCGATATACAAGTAGCCCGCGCAGTTTTCGATGTCCGTTTCCCAGACCTCTCCGAAGCGGTAAAAACACCCTTCCGAAATGTCCGCCGAAATAAAGACGCTCGCGTCGTCCGCAGGCACGCACATGTATTCCTGCAAGAAACTTTCCTCGTCGGCGCATTTGCTCTTTACGTCGTCAAAGTACTCGGCCTCGTCCATATCGAGGCGCGGGTCTCCGTCAGCAAGCTTTGATTGCAATTTCGTCAGGAAGCCCTGATTTAAAGCGTCTTCAAGCGTGACGCGGTGCAGGCTTATCTTTTTGGGATTGCCGTTAAATTTGGCTTCCTGGACAAGCCTATTAAAAAAATTGTCCGCTCCCCTGTGCGTGGAAATTATCGCCATTTGGCCGCCCCACGTTATGCCGGGGTAGGCTATCGCGTAGAGCTTAATCGGGGCAGGATGAAGCGCGAACTCGTCCAGAACGCGCGTTCCGCGCTTTCCCGCCTGCGCGTCGGGATTGGACGACATTGAGTGAATTGTCGTTCCATTGCGAAATTTAAGCTCAAATGAGGTGTACGGCTTGCCACCGTCGTCTTTGTAAATGCCCTCGCCGAGGGCGGACGCGGCGATGTCGAGTATGTCGCCGAACTTTTTGCAGTCCTCCAGAAAGAGACGCGCCTGCAGCTCGTCGCGGCTCGAAACCCAAGTGTCAAGCCGCGCGCCGTCGACTGCCGCCTGCCGCACGAGGTCATAGGCGGTCGCCCACGAAAAGCCAATCTGGCGGCTCTTCTCAACAAGCTTTATGCGCGACCTGTCGCGCACCCACGCCGCCTGGTACGGCAGCATGAGCGCGTCTATATTTTCAAGCGCGCACTTGGCCTTTCCTGTGAGTTTCTTCGCCATTACAAAAGCTTTATTTTCTCTTCGATTTCCCTGAGCGTGTTTTCACTCAAGCCGCGCTTTGAAATTGCCTTCGCAAGCTCCGCCTTCGCCGCCTCGCGCTCCTTTTCCCTGCGCTCCCACTCGGCCGCGCGGCGTTCGTATTCGCGCAGCTTAGCCTTGAGCTCCTGCCGCCGCTGTTCGCTCGCCTGCAAGGTGGCCACAGCCTGCGCCATCTTTGATATGTTGTATTCGCCGCTTGCGATTTCGTCCGAAATGTCCTGCAAAATCTGCGCCGCCGCCGCGTCGGCGATGTCCTCCGACATACCCTTAAACTCCTGTATGCGCATGTGGTATTCCTTCGCGCGGGCGAGGCGTTCGAGGTGCTTCGCAAACGTCCCCTGCGCGAACCTCCCCGCGGCGGAGAGCGAAAGCTCTATGCCGAGCTTCCCGGCCTCCTCGCGCATGCGCCTCAGCGTAAGGTCCGGCACGGCCGCGAGCCTCTCGCAGAAAGCGTGCAGGTCCTCGGCCGAAAGCGACGCCTCGACTGTCCCCCTCCGCGCCATCAGCAGTTCGCCTCCAAATATTCGACGCCCGCCGCCGTGAGCTTGTAGTGCTTTTTCCCGGAGGAAAGGAACGCCCGCTCGCGCCGCACAAAGCCCTTTTCAATGAGGTATTCAAGTTCGCGCTCCATTTCGGCGGCGTCCGTACCGGAAAACCCGCCGCATTGAAGGCCGACCAAAATGGTCTTGTCGTGCACGGGTATTCCGACTTGCAGCTGCCTTAGTATGTTTTCGCGGTAAAATTCTTTCTGCTCAGCGGTCATTTCGCAAGGTCTCCCATATTCTGTCGATTTTCGCTTCAAGCGAGTAGAGCTGCTGCGTGCGGTGCTCGTTTGCGGACTTCAAAGCGGCAACGTCTTCGGAGAGTTTGCTCACGCTTTCATAAAGGGCTTTCCGGCTTGCCGCCGAGTGCCCGCTCATGGCCGAGAGCCTCTCGTTCATCTCACGGTCGAGCTTCTCGTGCGCGTCGAGGTTCGCCTTGCAGAGCTTGTCGCATTCGGTGACGTGGCGGTACTTCTCCGTGTCCGGAGGAATCTTTTTAACAGAACCTTTGATGTAGAAAATCGTGGCGGCCGCAGCCGCTATGAATATCATGGCATTTGACAGCCACGTCGCGTCCACGCCCGCAAACGAGGCCATTACCGCCATTCCGCTCAAAGTCTCTTTCATTAAAATTTGATAATAAGTTTAAAAATTTTCAGCCCGCGCCGCCCCGCCTCGAATGCGAGGCGCGCGCGGCATTTCAAAAACTGCCAAAGCCTGCGCATCAGAAGAACGCAATGGCCTGTTTGACTAACCCTATGCAGAAGGGAATCAGCCCGACATCTCCCAAGAGATAGTCGCCCAAAGAAGTGAGGGCCACGCCGACGGCAACGCCTATCGCCGTGCCCTTCGCTTTCAGCCAGGAGCCCACGGCCTGCTTGCCGCTCTGCGCAACGGAGTTTTCGCCGGACATCTTATTTGCCCTCCGCCGCCGTTGCGCCGGCGTCAGCCGCATTTGTTTGAGATGCTTCATTGCCGCCTTCGGCCTTCGCCGTTATGCCCTCCGCGGTCGCCGTAATATCGAGCGACACTTTCGAGGCGTTTATCATCGCCGCGTAGCTTGCCGCGTTCGCCGCGCCGCTTTCGGAATTTATCGAACCCGCCAGCACGTCGAACGCGCCCACGCCGTAAATGCCCGCGCTTGGCTGTACGCCGACCGCCCAGCCCGAAGCGTGGAGCATGTTGTCTTTCGTCTGGATGCTCTGCGCGGCAATCGCAAACGCGCTTTCGTCAGATTCCGTCACCTTGACGACATTGCCTTCCGCGTCGTACTCCGTCACCGTCGTAGATGCGCACCCGGCGCACATGGCGGCCAGCGCGCCGCAGGCGGCAAGGCCCGCCAAAGACAGCCCGCCGCGCCGCCCGTAAAGCGTATTCGGCAAAACAAGCGCGGCAACCAGGCACGCCGCTGTCAGCATTAGAAACAGAATAAACATAGTTTTTTTCCTTTGGTTTGGGTTAAGAAATTTTGCGCCGGCCCACTACAACAGACGTTCGCCCGCGACGCGTGGAAATGGGCATATCCGAAGCGTCCATTTCGACGGGCTTAAATGCGCCCGCTTCCGCGGCAGTTTCCTTTAAAAGAGGCGCAATGGCGTCGATTTCGGCCAAAAGCGGCATAATGGCCTTGCGCAGCTCGTCGCCCACTACGCGCGCGACTTCCCCGGCAAGTTCTTCGTTAAATTGACGCCCGGCGGAAGCGGCGGCAGAGGGGGATGAAGCCTCCTTGCCGCCGACCGCACGCGCGGGCGCTTTGGGTTTTGAGGGCATAGAAACGCCCCCGCGGACGGCTTGCGCGCCGCTGCCGCCCGACAACACAGCGTATGAAGAAAGGTGCGTGCGGATTTCGCGCAGGAGCCTTTCGGAAACGGCGAACTGCGCGCCGCCGAGGTAGAGATAAAATTCTCCGTTTGCGATTGCCGACTCTATCTGCTCGGCAAGCGCGGCAAGTTCTGAACAAGGCACGCTGAACCTCCGCACGACGCCGCCGAGCGTCCAAAATTTGACGGAGAGATATTCGGGGTTTACTTGGGCAATTTTATATGCGTAAACCGCCCCGCCTTCTCCGAGATTGCCGCTTTTTAATTGACTGTCCTGGCCTGCGTTTTGCATAACGCCGCCAGAATAACAGATTCTTCAAAACCGATAAAATTTAGCGCGCACTGTGCGCGTTGTGTTCACGGAAAAATTCAAAATCCGCCGTTTTTTAGCCGAATTTGGGCGCAAAAAAACCGCTTTCAGAAAGAAAGCGGGCTGTAGATAGACGAAAAATATTAAATGCTATTTTATGCTCATCAGAATATATTCCTTGTACCTGCGCTTGCCGCCTTCAAGTTTTTCATACTCCGCAATTCCGCTCCCAATAATAGATTCCTTTGAAGCTAGTTTTTTTAAATCAATTTTTGATGATATTTTTAGCTTTATCCTTTTGGGAGATAAAGATGGTATTATAGCAGACCAGCCAGATTCAGTCTTATCCCTGTCTAAAGCTCTTATGAAAACTTCTATATTGCTAAATTCAAGTATATCAAGATCAGGTTCTATTTTTACTTCTTTTGGGAGTACTCCAATTTCTGAACCATTTACAACAAGTGCTTCATCGTTGTTTAAAACAATATTTCCATTATCATTTTCTATAGGCGCAAACAATTTTAATGCGGCATTTTGAAGGTTTTTAGAAGATTTTTTTGGTTTTGATTTTACAGATGTTTCGACAATTTTTAATAACTGATCTGGTTGTATACCTAGTGCCTCGCTACCTATTGACAAAAATCCACTGTTGTTTATTTCAATATGTACAGGATTGTTTGATTCTTTACTACACGACTGAAATAATAGATTTAACGCCACTAGCATTATGAGGCATGTTACGACCTTGTCGTTCATAATTTTATCTATCTTTAGATTCTTTCTTATTCTGTCAATTTGTTTTTCCATTTCTTCTTTGCTTCCAAAAAAGAATCGAATAAGAACATCCTCTGTCCAACTGCCTTCTTCTAGTTTTTTAACAAAGATAGTTGCATTCTTTAACCTCAATCCTTTTGCAGATTTTGCATACAACAATTTATTAATAACATCAGATGTTGCATTCGCCATTGGATCAAGCGCAGAAAGTGCATCTATAACCTCGCGCACAGTGAACTTTCGCTGCGTTTCATATTTTAAATTAAATGAGATATCAACAAACGCACGTCCATTAGAATAGTTAATTATTACATCGTTCATGTTTATTCTTTCCTCCTGATGTTCGCTTTAAATTGTTTTTCTGTGTTTCCTCCAAACAGCTTAAAGGATTCACATTCTTAAACAGTTCACAGTGTGAGCTGTTTGATATATTTGTTCCAGGTTGGTAGTCTTACGCTATGCTATTGCTTATTTTGTTTAGCACCATTCGCATTATTTTGGCTTTTAGTATTTGATTGGGAGGCTGTTTGTTTTTCATCGCTTTTGCTGCTTAAAATAATCCTCGATTGCTTTTCAATTTCAGATTTTAGCGCATATGGCGGCTCTCGGCTATTCTTAAGACAGACTTTTTTCTCATTATTTTTGTTCATAGCTTACAATGCGTTCATGATTAACCCGATTGTGAATGACAGCATAGCGAAGCCAAATGCACAATCGCGTAAAGTTTTTGAAATACTCGCTATTTTTATGGCTTTGATTGCATGTTCTGCCGCAGTTTTGCTTCGCTTGTTTATGACATCATAGGCATAATCCGCATATTTTTTATATAAAAGGCACGACAAGAATTCGCAGAGAATTGCTACAGAAAACAGTACGGAAGAAAAAATTATCAATGTCGATGCCTCTACAAAAGATTGATATATAATTGACCCAGACCAAGAAATGGTTACGATGAGTCGTGTTTGGTCTATATCATTTTTGTCTGCTAAGGACTGAATTTTATCATTAATTTCGTTAAAATTCTCGTCAGTAGTGTCCATTGTTGTTCGGCGTATCTTTGTTTCCAGAGCAAATTGCTCACGCGTGAGCAATTTGGTTTGTTGATTTTTAATTAGTTATAAAATTGGGTTTTTGTTTTTTTGTAATTTCCGTTGCACGCTATATTGCTGTTAAAATTTTTTATCTCTGAGGATTTTTTCAATATTTGAAAGCCGCTTGTCGAACATTGCAGAAAATTCGCTTAACGATTCTGAAATCTCATTTTTCAACGCCATCAGCTTTTCAAAGTCTTCACGGATTTTGACAGTTTCAGCATCTCTAATCGAATAGTTTTTTTTGGTTTCATTAGGTAGTGTTAGGTTGTCATTAGTCAAAACGGAAACAGGGATTTTAAAATAATTCGATATAGCCAACATAATCTTAGGCGATGGTGTCGATTTAGCATTTCTCCATTTTGCAACCGCTGCTTGGCTTACATTTAACGCTTTTCCTAATGAAATTTGAGTATGTCCATTTTCGGTCATTAATTGAGATATTTTTTCGCTGAAACTCTGCATAATAAGAAAATTTTTCGATGTGGTTGTAAAAAGTAGTTGACTTGTTAAAACTTTTTACTACTTTCGACAACCATAATGAACGCTACTGAAAGTAAACGCAATAAAAAAGGCCGTCCGAAAGGCTCTGCTGTTAAATTTCCGGGGATAGGCGAAGACGCAAAAATTCTCGGAGTAAACCGCGTGACGTTATTCCGCACGCTTAGCGGCGCGCCGGGCTTCGACGGTTTAAAAACTCTCCGCCGCCGCTACGACGAACTCTTGGCAACAAAACCCCGCGCGGTACGCGAATACATAAACGCAAACAAAGCATGGAAAACGGATGCTGAAGTTTTACATCACGCAATAGGCGAGTTGGGGAAAGCTTTTAACGTCACAAAATAATCACGATGCGCAATTCCGGACAGCTCGAATTTCCCTTCTTTTCGCTCGACTTCGCCGATAGGGCGACGCTGTCGGTGCGCGAAGTCGCGGCAAAGCTCGGCTGTTCGGAGCGGCACATAAACGACCTCATAGACGAGGGCGCGATAGGCTGCATAAACCTCGCGCCAAACGGCCTGCGGGCCTACCGCAAAATTCCCATCGAAAGCTACCGGGACTTCATCCTGCGCAACTTTTCCGGCGACCTGCGCCGCAGCTTTCTGCGCACGCTGCCCCGCGACACCCTGAAACTCCTTCAAAACGACATAATCCAAATTCTGGCCGACAAGAACTGGCTCGACTGAAAATTTATGAAAAACCCACAACTTGAAAGACAATTAACCGTCGTTGAAACGTCGCTGCAAGAGCGTTTCAACGGCATATCCCCCGCCGAACTCTGCGCGGCGTTTGCGGACACGGAACGCAGGCGGTCAGACTGGCTCGTTTCCGCCGTGATGTTCGGGCTCAAGTGCGTAGCGGCCAAGCCCCAGGTTAAGCGCGGCGACTTTATGGATTTTATCTCAAAGGCAATAAAGGACAAGGACGGCAAAAGTTTATCGACCGCGCGCCGCTATATAGGGCTTGCGGGCAAGATTATGGCGCAGGTCGCCATGCCCGACGCCACAAACGAAATAGGCTCGCGCGTCGTCGAATACTTCAAAGGGGCGAAGGGCAGGAAGCCGAAGTTTGAGAGCGTACTGTCCACGGAGGAGAACATACGGGAAATCCTGAAATTCCTGCTTGACGGGCTTTCGCTGCACGGGCTTACCAAGATGCTGCAGGGGGCTGACGCGCGGTCCGCGCTCGAGGAGAAGTGCGCAAACCCTCCTCCGCGCGAGATTCCCGCCGGGGAGGCCGAAATTGTCCAGCTTTCTTTTGAGGACGAGCTATTCGCGCCGATAGGCAGGATACAAAAGCTCATAAAGACCGATTCGTTCGCGGAGCTTCCAAAAGACAAGGCCCTTGAATTTGCCGACGCGCTCATAGCGGAAGGCATGGAGCTCAAGCGCAGGATAAACGGGGGCAAATAGCGATGGAAACGGGGCTGGCGACATCGAGGAGCTCTTGCAATGCGTGGTGGGCCCTCCGCGATTCGGAGCGCAGGCGCATAAGCGAGATGCTCAAGTGTTTTGAAGAAATCGAGGCGTCCGGCGCCGTCGTCCGGGCCTGCAAGGAGGCCGCGGCCCGCCGCTCCCACCTTTCGGGCTTCAAGTGGAAGACGATTTACAATTCATACAGGGCGTGGAACGAAAACGGCCGCTCGTGGCTTGCCTGCACGCGGGAGTGGGCGGGGCGCAAGTCCAGCCTTCCCCCGGAATTCGTGAATTTCGCGGTGCCGTTTCTTATGAAGGGCAACAGCGGCGACAACAAGCGCCAGCGCGTCAACGAGCTCAAGCGGATGTGGATTCGCAACGAGGAAATCCCCGGCTACGGCATACCGATGGAATGGTGGGGGGCGAACCGTCCGGGCGTGCCGTTTCCGAAGGCTTACGTTGAAAAGCGCACGTTCGACTTTCCCCCCGGATGGACGTACCGCAACCTCGTGAACCTCCTGCCGAAGCACAAGGCTGTTTGCGCCCTCGTCCGGCAAGGCTACCACGCCGCCCACGGCTATCTTCCGCAGGCGCATTTCGACCGCTCAAAGCTGCGCCCCCTGGAGTGCATAACATTTGACGACATACGCCTCGACGTGAAAGTACGCGCGGAAGTCAACGGCAGAACGGAGCTTTGCTATGTGAACGCCATTTTCGCGCTCGACATCGCCACCGGAATGATACTGCCCGCCTTCTGTCTGAGCCCGCGCCTCAAGCGCGACGACGGCACGCACGTCGGGCTTTCCAGGAACGAGACTAAGGAAATAGTGCGGAGGATTCTTTCAATGCCCATTCCCGCGGACTACAAGACGACGTTCCTCTTTGAAAACGCCTCCGCCACCCTCGACGCGCGCGACCAGGAAATGCTTTCGGCCGTTTTGGCGGAGCGAATAAACATCAGGCACACGGGCCTTGAACACCGCGCCCTCCTCGGGGACTGCGGCTTTGTGGAGCGCGGCGGCAAGCCGTGGATGAAGGGGCAGATAGAAGCCGCCTATAACCTTATAAGGACTATGACAAACGGCCTTCCTATGGCGACCGGCAACACCTACGAAAGCAAGCCCGGCGACTTGGAGGACAAGTGCAAATACACGCTCCAAGTGCTGAGGGCCGCCAAGAAGGACGGCGTCAATCCTAACGGCCTCTGGTTCCCGAACATGACGGATGCGCAGCTCCATGAGGTTCTAAGCGAACTTGTGGAGGCCGCAAATAACCGCCACGACCACAACCTCCAGGGATTCGACACAATTACCGAATACCTCGACCCCGCTTCAAAACGCTACTATTCGCGCGAGGAGGTAAACTATCTCAACCCCGACATTGTGGACACGCTGCACCCCGTGGTCTATCCTGAAAGCCCGCGCCAGCGTTTCAACAGGCTTTCCCGCGGGGTTCGCTTCGAGGCTCTTCCGCCCGCGGCACTATACCCGCTGTTTCTGCGCAAGAGGGAAGCGACCGTCCGCAACGGCAGAATCGAAATGACCGACAAGAGCTTTTGCCAGGACAAGCTCATATATCCGCTTCCGGCGGAGGTCGCCGCAGGCGGGGCGTTCGAACGCAAGACGTTTACCGCATGCGTCGATGACGACAGGGGCCGCATACACCTTTGGACGCTTGGGGAATCCCCCTCTTACGTGGGGAGCCTCGATCGCATAAAGCGCGCGGACATCTCCGACGAAAACGCGGTTCTCGCCGAAGCCGGGAGGGTTGGGCGCGAGCGCGAAGTCTTCTACGAGGCGGCCGCGCGCCTCAAGCGCGACGAGGCGCGCGAGATTCTCGCGGGCAAGGCGTTTAACGCCGCCAGACTGCCGAGCCTTGAAAAAGAGGCAAAGTCGGACGAGTCGAAGGAGAAAATCCGGCTTTCCCAACAGCAGGAATCGCGCCGCGACCGCGCCCTGCGCGCCGCGCAGGCGGAGCGTTTCGCGCGGCAGGCGGAGGTGGGGCGCAAACTGGAAGACGCCGACGACGGGGACATTTTTTAACACACAGCAAAGGAGAAAGAAATGGCAAAATCGTTAAACGAAATCGAGGGGCTAACCGCAAATTACCCCGACGAAATCAAGCAGGACGTGTTAGACCTGTACAAATACATGCTCGACAAATGCCAGGGCAACCGCAAGGTGCTTGCGGCCAACCTGCAAACGCTCGGCGTCGCCAAGAGCGACAACTACTTCTTCAAGCTCTTTTCGGGAGGCTGGATAGAGAAGGGCGTTTTTACGGCATCTGTCGACACAATAAAGACGATGGCCAAAGCCGTGCGCGACGCGGAAATCGGCCGCCTAACAAGCGGCATCATTCCCCATACGGAAACCGACATCGTGCGCCTTATGCGCAACGCCGTCGACGCCGTCCGCCAAAAGGACAACATCTGCAAATGGCTCTATGTCGTGGGCTCGACCGCGGCGCAAAAGTCCTATTCGGCGCGCTACTACGCCGCAAGCCGCCCCCAGCGCGACACTTTCTACATGGAAAGCCCCGCGACGGCGAACCTCATGCCGCTTGCAAGCCGCATGTCGAAGTTCCTCGGCTGCCCGGAGAGCGTCGCCACATACCGCAAAGTTCAATGGGTTGAGGACAACGCCAAGCAAAACCACTGCTTTATAATAGACAACGCCCAGCGCATGTACGACCCGCGCCGGGGAATGACGCAGCCGACGTTCTCGTTTTTGCAAGCGGCGCAGGACATCACCAAGTGCGCGGTCGTGCTCATATTCGTCGACGAGGCGACGGGCGAGGGCGACAGCCTAAGCCGCGTAATGAACGGACGCAGCCGCGGATTCTTCGACCAGTTTATCGGGCGTTGCGGCGGCGAAGACCAGATTCTGCGCCTGCCCAACTTCAGCAGCGACCGCGACCTTCTGGCGTTTGCGCAGTCGGCAGGCTTCAAATCCGACGCCGACCGCCGGGCAATCCTGCCTTTCCTAAAATACCTCGACCGCCAGCGCGGACATATGCGCATCCCGCTGCGCACCTTGCAGGCGGCGGCGCGCTTTGCGGCCTCGCAAAACAGGGACGTTGAAGTCGCGGACTTTCTCGCGGAGCTTCCGCCGAGCCTGCCCGACACGCTACTTCTCAAAGCGGATAACCTCAAAATGGCCCTGCCATGCGCCTGATTGAAAAGCTTGTCTGCGCGGCCCGCCGGGCGTTCGGCACGGCCGGCGCGCCGCAAATCGACGAGGCCGAAATCTTCGAGGCGAAGTTCGGCGTTTGGAAAATCCGCGTCGGCGCAAGAGTCGTCGGCAGCTTCGACAGCCGCGAACGGGCGCGCCGCACCGCGCAGGATTGGAATCTTCTGACCATAAACAAACAAAAAAGTAAAGGACAACGCCATGGCTAAAATCAAGAACGATGAAGAGTTTTTCGAGGTTATAGACTCCGTCGCGCAGAGTGCGGCGCGCATCGATACCCTGAAAGCCCAGTTCAACGAGGCGAAAATCGCGCTCAATTTGGAATGGGGAGCCAGAATCGAGGAGATAGAAAAGCCGCACAGGGCGGAGTTCAACCGCGCCAAAAAGTACGCGCTCGACCACCGCGACAGGCTGCTTGGCGGAGAGAAGTCGGCGCAGACGAAGGCGGCGACTTGGGGTTTCAAGGATAACCGCTTCGCAGTCATTCCAATTTTTAAGGCGACGGACGAAGAAATGGTTAAAAAACTTTTAACCCTCCCCGGAGGCATGGAATATTTAAGCGTTAACTACAAACTCGACAAATCCAAAATTGCGGACGGCATACAAAACAACATCGCGTGGATAAAGGAGCTTTTCCAGCTCACGAAAAGCGAAGTGTTCTTTGCCGATAAAATTAAGGACAAAACGGAAGGGGCGTAAAATGACCTGCAAAACCGTTGAGAAGCCCCGGAAGGCGCCGGCGCGGCGTTTTACCGCCCGCAAAAAGTGGCCGCCCCAGCTTGCCAAATACAAGATTATCTGGGGAAAGATATTCCAAAAATGGGGTTGGGCTAACAAGCCGAAGAAGGAACTGGAGGACTTGCGCCATTCAATTAATGAAGACTTATATAGCAGATATACTAAGCCAAGTCTCCTCACAAATGAGCAGTGGAGCGTTATGTTCTTCGCGCTCGAATTGCTTTATAACGACGGGATTCTTGTATGGTCGAAAGAGATGGCCGACTACGCCCGCGAGGAAGGCCTGCGCCGGGTGTATACGTGGTGGATTGAACACGCGGGCCTTGACGTGGAAGGCATCGAGGAATACGGCGCGCCGGAGGAATATATTGCCGCCATCGCCCGCGACCGCTTCGGCGGCATATCCGACTGGCGCACGCTCGACTCCGAACGCTTGTGGCAGTTATTTATTACAATCAAAAACCGCGTCAAAGCCGC
>ERZ827168.370-NODE-370-length-77334-cov-11.154932_pt1 | contig 77334 bp, 90 predicted proteins | sample MGYA00519868_ERZ827168 | MGnify/ENA primary metagenome ERZ827168 (study PRJEB31778, sample SAMEA3449271) | human gut metagenome | biome: human gut; feature: human-associated habitat; material: faeces | place: United Kingdom | collected 2010/2012 ... | reverse complement strand
AAAAAGTAAATCCAAAACATCCAGATAAAGTAGCTGATAGAATAGCAGGGGCAATTGTAGATTTAGCTTATAAAATTGAACAAGATCCTAGGATAGCAGTTGAAGTACTAATAGGACATGGACATTGTTTTATAATAGCAGAAACAAATGCAAAAGTACCATTTGAAGATGTTGAAAATGTTGTGTATAGAATAGCAGGTAAAGATATAGATGTGCATATAATACCTAATAGACAAGATGTGAAACTTGCTAAAAATCAAGAAGGAAAAATAAGATGTGGAGATAATGGAATATTTAAGGGAGTGCCTATAAATTGTGAAGAGGAAGCAATAAGCGATATAGCACACAGAATATATGCCAAATACAATAGTGATGGAAAATACATACTTGATAAAGATAAATTAATAATATGCCAAAGTAATGCTAGAAACAAGGAATTAAAAGAGCTATTTCCTAAAGCAATTATAAATCCGTTAGGAGAATGGACAGGTGGAACAGATGTAGATACAGGTGCTACAAATAGAAAATTAGGCAGTGACATGGGAGAAGCGGTAACAGGTGGAGGATTACATGGTAAAGATTTGTCAAAAGCAGATGTATCAGTAAACATATATGCATTTTTAAAGGCACAAGAGACCAAGAAACCAGTAGAATTATACTGTGCAATTGGAGATGAGTTCGTAGATGGAAAACCATACAGTGAAATAGTAGAAATAGCAAGAAAATTTATAAAATCAAAAGGCGGATTTGAAAAATTTGCGGAATGGGGTCTGTTTTAAAAAATAAGTAAAGGAAGGTACAAACTTATGAATAAAGAATATATAGATGTATTACAATCATTTGTAGACTTAACCAAATGCTATATTTCAAGAGGAGAGTATCAAAATCTTCAAGCAGATATGCAAGCTACAGAAGAGGCACTAAAATATATTAGAAATACTGAAGAAGCCAAAAGAACAATGTTAAAATGTGGATATTATGATGATGAAAATATAAAACATTATGTAGTTGAAGTTGATAAAAGTAAGTTAGAAGATGCATTAAAGAAACTGTTTAATGCACAAGAAATTATTATTAAATAGGTTTAAATAATTGTTATTGGATTAGAATTTAAAATATATGTTATACCAAAGTACAAAGCACATACAATTAGCCTAAAGGAAAGGTGTTTGTATGGAAAAAAAGTTAATTGTTGATCCTGAGTTGTTGGATGTGATACAAAGTTCAATAACAGCAGGTGTAAATGAAGGGGTAAAAAGGGCAATTGAAGCAATTGAAGCAGAAAAACAGTTATCTAACAAAATAAAATATGATAATAGAATACGAAATACAAAGTTATTACTAAAAAATTATAGAAATTTTAAGAGACATATAAATACAGCCATATATACAGAAGAACAACTAGATACGGAAGAAACTAGTGAAATATTGGACAAACTAGGAATTGATGTGTATGAATATGATAAAACTATAGTTGAATCAATATTAAAATCAAAGAAAAGGACTGAAATTATAATAGAACATATAGATACAATACTGGCTGCATATTCATTAAGGGCCAATAGTAGGAATGATGTGGAATTAAAGAGAAGATCAGATGTAATTGAAAAACTATATATAAAAGGTGAAAAAATGAACCAAATTGCTGATGAAGTACATGCAAGTATTAGTACAATAAAAAGAGATAAAAACCGAGCAATAAACGAAATTGCAATTTTAATGTTCCGGAATTGATGGTATAAGATTTGATTAAATATTATGAGCTAAAATTGAACTTGAAATGAGATTGTCAATGATTTATAATTGTATTAAGTAAAAATGTAATTAAAAAATCCCCTAAAAAACTCACAAATTAATTGTGAGTTTTTTTATGTACAAAAGAAGGTGTGTATATGAATTATGGAATATGCATGAGGCAGCAATGTAAAAATTGCAAAAGAATTAATAAATGTTTTAAAGAGGGGGATTTTGATTATGAATATACAAAAAGTAAAAACAGAAATACTAAAGATAGCAAGTTACAATCCGAGAAAGGATTTAAAAGAAAAAGATCCAGAATACCAAAAAATAAAAAATAGTATTCAAGAATTTGGATATATATCACCAATAATAATAAATAATGATATGACAGTTATAAGTGGACATCAGCGCTTAAAGGTATTGAAAGATATGGGAATAACAGAAATTGAGTGCATAATTGTAAGTTTAAGTAAAGATAAAGAAAAGTTGCTTAGTATAGCACTTAACAAAATATCTGGAGAATGGGATTATCAAAAATTAGAAATATTACTGAATGAATTATCAAAAAACGAAATAGATTTATCTATAACAGGTTTTGATGAAAAAGAAATCAATAAAATAATAAAAGAAACAGAAGAAACTATTAATGAAAATGTAGAAGTTGACTTGCTAGATTTTAGTGATGAAAAGTTTAAATGTCAATGCCCAAAATGTCGGCTTTTTATTCGATTTGGATAAGGAGTAGTATTATGGTAGAGTATGAATGGTATTTAAAAGATTTGCAGAATATTTCTAAAAACAAATATAATGTGTTTTCTTGTTTTTCATGTGGTGGAGGCTCTACTATGGGCTATAAACTAGCTGGATTTAATGTTATAGGAAATTGTGAAATAGATAAAAAAATAAATGAAATATATTTAAAAAATCATAACCCTAGATATAATTATTGCATGGGAATTCAAGAAATGAATAAATTATCAAATTATCCAAATGAACTGTTTAAATTAGATATATTAGATGGAAGCCCACCATGTAGTACATTTTCTTTAGCTGGAGAAAGAGAAAAGAATTGGGGCAAAAATAAAAAGTTTAGAGAAGGACAAGCAAGTCAGGTACTAGATGATTTATTTTTTGAATTTATAGAACTTGCTAATAGATTACAACCCAAAATCATAGTTGCTGAAAATGTAAAAGGACTTGTGATGGGAAATGCAAAGGGATATGTAAATTTAATAATAAAAAGAATGAACGAGATAGGATATAATACACAAATATTTATACTAAATGCAGCAACAATGGGAGTGCCACAAAAACGTGAAAGAGTATTCTTTATTGCAACGAATAAGAGATATAAATTTCCTAGTCTTGTTTTAGAATTTAATGAAAAACCAATAAAATATGGCGAAATAAAGGATAAAGAATATAAGCAATTAAATTATGATACACTAACTTATGAAAGATGGAAAAAGAGAATAAGTAAAGACAACAAGTTAGGAGATACAATAAAAAGGACAGAAAACGGAAAAATAAGTTGTTTTAATGCACAATATCTAAAAGATGATAGAACACCAGCAACAATTACAGCTGGTGGAAGTCCGCCAATAAGGTTTGATGTACCAGGATATGCTAGTGATAAAGATATATTAAAAATACAAACATTTCCACAAGACTATAATTTTATGGGAATGAATGTACAATATGTGTGTGGAATGAGTGTTCCACCTGTTATGATGAAAAAAATCGCAGAGCAAATAAAAATTCAATTGCTAGATAAGATAGAAGGTGAATAGATGGAAATACAGAAAATTGATATAAATAAACTAATTCCAGCCACATATAACCCTAGAAAAGATTTAAAACCTAACGATGAGGAATATATAAAGATAAAAAATAGTATAATAAATTTTGGCTATGTAGAGCCTGTTATTATAAATAAAGATTTTACAGTCATTGGAGGACACCAAAGGTTAAAAGTATTAAAAGAATTGAATTATGAAAAAATAGAATGCATAGTAGTTGATTTAGATAAAACACAAGAAAAAGCATTAAACATAGCATTGAATAAAATTAGTGGCGATTGGGATAATAACAAGTTGGAAGAATTGCTTGCAGAGCTAAAAGAAACTGACATTGATTTAGATATAACAGGCTTTTCTTTTGATGAAGTTGATAATATTCTAAAGGATATAACAGGCTCAAAGGAAGATGACTTTGACATACAACAAGCCCTGGATGAAATAGATGAACCAACAACTAAAACAGGAGATATTTGGATATTAGGTAGACATAGGCTAATGTGTGGAGATAGTACGCAAAAAGAACAAGTTTTGCGTCTTATGAATAACCAAGAGGCAGATATGCTTCTTACAGATCCACCTTATAATGTAGACTATGAAGGAAAAACAGCAGATGCTTTAAAAATTGAAAATGATAATATGAATGAAACAGAGTTTTATAATTTTTTACTTGATTCGTTTAGAAATATGTATGAATCAGTAAAATATGGAGGCTCTGTTTATGTTTTTCATGCTGATACAGAAGGCTTAAATTTTAGAAATGCCTTTAAATCTTGTGGATTTAAACTAGCTCAATGTTTAGTATGGGTAAAAAATACATTTGTTATGGGCAGACAAGACTACCAATGGAGACATGAACCAATTTTATATGGATGGAAGGAAGGTGCAGGACATTATTTTGTAGATGATAGAAAACAAAGTACAGTATTAGAATTTGATAAACCTTCAAGAAATGCAGAACATCCAACAATGAAACCTGTTGATTTATTAGTATATCTGATTAAAAATTCAAGTAAAGAGGATAACTTAATACTTGATTTGTTTGGCGGAAGCGGTTCGACATTGATTGCTGCAGAACAAACAAAAAGAAAGTGTTATACAATGGAGCTTGATCCAAAGTATTGTGATGTAATAGTAAAGAGGTGGGAAACACTAACAAATCAAAAGGCAAAATTAGAAGATAGGTAGGTGGGTGATATGATGTGAAACGCAAAAAGAAGATCCACGATATTGAAAAAATTGAAATCGATTATAAAAATGGACTTACATATAAAGAATTAGCAAAGAAATATAAAATATCATTTAATCAAGTCACTTATCTTGTCAAAAAAAATAAATGGCAAAGAGAAAGCAATTTAAGTGTTACACATTTAGGTAATCAAAATGCTGTTGGAAACAGCGGAGGACCGGGAGCTGAAGAAGGAAACAAAAGAGCCCTTACAACGGGAGAGTATGAAACAATATTTTTTGATGTACTATCTGAAGAAGAAAAAAATATATATAAAAATTTAGAAATAGACAATAAACGAACTTGTATAGAACAAGAATATAAAATGTTATGCATAAGAGAGTATAGAATTTTAAAAAGGATTAAACAAATACAAGACAAAGAAAAGGATATGAACATAGAAAGAATAGTAAAAAGACAATATAGTTCTAACTCTTCAAATGAAACAGAGACAGTAACAGAAGCTATAAATGTAATAACGCCACTACAAAAATTAGAAGACTCACTTACTAGAATAGAAGATGCTAAAAGAAAATGTTTAGACAGTTTACATAGAATGGAAACTGATGATAGAAAACTTGAATTAGATTTAATTAGATTAGAAATGGAAGCAGCAAAAGAGGATAGCTCAAATACAGAAGATTTAAAAGATGATAGCTTCATTAAGGCCTTAAACGACACAACGAAAGGTGCATGGGATGATTATACCGAGGACAATTGAGAATATTGATGAAAGAATTTCTAATCTAAGAAACAAAGTAATGCAAAATGCTATTACACTGAAAAAGAAGATAAAAAATGGAACTTTATTCAAGTTTAAACCGTTTAGCTTAAAACAAAAGAAAATATTAACATGGTGGACTGATGAAAGTCCTGTGAAAGATAAAAATGGAATTATTGCAGATGGAAGCATAAGAGCAGGAAAAACATTATGTATGTCCTTATCTTTTGCATTATGGGCAATGTGCAGATTTAATGGCCAAAACTTTATTATGGCAGGTAAAACTGTAGGGGCGTTTCGTAGAAATGTTTTATTTTGGCTTAAACTAATGCTTAGAGCTCAAGGATACAAGATAAAAGATAGAAGAGCAGATAACCTAGTAGAAGTTTCGAAGCGGAGAAGTAATTAATTACTTTTACATTTTTGGAGGAAAAGATGAAAGATCACAAGATTTAGTACAACGGAATTACTGCAGCAGGTGTGTTCTTAGATGAAGTAGCTTTAATGCCACAATCATTTGTAAATCAAGCACTTGCAAGATGTTCTGTTAAAGGTTCAAAATACTGGTTTAACTGTAACCCAGAGGGACCTAACCACTGGTTTAAAGTTGAATGGATTGATAAAGCAAGTGAAAAGAAAATATTACATCTTCATTTCACAATGGATGATAACCCAAGTTTAGATGAAGAAACAAAGGAAAGATACCGCAAAATGTTTGTAGGTGTCTTTTTTCAAAGATTTATTTTGGGACTATGGGTACTTGCAGAAGGAATTATATATCCTAATTTTAGTAAAGAAAAGCACACAATAAAAGAAAAGGACCTTCCAGATAAGTTTGATTACTATTATGTATCTTCTGATTATGGAATTACGAATCCACAGGTTTTCTTATTATGTGCTATTAAATATATAAATAATAAGCCTCATGTGTATATTTTACGAGAATATTACAACAAAGGAACAAAGAAAAACAAAAGTGGACAAGAAGAAAAAATTACTAAAACAGATGCAATGTTTTTAAAAGATTACTTAACAATGGTAGAAGGACTAGATATAAGAAGAACTATCATTGATCCAAGTGCTACATCTCTTATAAATTTATTCAAACAAAATAAGATAAATGTTAAAGAAGCTGATAATGCAGTTATAAACGGAATAACAGTTGTGCTAAATTGGCTTGATGAAGAAAGAATACATATTGTTGCAGAAAAATGTCCTAATTTATTGAGAGAATTTGCATCTTATATATGGGATGAAAAGGCCCAAGAAAGAGGCGAAGACAAACCAATAAAGCAGAACGACCACGCAATGGATGCTTTAAGATATTTACTACAGACTCTATTCCCTATCAAGACTAGAGGTGCATATTTTAATAATTATAAAGGAGTGAACAGATAATGATTACAGAATTAGAAAAAATTGATTTTATTTTAAAAGAAGGTGCAAAGAAAGGAATGAACCTTTCAAAATTTGTCAATACTCAAATCAAAGATTTTAAAGAGTCAAATAAATATAAAGAAATGGTTATAGGAAATAAATATTATAAAAATGAGGGAGATATAAATAAAAAAGAAAGAGTATATATAAATGAAGATGGGCAAGAAGAAGTAGCACCACATGCAAAAAACTATCAATTGAAACATCCAATAATTTATAAAATGATAAATCAGAAGGCAGGTTATTTATTAAGAAAAAAACCTACGATTAAGCAACTAGTGGAAAAGGGAGAAAAAGAGGATAACGAATATAAAGAACTGATAAAAGATATTTTTAATAACAAGATGCATAAAAGACTAAAATATACACTAATAGAAGCAGTAAAACGAGCTGTTGCATGGTGGCAAATATATATAGATGCAGAAGGAAATTTAAAAGTAAGATTGCGTTATGCAACTAGGATTGTTCCAATTTGGAAGGATGAAGAACATGAGATTTTAGATGCATTAGCAATGTTTTATGATGTTGAAATATATACAACAGAGGAAACAAAAGAAACAAAAACAAAAGTAGAATACTATGATGAAGAGGGCATAAGATATTATATTTATGATGGAGATACTTTAATAGAGGATGTAGAAGAAGTTGAAAAAAGAAAGGAATTTATTATAGGAAAAGACACAGAAGGCACATCAATTCTATGTCACTATATGATAAATGGACAAGCCAAAAACTGGCAAAAAGGTATTCCATTTATTTATTTTAAATATAATGGAGATGAATTACCTCTAATACATTTTCTAAAAGCATTATTAGATTGTTATGATGAGTTGACTTCAAAAATGGGTGATACAATTTATGAGGCTCCAGATGGTGTAAATGTTGTTAAGAATTATCAATCGGAAGCAGGAACATTCCAAAAAAACTTACAAACATTTAACACAGTTTTCTTAGACACAGATGGAGAATATGACCGAAAAGGTGTACAAATATCTATTGAGGCTTTTAAGGAATTCATTACACAATTACGAAAAGATATTTATGAGGGTGGCTCAGGAGTTGATACACAAAGTGAAAAGTTTGGAACCCAGGAGTCGGGAGTCGCTCTAAAACAATTATATTCCGATTTAGATTTAGATTGTAGCAATATAGAAACAGAATTTAAAAGTAGTTTAGAATATTTTAAGGCCTTTGTAGATGAATGGATAGCTGCAAAAGATAATAAAGATTATTCAAAATATGAAATGGAGTTTGTATTTAATAAGACAATGACAGTTAATGAAAAAGAATTAATAGAAAATTGTAATAATAGTGTTGATCTTCTAAGTAAAGCGACAATACTAGCTAATCATCCATTTGTGCGTAATGTTGAAGATGAATTACAAAAAATTAAGGAACAGGAAAAGGAAGAAAACGAAAAGGCTGAATCAGAATATGAAAAATTGCTAAAGCAAAGAAAAGATACTGGTGCAGGAAATACTATTCAAAATGGTGCTACAAAAGTTGGTGATAAATAATGAATAACAAAGATTATTGGAGCAAAAGACTAGAAGAACTCGAAAGAATGCAAATTTTAAATGAATCAAAGTATTTGGAAACATTGAAAGAAGAATATGAAAAAGCATTATATAATATAAAAAAAGAAACTAAAAATTGGCTTGCAAGATTTTCTATTAATAATCAAATTTCATTAAGAGACTCAAAAAAATGGCTTAATACTAATGAACTAAAAGAACTTAAATGGGATGTAGAGGAATATATAAAGTATGGCCAGGAAAATGGAATAGATCTTATATGGAGAAAAGAATTAGAAAATGCAAGTGCGAAAGTACATATTTCAAGATTAGAAGCTTTACAAATACAAATACAAAATGAAATTGAAAAACTTTCACATAATGAACAACAAGAAACTCAAAATTTCATTATTGATACCTACAAAGATACTTATTATAAAGTAGCATATGAACTACAAAAAGGCCACAATGTTGCTTTCCAGTTTTCTGCACTAGATGAAAACACTATAAAAAGAATAATATCAAAACCATGGACAAGTGATGGATATACCTTTAGTGATAGAATTTGGAAAAATAAAAAAGCTTTAATTGATACATTGCAAAAAGAATTAACACAATCAATAATAAGAGGTAAGGCACCAGATGATGTGATAGATAAGATTTCTAAAACATTTGGGGTTAGTAAAAATAAGGCAGGAACATTAGTAATGACAGAGTCAGCATTTTTTTCTAGTGTGGCCAGAAAAGATTGTTTTAAAGATTTAGGAGTAGAAAAATATATTATAGTTGCTACACTTGACTCAAGAACATCAGATATATGCCGTAATCTAGATGGGCAAATATTTAATATGAGTGATTATAAAGAAGGAATAACTGCTCCACCATTTCATGTTAATTGTCGAAGTACAACTGCTCCATATTTTGCAGATGAATTTGAATTTGGGGAAAGAGCAGCTAGAAATACAGACGGAAAAACTTATTATGTACCAAGTAATATTACATATAATGAATGGAAAAGTAAATATATAGATAGTGATCCTAATATAAAGAAAAAATTTGAAGTAATGCAAAAAAAAGAAAAGAATAAGTCAGCAGATTTTGAACAATATAATAGATATAAAAACATACTAGAAGAAAAAGAAATTGGAAAATCATTTGAAGAATTTCAAGAAATGAAGTATAATAATATTGATGAATGGAAAAACTTAAAAGCACAATATTTAGATTCATTGGGAATAACAACAGAAGAAAAAGCAAAACAATATATTGGTAATGTAAATAAGACAATAAATATTGGAAAACAAGATAAACATATATTAAACAGTAATAATTATATTGAAGGAAGAAGTTACTTAACTATATCATCTGAGAAAGCACAAGAACTTGTAAACAAATATGCGGGAACAGGTACATTACAATTTGGAGATAATGGAAAATGGAGTAAGAAAGAAATAATAACAATTGATGAACAAATTGGAGTTGTAAAAAATAAGACAGAAGAAATAAAGACTAATAGTTTCAAAATTCATTATAGTAAAACTGGTGTACATATAGTTCCTTATAGGAAAGGCGGAAATTAGCATGAAAGGCAAGAATTTAGAAGAATTATTAAATAAAAGAGTAAAAATAAAATCATATAATAACAATGAATATATTGGCGAAATAGTAGGATATGTACCAGCAGAGGACAATGAGCCGGAAATGGAAGAAATAGATATATTGAATGAAAAAGACAACAAAAATTACTCGTTGTTTGAAAATGAGATTGTTAGTTTAGAAATAATAGAATAAAAAATGTGGTGGCGGAATAGGTAGACGCTATGTGTATGGATAAGATAATTGCCCTAGTGTTGGAAGTACTTTGACTAGATAAAACACTATTATGGGTTATGGATTGCCTCTCACTTGAAGTCAAATATAAAGTGTAAAAATAATTATCATGTTAGGTGCAAATCCTAACCTACATTTTAATTGAATAGTTATTAATTTTAGACATCTGAAAAGGTGTCTATTTTTATTATAAAAAATTGGTCAAGAGGTAGACCTTAATAATTGCCTCATAACATTTGAATAACGGAAGATGGAGAACTGCCTAAAAAAGCCTAGTATGATGGTGTTATAGAAAAGGAGAAAGTATGAAAACAGAAGATTTAAAAGCAAAGGGTCTTACAGAAGACCAAATCAGTTTTGTCTTAGCTGAAAATGGAAAGGATATAAAAACATTACAAGATGAAAACAAAACATTGAAAGCAGACAAATCACAACTGGAAAATGACAAAAAGGTACTTGAAAAAGAGAAAGGTGAGAAAGAAAAAGCACTTGCTGATCTTCAAAAAAATACTATAACCAAAGAAGAATACGACAAAAAGGTAAAAGAAATTGAAGATAATGCTAAAAAAGAGCATTCAGACTATATCTTCAATGAACTTTTAAAATCAGCATTTAAAGATGCTAAAGTAAGAAATACCGAAAATAATATAAATGCAGTGAAAGGGTCTTTGGACTTAACTAAGATTACTACTGATAAAGAGGGAAAAACATTAATCGGTATTAAAGAGCAACTAGATGCTCTAAAAAAATCAGATCCTCATTTCTTTGAAACTAAAGTTACTGGAAATCCATTAAACAATGAAGGTAACGGAGGCGAAGGTGATGAAGGTGCAGGAATTAGTAGTGGCTCTAATTTTGCAAAAATAAATAATAGTGCTGAAACAGGCACAGAAAAAAGCCAATTTTTTAATTAAATATAAGGAGGAAAAATATTATGTATGTTAAAAACGAAGAAGTAAAAGAAATTAATTTTTTAGCTTCTGCTAAATATCACAACTACACTAGACAAATTGATAATAAAGGTGTAGTAGCAAATGCAAAAGGAAGAAAAATTGTAAAGGCTGGTACTGTTTACAGAAATTCACAAGGAGTTGCTATTGGACTAGTGTTCAATGATGTTGATGTAACAGAAGGACCACAACCAGGAGCTGTTATGTATGAAGGATGGGTATTAGCTGCAAGACTACCAGAAAAGATTGCAGATGCTGATAAAGCAACAATGCCAGGAATTCATTTTAAAGATGAATATGAAACACAATCTGCAGCTTCATATAAGAAAACAACAGATGCAAAATATTTAAAAGATAAAGACTATTTCAAAAGAGTCGGAGATGTTTATGCTAAATTACTAGCAGGAACAGCTGCAGAAGTAACAGCGGGAACTGCTGATTATACTGTTGGCGGAGATGTTAGCGGTACAATATTTGAAAAAGAATAACTAAAAAATATTAATAAAATATATAAGGAGGAAAAATATTATGGGAAAAAGTGTATTAGAACTTTTTGAACAAAAAGAAATATTAAATTATCAAAAGGATAGAAAATATCCAGCATTGATGGGAGAGGAACTATTTCCAGAAGTAAAGAAAAGATCACTTAAATTTGATATGATCGTAAATAAAAGTAAAACACCTGTAATTGCAAGTGTACATGGATTTGATACAGAATCTGAAATTGGACAAAGAGAGGCTCAAAAGAAAGCTATTGAATTGGCATTAATTAAAAGAAAATTACCATTAAGTGAGGAAGATATTATAGCATTAGAATCACCAAGAAATGAAGCTGAAAGACAAGAACTAATGCAAGAGGTATATAATGATATTGACTCATTAGTTCAAGGCGTAAGAGCAAGAGTCGAAGTTATGCGTATGGAAATATTAGCAAAGGGAACTGTAACATTAAATGAAAATGGTTTAAATGCTAGTATTGATTATGGCGTACCAGAGGCTCATAAGGCTGCAAATGTAGACTGGGGAACAAACTCAGACCCAATAGCAGATATAATGGAATGGTACAACAAAATGGCTGTTAAACCAAAAAGAGCTCTAACTTCAAATATTGTATTAGCAAAAATTTTAAAAAATCCAAATGTTATTAATGCTTTATATGGAAAGGACTCAAAAAGATTAGCAACAGTTGGAGAATTAAATACATACTTAGAAAGCTTAGGTTTACCAAAAATATATACTTATGATGAAGTCTATAGAAGATTAAAAGCTGATGGAACTTATGAACAAATTAGATATTTCCCAGAAGAATGTTTCTCAATGTTCCCAGAAGGAAAATTAGGTGAAACATTATATGGACCAACAGCAGAAGAAATAAGATTACAAAGAGATCCTTCAATTGACATTAGACAAGTTGGCAAAATACTTGCTATGGTATATGAAGAAGACAAAGATCCTGTAAGCACTTGGGAAAAAGCAGTTGCTACTGCATTACCTTCATTCCCATATAGTGATGAGGTATTTCAAGCTAGCATTAGCTTAACTTAGGGTAGAGGCTACAAGCCTTTACCTTTAATTTTTTAATAAAAGAGGTGTAATAAGATGAAAAGAGTTATTGTAAAAGGACCAGCATTAAAGTTAAATGGAAAATGGTGTTATGATAAGGATACAGCTATAGTTAGTGAGGATGTGTACGAAAAAAATAAAAAATATTTAGATGTAGTAGAAGAAATCTCAGATAAAAAGGAAAGAACTATTACTATAATGGTAAAAGATGAAACAATAAATCTAAAAGAATTGAAACAAGAACTAGAATTATATGTTGAAAATTATAAAAAAGATGCTGCAGAGTATTCTGCAGACAAAAATACCGGCGATAATACCGGCGATAATACCGGCGACAATACCGGCGACAATACCGGCGAAGAATTAGAAGCATTAAAAGAAAAAGCAAAAGGACTAGGTATAAAAAATGTTCACAATATGAAAAAAGAAACACTAATTGCAAAAATTAAAGAAATAGAAGATATTGAGGTAGAAAAAGAAAATCCAGAAAATGAGTAGGTGATTATATGAATATTCTTAATGAAATAAAAAGCCGAACAGAAATAAATATGGGATTGTTTGTAGAGCGTTTACAAAATGAATTAAAAATAACAAACATTCAAGATGAGGCAAAAAGAAATGCTGCAAAAGAACAGTTATTATATTCAATAAGTGATACAATGTGTATTATTTTAGATACAACACATCTTTCTTCTATACCAAAAAGCTTATATGCTACATGGATTAGAATGACAAAAGATTATTGGTATTTAAATGGATATGATAATCAGTTTGTTAAAAATATAGATGTAAATTCCTCAAGTGATATGAATATGAAAGTTAAAAGCATACAAGAGGGAGATACAACTGTAGATTTTGCAGATGCAACATCAGTAAATATAAATGGAATAATATATAATACAGGAACATTAGAGTTCTCAGAAGATGCTTTAGTAGAAAAATATAAAAAAGATTTATACAGACATCGAAAGATGAGGTGGTAGTATGAATCCGTATTTAAATATTGCTAGACAGGCAATTGAAAAATTATATGATGGCAAATGTGATATTATTGAATATAAATCAAATACGAATCCAAAAAATAATAGAACTAATTTTAAAGAAGAGACTGTATTAGAAAAGCAACCATGTAAGCTATCTTTTGAGGATATTAATGCAAATAATGAAACCGAAAATCAATCTAATGTTATTACAAAGGTCAAATTGTTTATTGCTCCAGAATTAAATATAAAACCTGGCTCTAAGATAATTGTAACTCAAAAAAATAGAACTACCGAATATAAAAATAGTGGAGAACCAGCAGTATATGACACACACCAAGAAATTATGTTAGAAAAATTTAAGGGGTGGGCATAATGGCTAGATGGGGAAGTTGTGATTTTAAACAACTAGAAGAGTTGGCAAAAAAAATAGAAAAAATGTCAAAATTCGATGTGCAAAAATTTTGTGAAGATGTTTCTCGAGAGTTGGCTGCTCGTTTATTAGCGAAAGTCATTAAAAGGACACCTGTAGGAGAAGGAACCTTTGAAGTAATAAAAAAGGATGGTAGCTATAGAACTTATAAAATAAAAAATGGAGGAACATTAAGGAGAGGATGGACAGCAAAAACACAAGAAGAAGCTGAGGGAGGAAAAGTACCAAATGCAAAGGAATATGCAGACTCTTTAAAGATACTCAGACTTGGCAATAATTATATTATAATTGTGAAAAATCCAGTAGAATATTCATCTTATGTTGAATTTGGACATAGGCAAGAACCTGGAAGATTTGTTCCCGCTCTGGGCAAGAAATTAAAATCTGCCTGGGTAAATGGACACTTTATGCTTACTATATCAGAAAAAGAATTAGAATCACAATTGCCTAAGATTATAGAACGCAAATTGACTAAATTTATGGAGGAGTGTTTTAATAATGGTTATTGATAAAATAGTGACAGGAATTTCCTTAAAAATTAGAAAAATATTTGATGTATCCTATAAGGTATATGATGATAATGTTCAGCAAGGTATGGAAAAACCTTGTTTTTTTATTAATTACTTAGATGGAAATGAGAATCGAGATATAGGTATAAATAAAAAAAATTATATAGATATACTTCATTTTGATATTACAGGTTTTTCAAAAAATGATGATACACCAAGTTTAATGGAAATGGCAGATAAGTTATATGATTTAGAGTATATAACTTTAACTAATAATGCACTAATTAGAGCAGATAAAATGCAATCTAAAATTGAAGATGGAGTGTTACACTTTTTCATTGACTATAAATTATTTATATGTAAGGGAGAAAATGATAATACACAAATGAACAATTATGATCTTAATGGGGAGGTTAAAAAGGATGGCTAAGGGAAAAAAAGTAGAAACTATAATTGAAGATAGATTTACTAAACAACAAATAGTAAATTCAAAAAAATTTAAAGATAATGTCGATTTACTTAATGCTTTATTAAAAGATGATAAATTATATACATTAGAAGAAGTAAATAAGACAATAGAAGATTTTAGGAAAGGAAAGGTGAATTAATATGTCATTAGGAGGAGGAACTTTTACAGTCCAAAACAAAAAAATACCTGGTGCATACATTAATTTTGCATCACAAAAAGCGGCTTCTGCAGTTGCAGGAGATAGAGGAATTGCTGCATTAGCACTTGAACTTGATTGGGGAAAAGATAGCCAAATAATAGCAGTAACAGGAGAAGAATTTGCAAAAAATTCTTTAGCCTTATTTGGATATGAATATTCAGATCCAAAATTAAAAGGACTAAGAGATTTATTTAAAAATATCAAGAAAGCATATTTATATAAATTAAATGGAGGAGAAAAAGCTACAAATGATATTGCAACAGCTTTATATTCTGGAACACGAGGAAATGACTTAAAAATTATCATACAAAAAAATGTTGATGATAATAATAAATATGAAGTAATAACGATGCTTGGAACAAAAGAAGTTGATAAACAAATCGTAAAAACAGCAAGTGAATTAGTTGCAAATGAATTTGTTTCATTCAAAGCTACTACACTGACTGTTACAGCAGGAACAGCACTAGCTGGTGGAACAAATGGAACAGTTAGCTCAACAGCTCATCAAGATTTTCTAAACAAACTTGAATCTTATTCATTCAATGCAGTTGGATGTTTATCTAAAGATACATCTATAACAGGCTTATATGTTCAATATGCAAAAAGATTAAGAGATAAATTAGGTATTAAATTTCAAGCTGTATTGTATAACACATCTGCTGATTATGAAGGAGTTATTAATGTAAAAAATGCTGCAGATGAATCAGATACAGGAATGATATATTGGGTTACTGGTGTAATTGCAGGTTGTGAGATAAATAAATCAAACACCAATAAGACATACGATGGAGAATATACACCTAAAACAGAATATACACAAGCACAACTAGAAACAGCAATTGATAGTGGAGAATTTGTTTTACATCAAGTAGGTGACCAAGTTAGAGTTTTAGTGGATATAAACAGCTTAGTTAATACTACTGATGAAAAAGGTGAAGAGTTTAAATCAAATCAAACTATAAGGGTATTAGACCAAATTGCAACAGATGTAGCAAGTGTATTTAATTCAAAATACATAGGAAAAATTGCAAATAATGAGTCTGGAAGAACCTCATTATGGAATGATATAGCAACATTATTTAAATCATATCAACAGATACAAGCAATAGAGAATTTTAAAGACACAGATATCGCAGTAGCAATTGGAAATGATAAAAAATCCGTAACTATTGATGCTGCAGTACAAATAGTTAATGCTATGGAAAAATTATATATGACCGTAGTTGTAGAATAAAAGAGGACAGTACATGTTCTCTTAATTTATTTTAAAGGAGGAAATTTATTATGTCTGAAATTAATATGAATGCTAAAGATGCTATTAGCGCAAAATTGGCAGACTGCTACGTAACTATCGAAGGAAGAAGATATTTACTAATGCAAGCAAAAGATTTTGAAGCAAAATTTGAGAAAACTAAAAAGGAAATAAACATATTAGGAAAAACAGGTGCTGGAAATAAATCAACTGGCTGGAAAGGTACAGGAAAAATGACAGTATATAAAAATACATCTATTTTTGATGAGCTTATGGAAAGATATAAAAATTCGGGAGAAGATGTATATTTTGATACTCAGGTAACAAATGAAGATCCAACATCATCAGCAGGTGCATGTTCAATGATATTTAAAGGTTGCAATATCAATGGTGGAGTATTAGCATCATTTGATGTAGATGGAGATTTTCTAGAGCAAGAGATTGAATTTACATTTGAAGATTTTGCAAATCCAACTAAATTTAAAGTTTTAGATGGAATGGAATAAAAATAAATAAGAAAGAAGGAATATTATGAGCAATTTACAAGCTTTTATGATTGAAAAGAAAGAAGAAGTTTTTGAATATGTAGCTTCTAAAAATTTTAAGGATGAAAATGGAAAGCCTATCCCATGGAAATTAAAAACTATAACTGCAAAAGAGAATGAAGATTTAAGAAAACAATGCTATAGACAAGTTATAGTACAAAATGGAAAGAAAAAAGGATATCAACAGCAATTAGATACAATTAGATATTTGCAATTGCTTACTGATAAATGTGTTATATTTCCGGACCTTCACAATGCAGAGTTATTAGACTTTTATCATGAGATGGACTCTATTGATTTGTTGACAAAACATTTATTAAATGCTGCAGAATATGATGATCTAACAGCAGAAATTCAAAGAATAAATGGATATGAATTAGAAGAAGCGGTTGAAGAAGCAAAAAACTAATTAAAGAAGGCGATTATGAAGCTGTGTATGCTCATTATTGCCTTCAAAAACTTCATAGATTTCCACATGAATTTATAGAATTACCATTTAAAGAAAAAGCTTTTGTTATTGCATCTATTGATATTAGAATTGAAAATGAAAAAGAACAGCAAAGTAAATTAAAAAAATAATGTGGAAATAAGAGAAGGAAGGTGAAACAATGGCAACAATAAAAACTGCTATAATGGTTCAAGACAGTATGTCTCCTGCACTTAGAAGTATGAGCAATGCTTGCAGAATTCTTATTAATAATTTTGAAGATATGCAAACAGCATCATCTAATCCAGTTGATGTACAATCACTAAAAATAGCGAAGGAAGAGTTAAATAATACAAATATGATATTGAACCAGATAGAACAGTCAGCACAAAATGCTAATAATGAAACAAGAAAAATGCCTTCTAACTTTGAAAATTCTAATTTGGCGGCAAATAAACTATTAAATACTATAAAGAATGTTGCAATAGCAGCAGGAGGAATAACAATAATTGGAAAAACAGTTGACTTATCCGATCAAGTTTCTAGCAATAGAGCAAGACTTGAACTGATAGTAGATGATAATGATAGTGTAGAAAATTTAGAAAATAAAATATTTGCGATGTCGAATAGAACTAGATCTTCATTTCTGGATACTACTAGCGTTGTATCAAAATTAGGAATTCTGGCAGGGGATAATTTTAAAAATACAGATGAGATAATTGCATTTACAGAGTTAATGAATAAAAATTTTACAATAGGTGGTGCAAGTATTCAAGAACAAACTTCTGCAATGTATCAATTAACACAAGCGATGGCATCTGGCAAATTACAAGGGGATGAATTCCGTAGCATTATGGAGAATGCACCTTTATTAGCTGAGGCAATAGCAAACTATACCGGTAAATCCAAAGGAGATTTAAAAGAATTATCATCACAGGGCGTAATTACATCTGATATTATAAAAAATGCTATGTTTTCAACAGCAGACCAAATAAATGACAGATATAACAAAATGCCAATGACTTGGGCTCAAGTATGGACAAAAATGAAAAATATAACAATTAAAGCATTAGATCCAGTTTTGAAAAAAATTAATGCTCTAGCAAATAATCAGCAAGTACAGGAAATGTTCAATATGTTTATAGAAGGAGCAAGCTTAGCTGCGCAGGCTGTATTAAGTTTAATAGAAACTGCAGCATGGTTATATAGTATTTTAGAGCCACTTGCACCAGTAATACTAGGAATAGTTGGAGCATATATTGCATTTAATGTAATTTCTGCTATTACAAGTGGAATTTTGACTATATTAGCTATTATACAAAAAGTACAAGCAGCAGCAAGTATGATGCAAGCCGGAGCAACATTATCTGCTACAGCTGCACAATATGGATTAAATACTGCATTATATGCTTGTCCTATCGTATGGATTATTGTATTGATTATGGCCTTAATAGTGGCACTTACATACTTGTGGTTTACTAACGATAAGGTGGCTTATGCAATTATATATTTATGGGACATGTTAGTTATAGGTGCTATGACTTTATGGCTAGGATGCAAAACAGTTTTTTATGGAATAGTTCTAGCAGCACAATTTATGCTATTAGGAATGATAGGAGTTTGTTATGCATTGTTATCTGCATGGTATGCATTTGAAACAGGATTAGAAGCTGTTGGAGTAGGAATACTGTATATTTTTCAATGGCTGTATAATGGAGTATTAGGAATCGTAAATGGAATAATTTCAATTTTAAATAAAATACCAGGAGTTTCAATAGATTATGCACAATATGCGAATTTCGCAGATAAGGCAATGGAAGGCATGATGGACAATGTTGTAAGAAGAAACGAAGATTTACAAAGCATGCTAGATGATATGAATGAAGTAAATAATTCAATCAACGAAAATAAAGCAAAATTTGCAGCAGATTTAAGTAGCTCAGCTACTGATATACAAAATAAGGTTATAGAGCTAGAAACTACAAGACAAGATAGAACAGACCATAGAAATGATTGGATAAATGGTGCAACTTCAGCTATAAACGATGCCTTAAGTATGGATGGTTTTGATTTTAGTAGCATGGGTGATGGCACACTTGGAGATATTGCTGGAGATACTAAAAAAATAGCTGATAACTCAGAAATATCTGAAGAAGATTTAAAATATTTGATTGATATAGCAGAAAGAGATACTGTAAATAGATTTACTACAGCAAGCGTAAATATTACAATGAATAATAATAATAACATAAATGAAGAACAAGATATTGATGGAATAGTTGAAAAACTAGCTACCAGATTAGAAGAAGAATTACAATCCGTCGCGGATGGAGTTCATACTTAGGAGGGAGGAAAAAATGGCATATTATTTTTATTTAGGAAATACATTATTACCTATTGCTCCCGATAAATTATCATTAAAAATAAGTAATAAAAATAAGACTTACGATTTAATTAATAACCAAGAAATAAATGTTTTAAAAAAACCAGGTTTGACAGAAATTGAATTCAAAGCATTACTTCCAAACACAAATTATCCCTTTGCAACATATAAAAATGAATTTCAGCCTGCAGTATATTATTTAAATATACTTGAAAAGTTGAAAATAAATAATACTCCTTTTCAATTTATTGTTTCAAGAAAATTACCTAATGGAAAAGTTTTATTTGATACGAATATAAAGGTTTCTTTAGAGGATTATAAAATTACTGAAGAAGCAAAGGAAGGATTTGATGTAAAAGTTGAAATAAAGCTTAAACAATATAAAGAGTATTCTACAAAAACTATGCAAATAACTATAAAACAATATAGGCCACCTGTTGTCGAAAGAACTGTTACACCAACGGTAACAGCAACTCAAAAGAATTCGGCTCCAAGTGGCCAAAATTATACTGTAAAAAGAGGAGACTGTTTATGGAATATTGCTAAAAAATTTTATGGAAAAGGAAATAAATATAGAAAAATATATGAAGCCAATAGAGATAAAATAAAAAATCCAAACTTGATATATCCAAATCAGGTACTTTGGATACCAGCATAGGAGGTGTTTGTATGGAGATAGAGTTATTAATTCAAAATGGAAATACTGTATATGCACCCGTTACACAAGATGAAATTGTTTGGACTACAGAAAGAAAATCATCTCCAGGCAAGCTAGAGTTTAAAGTATTGAAAGATAACATAATAAATTATGAAGAAGGAAATCCAATAAGCTTTAAAGTTAATGGAAATAAAGTGTTTTATGGATTTGTTTTTACTAAGAAAAGAGAAAAGGATAAAATAATAAAGACAACAGCATATGATCAATTAAGATATTTAAAAAACAAATCAAGTTATGTATATGTTGATAAAAGAGCCGATGAGTTAGTTAGAATGATCGCAAATGATTTTCAATTAAATGTTGGAACTTTAGAAAATACAAATTATAAAATCGCAAAAAAATCTGAAAGTAATCAGGCTCTTTTTGACATTATTTTAAATGCTTTAGATGAAACAATACAGTACAAAAAGGAAATGTATGTTCTTTATGATGATTTTGGACAAATATGCTTAAAAAACCTAGAACGAATGAAAGTGGGACTTATTATAGATGAAGAAACTGCACAAAACTTTGATTACCAAAGTTCTATAGATACAGATACATATAATAAAGTTAAATTAGTATATGACAATGAAAAAACAGGAAAAAGGGAAGTATATATAGCACAAGATACAAGTAATATGAACAAGTGGGGAGTGTTACAATACTTTGATACTATTGATGAAAAAACAAATGGAGCAGTTAAGGCAAAAACTTTATTAAATTTATATAATCAGAAGACTAGAAACTTAGAAATCAAAAATGCTATTGGAGATATCAGAGTTAGAGGGGGCTCTTTAATAATTGTGAATTTAAATTTAGGAGATGTAAAACTTCAAAATTTTATGTTGGTTGAAAAAGCAAAACATACATTTAAGAATGGAGAACATTTTATGGATTTGACATTAAGGGGGCAAGATTTCATATCACAGTAATTGGAGGATAATATGGCGAGTCTAATAGATGTATTAAAAAGAATTTCGCAGGGAGCTGAAGAAGCATCAGCTCCTTGCAATGTTTTATATGGAATTGTTACAAATACGAGTCCACTAGAGGTTACAGTGGAACAAAAACTTAAATTAACATCTGAATTTTTAATATTAACTAAGAATGTTACTGATTATACTGTAGATGTTACGATAGATTGGAAAACGGATGATAAAACACTTAATGCAAATCATTCACATACGGCAAATGCGAATATAAGTGTTAATTCTAGTATATTTCCAAATCCAGATAATGAAAAGATAACAAATACAGTACAAAGTTCTATTGAAGTAGCAGAAAAATCAATTAACCTATCTCATTCACATAACATTAGGGGAAAGAAAAAAATGACTGTTCATAATGCATTAAAAAAAGATGATGTGGTCATATTGATACAGAAGCGTGGTGGACAAGAGTATATTGTGATAGACAAAATAAAAAGATGAAAGGTGGTTAAGCTAAAATGACACCTAATACTAATAATATATTACAAAGCAATTTAGAAATTGCAACACAACCCAACAAAACATATTGCCTAGATATTGAAAAAAACACAATAACTAGATTTTGTGATGGAATAGAGGCAATGAAACAAACAATTTATTGCATACTTAATACAGAAAGATTTGAACACCTAATATATAGTTGGAATTATGGAATCGAACTTAAAAATTTAATTGGTGAAAGTTCTACTTATGTTGTGCCAGAACTTCAAAGAGTAATAACTGAAGCACTGTTACAAGATGATAGAATAGAAGAAGTAAATAACTTTAATTTTGAAATAATAAAAGATAAATTAATAGTAACATTTAATGTAATTACAACTGTAGGAGAAATAACAATTGAGAAGGTGGTGAGCACATGAATGAAAATTTAGATGAATATTATGAGTATGAGACTATTTTAAACCGAATGTTGGATAAAATACCAGATACATTAGATAAAAGAGAAGGAAGCATTATATATGATGCATTAGCACCTGCAGCTGCAGAAATGGCTCAAATGTATATTGTTTTGAAAAACAATATAGATTTAGTTTTTGCAGATACAGCAGTGGAGGAATATTTGGACCGATTATCTAATCAAGTAGGTTTGACTAGAAAAGAAGCTACAAAAGCAATCAAACAAGGAAATTTTTATGATGAGAGCGAAAATCTGATGGACATTGAATTAAATTCAAGATTTACATGTAACGATTGCTATTGGAAGATAAAAGAAAAAATTAGTACAGGAATTTATAAATTAGAATGTGAAACTGCTGGACTTACTGGAAATAACATAACAGGGCTGCTAGTTCCTGTTGATTATATTCAGAACCTTGGAAAAGCAACATTAACAGACCTTCTTATTCCTGGAGAAGATGAAGAAAATGATGAAGAATTAAGAAAAAGATATTATGAACAAATTGAAGAAAAATCATTTGGAGGAAATGTTATAGACTATAAAAATAAAACAAAAGACATAGATGGTGTTGGAGCAGTTAAAGTCACACCAATTTGGAATGGAGGAGGAACCGTTAAGCTAACAATTTTGGATAGTAATTTTGACAAAGCAACAAGCACATTGATAGAAACTGTACAAACTGAAATATGTCCAGGATTTTCTGAAGAAGGACTTGGGTTAGCTCCAATAGGACATGTTGTAACAGTAGATACAGTAACAGAAATAAGCATAGAAGTAAAAACGGAAATAACAATAGAAACAACAACCACAAAAGATAAAGTTAAGGAAAATATAAAGAAATCAATTAGTGAATATTTATTAGGATTAAGAAAACTATGGGAAGATACAGATACTACGGTTGTAAGAAAAGCACAAATAGAAGCTCTAATATTAAATACAGAGGGAGTAATTGATGTTACTAAAACACTTATTAATAATCAAAATGGTAATGTTTTATTAAGTAAATATCAAATTCCTATTTTAGGAGAGGTGATCGTAGAATGAATTTAATCAAATATATGCCACCATTTCTAAAAGAAGTTAGAGAATTCAAGGAAATTTTTGGAGCTGAAGACATACAAATTGAAAAATTGAATAATCAAATAAATAGCATGTTGAGAGAAGTTATTGTAAAAACAGCAGAAGATTATGGTTTAAGAAGATATGAAAAAATATATGGAATTACTAGGCCAGCAGAAACTTTAGAGGCAAGAAGAATGGCAATTTTATTAAAAATGAATAATAGAGTTGCATATACTTATAAATGGCTGATACAAACATTAAATGAAGCTATTGGTGCTGAGAATTATAAAATAACAACAGATTTCAATAACTATAAAATGAACATAGAAATTGCATTAAATTATACAGAAGCAGCTGAATTGTTAAAGAATGATTTGGTAAAGCAAATGCCAGCCAATATAGAACTAGATTATAGATTAACAAGTAAAATAAACTGTATCTCAGGAGCAATAATATCTCAACAAACATATATGGTTTTGAACACAGAAAAAATGAAAGAAATTGAAAATGTTAAAATAAACGAGAATAATAATTTTGGATTAAACTTGAGGCAACAGAGTTACATAGATATAAAGGAGTGTGAAAAATAATGGGGTTTGAAAAAGTATATATAACAAAGGATGGTTCTTTGTTAGCTGCAAAAACCCTGCAGGGTAAAAAAGTAGAATTTGACCATGCAGAAATTGGTAGTGGAACATTAACAGGAAATGCAAGAGATAAAAAGGCATTAACAACAAAAGTTCTAGAATGTTCATTAAATAATATAAAAATATTAAAAGACACACAAGCTCAAATATCATTTTCTTTTAGAAATATTGATGCAAATAGTGCGTTTTATTTTAGAGAAATTGGACTTTTTGCAATAGATCCAGACACTAAGGCTAAAGTATTATATGCTTATGCAAATGCAGGAGCTAATGCAGAATACATAAACAATTCTGTAACAGAATTGATAGAAAAAAATATTGATATAACTGTATTAGTAGATAATACGGAAAATATAAATATAACACTTGATCCTAATCAAATATATGTTACAGAAAATGAATTAAAAGAAGCAATAGAAAAAGCAAGAGAGTTTGTAGGAAAAAACTATGGTATAAGAAGAAAAATCAAAGATAATACAAGTCCAGTATGGGAAAGAATTTGTGATAATATAGGACTTGTAGCAAATGCTACAAAAGATGGATCTGCAGTACAAAATGATTTTGATAATATATATCCATGGTCAGACATTAAAACATACAATTATGATACTACAAATAAAAAAGTAAAAGCATATATAGGAGAACCTGGATTTAAATTTGATGGAACAAATGGAGAAGTATTAACAAGGATACCGGAATTCTGGTACAAGAGAGAGATTAAAGAAGATTACGAATATATTTATATTGCTGATTATAATAGAGCAGGATATAAGCATAGTAAAGAGTTCTCAATAGGAAGATATGATATAAGTGTAGATGCTAATGGAAAGGCACATAGTATTAGTGGACAAATACCCGCATATAATAAAACTATTTCTGCTTTTAGAACATTAGCTACAGGAGTTGGTACTGGTTTTGGAATATTAGATACAAGATATTTTATTTTACAAATGTTGTATTTAGTTGAATATGCACATTATAATTCTCAATTAAAACTTGGAAATGGATATACCGGAATGAGAATAAACAATAATGATGTTGCGTTAATTGCAGAAACAAGTACAAATAGATTTATTGTAAATACAAGTGCAGGAAATTCATTTGTCGTAGGACAGATTATATCAATTGGAACTGGTTATGGCAATTTTTCTGTAGCATCAGAAAGAACAATAACAGAAATTGCAGATTTCACAAATGGTACTGTAACAGGTAAAGCTATAAAATTTGATGGAGATCCAGTTAATATAGCAACTACTAATGTTATTTGGTCATCTGCACAAAGAAGCGGAAAGTGTGACACATTAGGAATGAAGTCCGGCTGTCTATCAAATAGTAAAACCTCAGTAATATATAGAGGAATTGAGGATATATTTGGCAATGTATGGCAATTTGTTGATGGAATCAATATTAAAGACTATGTTGCTTATGTATGTGATGATCCAACGCAATATGCTTCAGACAAATTTGTATCACCTTACAAGCAAATAGGATATACAAACTTACAAACTTCTGGTGTGTATCCAAATAGACTTGGATATGATGAAGATAATACTCAAATAGCACTTCCAACAGAAGCTGGAGGAAGCTCTGAAACGGGTACATGTGATTACTATTCATGTTCCGAAGGCAACAGAATTGCCCTCGTGGGTGGTACCGTAGGCAGCGGCGCGGCTGCTGGTTTGTTCTACTGGCACTTGTACGGCGCTTCTTCGTTTGCGAGTTGGGACATCGGGGCTCGCCTTCTTAAATACCAGTAAAAGCAGGGGGACTGGGGGACGGCATAGTCCCCCATATAACTGCAATGTAGAGTAGTTAAATTATTTGTAAAGTATATGTATAATAACTATATGGGGATTTGATGTGTGCGGTCCCGCTATTCGGTTTCTTTAGTTTTTTTGCCCTCGTGGGTGGTAACGTAGACAACGGCACGAATGCTGGTTTGTTCTACTGGAACTTGAACAACGCTTCTTCGAATGCGAATTGGAACATCGGGGCTCGCCTACTTATTTTGTTAAATCATTACACATCACTTTCCATAGCACTTGCTAAAAATAATGTCGAAACTGGACTGGCTTAGTAGTTTCTTTTAAGCGAAAAGTCGGTAGACAAAATAAGAAAGCCAGGTATTCAATGAAGAGAATTGGTAACATATATGAACAAATAATAAAAAAAGAGAATATAAGAATAGCTATTATAAATGCATCAAAAGGAAAAAAAGGTAGAAATGGTGTGAATAAAATATTAGATAATATCAGCTTTTATGTTGATGAAATATATGATATGCTTATTAATAAGACATATATACCAAGTCCATATATAAAAATGGTAATTCACGATGGCGTAAGGAAAAAAGAAAGAATAATATTTAAACCAAGTTTCTATCCAGATCAAATCATCCATTGGGCTCTAATGCAAAATATACATTATCTTCTTGAAAGAGGAATGTATGAATATACATGTGCATCTGTACCTAGGCGTGGGATACATTATGGAGCCAAATATATTAAGAAAATATTAATTGCAGATAAAAAGAATACAAAGTATGCTTTGAAATTAGATATAAAAAAATTTTATCCTAACATAGATAAAGAAATAATGAAGAAAAAATTTAGAAAGATTATTAAAGATAGAGATACATTAGAATTAATAGATTTAATCATAGACAGCTCGGAAAGTGGATTACCTATACGGTAACTTCACTTCACAATGGTTTGCAAACTTTTACTTACAGGAATTAGATCATTACATTAAAGAAGAACTAAAGGCTTCTTACTATATAAGATATATGGATGATATGGTGCTATTTCACAGAAACAAGAAAGAGTTGCACAAAATAAAAGACAAAATAGAAATATTTTTAAAACAGGAAAAATTGGCACTAAAAGAAAATTGGCAATTATTTAAAGTTGATGCTAGACCTATTGATTTTTTAGGATATAGATTTTACCGAGGCTATACAACTTTAAGAAGAGAAAATTTTTTAAGAATAAAAAGAAGAGCCAAAAGAATATATAAAAGAAAAAAATTAACTAAAAAAGATGCTTCAGCAATGATAAGCTACAACGGATGGCTTAAACATTGTGATAGTCGTAATTTCAAACAAAGATATTTTAATCCGTATATAAATATTGAAAAATGTAAAGGAGTGTTAAGAAATGCAAGTAGAAAACAGTGTCAAACCAAATAAAAGGTTTATTATTGAAGATTTGGGAAACGGAAAATGTACCGTTTCTTTTTTTTACAATATTGTCGAGGAAATTGTGGGAGAAAATGATAAAAGATATTTATATGATATGTACGCAATAGAACTTGATAATAGAGAAGAATTATCAGAAGAAATAGAAAATAATTATGAACAATGGTTACAATTTGCAAAAAAAGAAGATTATGAAAAATTAGCAGCTGAAGTAAGAAAGAAAAGAAATGAACTATTGAAAGATACTGATAAAGAAATGTGTATAGATAGATTAGGATTAGATATTCCTGCAGAAATATCTATGACTAATCTTATTTCATGTTTAAAGCAATTCTTTGAAGGATTTTCTAATGTCTATAATGGAAAAATAGCTAAATATAGACAAGAACTTAGAGATATTACAAAACAAGAGGGTTTTCCATACAATGTGGTATGGCCAACAAAAGATGAAAATAAGGAGGATTAAAAAACATGGAAAGTATAATAGGTTCAATTATTACAGGTGGTTTAGCACTTGTAGGTGTAGTCTTTTCTAATTTATCTAACAATAAAAAAATCGAAAATAAATTATCAACTCAACAAGCAGTAACAGATACAAAGTTAGAAGAACTTACAAGAGAAGTTAGGGCACATAATAATTTTGCACAAAGAGTTCCTGTTATAGAGGAACAAATAAAAGTTGCAAATAATAGAATTAAAGATTTAGAAAATTTAGAAAGGAGGGAAAAGTAATGACAGTACAATTTTTAGTATATGTTGTAACAACATTATTTACTTATATTGCAGGAAAAGTGTCAAAACACTTTGGCTGGAATTATGATTTACCTATAACAGTTCAAAATATAATCATAATTGCAATTGCATCAATAGTAGGTTGCTTAATACATATAGAAAATTTAGGTGTTAATGATGTAATAACAGCAGTAATAACTGCCGTAGGTGGAGTAGGAACTGCAGTTGTAGCTTATGATGCAAAAAATCAATAATTTAATACAAGAAATTTATTCTTGTGATTTTTAAATACTGGAAGAAAAATAAAAAAACTTCCAGTATATTTTATTAAAAAGAAAGGTGGAATTTTATTATGGAAGATAAAAACAAAGTTTTAGCAACAATAAGAAATGATAATGATGAAAGACAAGACGTAGAAATTTTAATTGATGATGTCGAGATGACACCAGAAATGGAAACAGAATTAACAAATGGAAATGGAGGGGAAGAATAATGGGAACATTTTCAAAATTATGTGATATTATTGTACCATCAAGTACATCAAATTATACTGCCAGAAGAAATAACTCAATAAATAAATTCACACCACATCATGTTGCAGGATGCTTGACAGCTGCACAAATAGCTAAAATATTCCAAAATCCAAATAGAAGAGCATCAGCTAATTATGGAATAGGAATAGATGGAAAAATAGTTGGTATGGTAGAAGAAGAAGCAAGAGCTTGGACTTCAAGTTCTCCATCTAATGACCATCAAGCAATAACAGTTGAAGTGTCAAACGACCAAGTTGGAGGAGATTGGCATATTTCTGATTTATGCATAGAAAGACTTATAGATTTAATGGTTGAAGTCAGAACAAGAACTAAAAAAGAAATTTATATTTATGATGGAACAAAAGATGGAACAATAACAAGACACAATATGTTTACTGCAACTACTTGTCCAGGAAGTTATTTACAAAGTAAATTACCATATATTACAGAGCAAGTTAATAAAAGACTACAAGAAGGAACTTCTCCAGTTAATGTTCCAGAAAAATCATCACCAACATCAAGAAATATTGGTGATGTAGTAAAAATTACAGGAATATATGTTGCATCTAACTCAACTAAAAGATTAAACCCAGCTAGAACTAGTGGAACAATTACTAAAATAATACATGGTGCAAAAAATCCATATCTGTTAGATAATGGAAATCTTGGATGGACTAATGATGGATGTATTGTAGATGCAGAAATAACAAAAACTACAACCAATACAACAACTACAACATATATAGTGCAAAAAGGAGATTGTTTGTCTGTAATAGGCCAAAAACTAGGTGTAAATTGGAAAGAGATAGCATCATTAAATGGAATTCACTCACCATATACTATTTATGAAGGCCAAAAATTAAACATACCAACTGTAGCAACAAATAATAAAACAAGCTTAAAGTCAAACGAAGAAATATGCAAAGAAGTTTGGCAAGGTAAATGGGGAAACGGCGGAGATAGAGTTTATAGGCTTACACAAGCAGGATATAATGCATCATTAATTCAATCAATGGTTAACAAAGGAATTGGTAGATAAAAGGTAGTAGAGGATAAACCCTCTACTACTTATTTTTTTTAATTTTTTCCTGAATATCTAATAATAAATTAAAAGCCTGTTGAAAAGTAGTGTTATTCATATCTAAGTTTTCTATTTTAGTTATTATTTTTTTTATTTCAATATTTTTTAAGTAATCATTTACATTTTGAGTGGGCAAATCATCAATTATTTTATACTTTAAATCCATTTTATTTAATAAGACAACATATTTATCTATTTGAGAAATTGGAAAGCCACATTTGAAAATATGAGGCCCTAAGTCGGTAATTTTCAATCCTAATTTTTCATTTATAATTTTGGCATCTTCATTCAATACATTATAAAAAATTCCCACTCTAAACAATAAAATTGTATTAGGATATTCTTTTTTTAATATTTCATATTTGCTAAGTAATTTGCTCATTTCTCTTTTTTCTCCTTTTACCTTTTTTTAGAATGATAATATCTCCAGGATCACATTCAAGAACACTACAAAGCTTCTCTAAAGTATCAAAGTGAATACCACTAGTTTCATTATTCATAAGGTTAGAAAGTGATTGATAACCTCCGTTCCATATTCTTCACAAACCAGTATTTTGACCTATTTTTTTCTTTTAGTATTTCATTTATTTTTAAATATATCATCATTACACCTCCTTATATATATTTTACAAAAAAGTCCCTCGAAATTTAACTATGCGTTGTTATAACTATATTTTAAGAGAGTTATACATATTATACCTATTTTACAATTAAGGTATTTTCTGATATAATTTGCACAAGAAAAGAATTGATAGGAGATGGGGATATGGAAATTCAAAACCATTTATATACAATTAGAGAAGTAAAAAAATATTTAAATAATAAAGATTTTGAAGGACTTAAAAAATATATTGAACAAAGGGAAATTGATATAATGAATTTACAAAATGAAGATAAATCAAGTGAATATGTGGAAGAATTAGTGAAAAATTTATCATAATTTGTAGAAAAATGTAGAAAAATGTAGAAAAATGTAGAAACTTGTAAACACACAAATTGCAAGAGTTTGAAAGGTATATACCTATTGTCTAGCATAGTTATTTTATTAGGGAAAATATGGTAAAATATACTAAGAGATATCTCTAAATATCATTCGATTAGGAGGGATATTTATGAGAAAATTAGATAAATATAGATTGGAATTAATACAAACAATAGAGCCAAATTTAAATATTTTTGAAAAAGTCATATTAAACATTTTCAAAAGATACAGCTTAAAAATATTCCAGATTGGAGCAAATTACATATATTTTAAAAAATAAATTTGTCTCTTACTTGTTTCTAACAGGGTAATATAACATACTTTTAGATACAAGAAAAAAAGCAAACAAACTATTGAAAATTCAATAGTTTGCTTTATTTTATGCCACTTTCAAGAATTGCAAAAAAAATAAAGAAATACACACACACACACACACACACACAATATGTTTACTAGAAAATGAAAGAGGCATAAGTTTTTATGCTTTATTAAAGTTGTATATAAGAGATGGGTAGTCCGTCTCTTTTTGCGTTTGGCTGGTGGAGTGCAGGCAATGAGTAAAAAAAGGAAGGGGAAATTAAAAGATGAGAAAAGAAGAAAAAGGTATAACTTTAGTAGCGTTAATAATTACAATAGTAGTAATGCTAATATTGGTGGCAGTAAGCTTAAATGTATTAGTAAACAGTAACTTAATAGGCCACGCAGAAAAAACAGGAGATGCGTATGCAGGTGCGATAAAAAATGAAGAAAAATTAGGAAATGACGGAATAACAATAAATGATAAAGAATATGCAAGTATAGATGATTATATAGAATCAAGAAAACCATTACCAGAAGGAGCAGGCAAAAAATTTACTGAAACAAAGGAATATACAGATGGTACAAAAACAGCAGTAATTCCAGGAGGTTTTACAGTATCAGGAATAAGGAAAGAAACAAGAATAGATGAAGGATTAGTAATATACTTAATACCAGATGATGAAATAGAAAACGTAAAATGGGATGGAACAGAAAAAACAAAATATGACCAATTTGTATGGGTGCCAGTAACAAACGTAAATAAAATGTTTATGTGCCAAAGTAAAACAGCAAATACCGAATGTAATATAGAGCTTGTAAATGGAAAACCAACATGTACAAATCATAGTAATTCAACAAATATGGCAGGAAGACTATACGAAACAAGTGTAGGAGGAGATAGTTTTAACAGTAGTTTAACAATACAAACCTATAACGCCAATGATGGCTTAAGAGAACCAGCAATAGTAACAGGAAAAGCTGATGGAACAGGTACAAAATACGATGGAAGTAGTAATAATAATATAGGCTTAACATTATCGACATTACAAGAAGAATATAATAGTGCAGTAAAAAAAGTGATAGAAAGCAAAGGCTTTTGGATAGGTAGATATGAAACAAGTGGAATGAATAGTTCAAATGATGACATAGCAGTAAATATAGTAGCAGAAAAAGGAGAAAATGACGGAATAAACAATTTAAACTGGTATAGAATGTATAAACAGCAACAAAACTATGTAGGTAAAAAGAATCTTGATACATCAAAAATACAAAGTACAATGGTATTTGGAGCAGCTTATGACCAAACAATGATATTTGCAAATTGTGCGACAGAAACTACACCAAAGAAAGATATTTCAACAGTAATAACAGGAAATGTTGAAACAGATTGCTATAAGAATATCTATGACCTATGTGGCAATTTATATGAATGGACAACGGAGGCGGTCTACAACTTCAGTCGAGTTAGCAGGGGCCGGCGGTTACGTCAACAGTTGTTCTGCTAGTTGTCGCTACAACTACAATCCGGACGGCAGCTACACTTTCATTCGGTTCTAGAGCCACACTTTTTGTAATGCTGTAAGCTTGCAGGCGAAAACAGTAATTAAATATTTCGTTAAAAGGACTTACCTTATGGTAAGCTCTTTTTGGCTACAATGAGCAAAAAGTGTCCCAAAATGTAAAGCTTTTGCAAATTATATTGTGTATTTGTAGATTTTGCTTATTAGCATAAAAAAACTACTTGACAAAAAATACAAAATTAAAATTGAATTTGCACAGTTTTTTTCTTATGTTCCTCAAAAATTTGACTTTCCCAAAAAAAAGTAGTATAATAATAAAAGTGGTGCCTAATTTTAGGCCAAATTGAGATTTATATATGTTTAATAAAAGTAGTATTCGGGTAAAATTAAAATAGGAAAGAAGAACAAATAGGAGAAGTTTTGTTCTAAATTTAAGCTGAGAAAAAATAATAAGGAAAGGAGCTTTTTTAAAGCATAAGAATAAATCAAAGAGAAAATAGGAGGAGAAAATTTTAATAATGGAAGAAAACGTAAAACATGAGAAAACAATGAGAAAAAACAAACCAAACAAAAGAGAAAATAACAAAATTTTTAAAAAATCAAATTTAAAAATAATTCCTTTAGGAGGATTATTAGAAATTGGTAAGAATATTACAGTTATAGAGTATGAAGATGATATTGTAATTGTAGATTGTGGGTTAGGGTTCCCAGAGGATGATATGCTTGGTGTAGACCTTGTTATTCCTGATATAACTTACTTGGAGAAAAATAAGGATAAGATAAGAGGGTTGGTTATAACACACGGACACGAAGATCACATAGGGGGAATTCCATATTTATTAAAACAAATAAATGTGCCAATTTATGCAACAAAGCTAACTGTAGGATTAATTTCTAATAAATTGGAAGAGCATAATTTATTAAGAAGTACAAAAATGAAAGAAGTAAGACCAGGGCAAACTATAACACTTGGTTCAATGAAGGTAGAGTTTATTAAGATTACACATAGTATACCAGATGCCTGTGCACTTGCTATACACACACCTGTTGGTACAATAGTTCATACAGGAGATTTTAAAATAGACTATACACCAATAGATGGAGAGGTTATTGATTTAGGAAGATTAGCAGCTATTGGTAATAAAGGTGTTTTAGCTCTTATGTCTGACAGTACAAATGCAGAAAGAAAAGGATATACAATGTCTGAAAGTACGGTTGGTGAAGTGCTTGATAAGCTATTTGTAAATTGTACAAAAAGAATAGTTGTTGCTACTTTCTCATCAAATGTACACAGGGTTCAACAAATAGTAAACTCAGCTGTAAAATATAACAGAAAAGTTGCTATATGCGGAAGAAGTATGTGTAACATGATAGAAACTGCGAGAAAGCTTGGATATATTGATGTTCCAGATAATGTATTTATAGATATAGATAGCATAAAATCATATCCAGATGATAGATTAGTTATAATAACAACAGGTAGCCAAGGTGAGCCTATGTCAGCATTAACAAGAATGGCATCAGGAGAACATAAAAAGGTTCAAATAACACCAAATGATTTGATAATAATATCTGCAAACCCAATACCAGGAAACGAAAAATATATTTCAAAAGTAATAGATGATTTAATGGCAATAGGTGCAGAAGTTATATATAATGCACTTCAAGACATACACGTTTCAGGACATGCATGCCAAGAGGAGCAAAAATTAATGCTTACACTTGTAAAACCAAAATACTTTATACCAGTACATGGCGAATATAGACAATTAATAGCACATGCAGAAACAGCTAAAACACTTGGTATATCTAGTGAAAATATATTCTTAACAGAAAATGGAAAAGTACTTGAATTAAACGAAAATGAAGCAAAATTTACAGGACATGTAACATCAGGTAAAGTACTAGTAGATGGTCTAGGCGTTGGTGATGTAGGAAATATAGTATTAAAAGATAGACAAAAATTATCACAAGATGGACTAATAACAGTAGTAATTACATTAGACTCAAGAAGTGGAAGAATTATTGCTGGACCAGATGTAATAAGCCGTGGATTTGTGTATGTAAGAGAATCTGAAAACTTAATGGAAGATATAAAGAAACTACTAAGAGAAGAATTATCAAAATGTGAAGAAAAACACATAACAGATTGGGCAACACTAAAACTAGTAATTAAAGAAGAATTAGGAAATTATATATACAAAAAAACAAAACGTCAACCAATGTTAATACCAATAATTATGGAAGTTTAATAAAAACAAACTGCAAATATATTTGCAGTTTATTTTTTGCTTGTAAATAAACTAATTTACAAAAGTGTGATAAAATACTCAAAAATGCTTGCAAAAACGTGATAAAATCTTGCAAAAACGTGGAAATGGTATTAAAATAGGGAGATTTTCACAAGAGTAGAAAAGTTTTATAGAACAATAAAATTTCTACACCACCATTGACATTTTTTCTATTTCGATATATACTGTGAACGTAGAAATTTCTTAAAGGAGGTTTATTTAATGAATGATTTAATCGAAATCAGATGGCATGGTCGTGGAGGACAAGGGGCAAAAACAGCATCATTACTATTAGCAGATGCGGCTTTTAATACTGGCAAATATATTCAAGGTTTTCCAGAATATGGACCAGAAAGAATGGGTGCTCCAATTACTGCATATAACAGAATAAGTACAAAACCAATAACAATACATAGCAATATTTATGAACCAGATTATGTTGTTGTTGTAGATGATACTTTAATTGAAAGCGTAGATGTAACAGCAGGGTTAAAGAAAACAGGAGCTGTTGTAATTAATACAACAAAGGATAGCGAGTATTTAAAGAAACACTTAAATGGATATGAAGGGGAAATTTATAAGATAGATGCAAGGAAAATATCTATGGAAACATTAGGTAAATATTTCCCAAACACACCAATGCTTGCAGCAATAGTGAAGGTAAGCAAGGTTATGACTGATGAAGAATTTTTAAATGATATGCAAGGTTCATTTAAACATAAATTTGCTAAAAAACCAGAGGTTATAGAGGGTAATATGAAAGCACTAGAAATGGCATTAAAGGAGGTAGAAAGAGTATGACCGAAATAAATGCGAAAACACCAATGGAAAAATTAACAGAAGGTGGAACAATTTATACAGCAGGAAATGCAAGAGAATTTAAAACAGGAGATTGGAGAAGTACAAAGCCAGTTTTCTTAAGTGAAAAATGTAAGCAATGTGGATTATGCTTCCCAGTATGCCCAGATGATGCAATACCAGTAGGAGAAGACCAAAAAAGAACAGACTTTAATTATGATTACTGCAAAGGCTGTGGAGTATGTGCAAAAGTATGCCCATTTGGTGCAATTGAAATGAAATAAAGGAGGAAATAGAAATGTCAATTAGAGAACGTTTAAGTGGTAATGAAGCAGCAGCAACAGCTATGAAACAAATAAATCCAGATGTAGTTGCAGCATTTCCAATAACACCATCAACAGAAATACCACAATATTTTTCAACATTTGTTAGTAACGGAACAGTAGATACAGAATTTGTTGCAGTAGAAAGTGAACATAGTGCAATGAGTGCCTGTATAGGAGCAGAAGCTGCAGGAGCAAGAGCTATGACAGCTACATCTGCAAATGGTTTATCTTTAATGTGGGAGATGATATATATTGCTTCAAGTTTAAGATTACCTATAGTAATGTCACTTGTAAACAGAGCAGTATCAGGACCATTAAATATCCATAACGACCATTCAGATGCAATGGGAGTAAGAGATGCAGGCTGGGTAATGCTATTTTCAGAAAATAACCAAGAAGCATATGATAATCTTCTTATGGCTCATAGAATAGCAGAAAATCCAAATGTAATGCTACCTTTAATGGTATGCCAAGATGGATTTATAACATCACATTCAATAGAAAATATTGAATTAGAAGATGATGAATTTGTTAAAAAGTTTGTAGGAACATATAAACCAGAACATTACTTGTTAAATGATAAAGAACCAATAGCTGTGGGACCTTTAGATTTACAAGCTTACTTATTCGAACATAAGGCACAACAAGCAGAAGCAATGAAAAAAGCAAAACAAGTTATATTAGATGTTGCAAAAGATTTTGAAAAAGCAACTGGTAGAAAATATGGTTTTATTGAAGAATATAGAATGCAAGATGCAGAATATGTTATAGTATGTATGAATTCAACAGCAGGAACAGCAAAGTTTACAGCAGATAAATTAAGAGAAAAAGGAATAAAGGCAGGAGTTCTAAAAATAAGAGTATTTAGACCATTCCCAGCAGAAGAAATAGCAAAAAGCCTATCAAAAGCAAAAGCAGTAGCTGTTTTAGATAAAGCAGATGGACTAAATGCAGTTGGTGGACCTTTATTTACTGAGGTAACATCAGGAATGTATACAAATGATGTTCATGTTCCAACACTAAGCTATATCTATGGAATAGGTGGAAGAGACACAAAATCAAATGATATAGAAAAAGTATACATAGATTTACAAAAGGTAGCTAAAGAGGGCAAAGTAGAGAATCCATATAGATATTTAGGATTAAGGAGGGAAGACTAATGGCATATAATTTAAAAGAAGTTGTAGCAGATAAAAAATCAAGATTTACGGCAGGTCATAGAATGTGTGCGGGTTGTGGAGCTCCAGTTGTTGGAAGAATGGTTTTAAGAGCTCTAAAAAATGAAGACCATGCAGTAATATGCAATGCAACAGGTTGCATGGAAGTTTCAACATTTATTTATCCATATTCAGCTTGGACAGATTCATTTATACATACTGCATTTGAATGTGCAGGAGCAACCCTATCAGGAGCAGAAGCTGCATATAAATCATTAAAAAAACAAGGTAAATTACCAGAAAAAAACACAAAATTCATAGCTTTTGGAGGAGATGGAGGAACTTATGATATAGGGCTTCAAAGCTTATCAGGAGCAATGGAAAGAGGACACGACATGGTATATGTATGCTATGATAATGGTGCATACATGAATACAGGAATTCAACGTTCATCTGCAACACCAAAATTCGCAGATACAACAACATCACCAGCAGGAAAAGTTATTCCAGGAAAAATGCAATCAAGAAAAGATTTAACAGAAGTAATGGCAGCACATCATTTACCTTATGTTGCACAAACAATAGCAGTAAACAATTTTAAAGACTTATATGAAAAATCAGAAAAGGCAATATATACAGAAGGACCATGCTTCCTAAATGTTTTAACACCATGCCCAAGAGGCTGGGGCTATCCAACAGAAGACCTAATGAAAATTAATAAACTAGCAGTAGAAACATGCTATTGGCCATTATATGAAGTAATAGATGGTAAATATAAGATAAATTATAAGCCAGCAAATAAATTACCAGTTGAAGAATTCTTAAAACCACAGAAAAGATTTAAACACATGTTTAAACCAGGAAATGAATGGATGATAGAAGAATTCCAAAAAGAAGTAGACAAAAGATGGGAAGAATTATTAAGACTAGAAGAAGCAACAAACAAGTAAAAAAAAGAGGCTTACGGCCTCTTTATGTTTATATATGTAAGAATTTATTAAATTATGGCAAGAACAAAAAACAAAAGAATAGAATGTTAATAAGTATTAATGAAAGAAAGGGGTTAATATGCCAGGAAATGAAAGCGAATCTTTATTAACAATATTCAGCAACCATTTTAATGTTTCATCACAAGTTGCTGTTATCATTATGTCAGTTGCTTTAATGTTAATTGGTGGATTTGCTATGACTCGTATTACAAAAAAATTACGTTTGCCAGATGTTACAGCATATATTATAGCTGGAATTATCTTAGGACCATTTTGCTTTAATTTTATACCAAGTAATATTATAGAAAAAATGGATTTTATTGCTGATATAGCCTTAGCTTTTATTGCTTTTAGTATAGGTGAATTTTTCAAATTTTCAACCTTAAAAAAGAATGGAATGAAAACAGTTATTATTACTTTGCTAGAAGCTGTAATGGCATCTATAATAGTATTTCTTGTAACATATTTTGTTCTTCATTTAGATTTTGAATTTGCAATAGTATTAGCAGCATTAGCAAGTGCAACTGCACCAGCATCAACAATTATGACAATTAAGCAAACAAAATCAAAAGGAGATTTTGTTGAAACTCTTTTACAGGTAATAGCTTTAGATGATGTAGTAGGGTTAGTTGAATACAGTGTTGCTATATCAATAGCACTTGCATCAGCAACTGGAAGCTTTAATACCTGGAGTGTTTTACAACCAATAATAATTAATTTAGGAGTTTTTGCTTTAGGAGGATTATTTGGATTTTTCTTAAAGTTATTATTACATAAGCGTTCTACAGACAATCGTTTAATTGTATCAATAGCATTATTATTCTCATTTTGCGGAATATGTGCACTCCTAAATGTATCACCATTACTAGGCTGTATGTCTATGGGAATGGTATATATAAATATCACAGATGATAAGAAACTATTTCAACAACTTAACTATTTTAGCCCACCAATATTACTTTTGTTTTTCGTAAGGTCAGGTTTAAATTTTGATTTAAATGCACTAGTAAATACATCAGTTGTTGTTGATAGCGTTTCATTACTAGTTGTAGGAGTTTTCTACTTCTTCTTCCGCATTATAGGAAAATATATGGGCTCATATTTAGGGTGCTTAATAACTAAAAAAGACAAAAAAGTACGCAATTATCTTGGGCTAGCACTAATCCCACAAGCAGGTGTTGCTATTGGATTAGCAGCAATGGGGGCAAGAGCACTAGGAGGAAACGAAGGAAATGCTCTGCAAACAATTATACTTGCATCAAGTGTGCTATATGAGCTAGTTGGACCAGGATGTGCAAAACTATCACTATATTTATCAGGAGCTTATACGCATGATAAAAAAGATGTAAAGCCAATACTAGAACATGAAAACCCAGAAGAACAAGCTTTTTCAGAAGCAGCAGAACAACAAGCAAAAATGAATGATGTATGCGTGGAAGAAGAGAACATTCAAGAAGAAAATGCAGAAACAATAGCAAACAGGTAAAAATAAAAAGGGGCAATGCCTCTTTTTATTATCTAATGCAAATATATTGTTTTTAACATAAATATATAATATAATATGAAACGGAAAGGGTGATAAAATGAAGTTAAGAAAACTATTAGCAATGTTTATTATAATAATAGCATTGGTACTGTTAGGTGAAACAAAGTCACAAGCTAGTTTACATTTAAAGAACTTAGATTTTCAGGTACAAATTAATGATGATGGAAGTATGAATGTTGTTGAAACATGGGATATTAAAGTTTCAGATACTAATACTTTATACAAAACATTTATTAAAGATGACACAAAATATTCTAGCATTATGGATGTTTCTGTAAAGGATATCACAAAAGGAGAAAACAATATATTCAATAGTGCAAGTAAATGGGAATATCATTTACCAAAAGGATATTTCTTTGCGGGAACAAATAATAAAGGAGAAAATGAAATTGCTTGGGGAGTAAGTATAGAATCTACTACACGAAAGCAATATTTAATAAGTTACAGAGTAAATGATGTTATAACAAAATATAATGATTGCGCTGAACTATATTGGCAATTTGTAGGAAATGAGTTTGAAATTTCAGCAAACAAAATTACTGGAACAATTAAACTACCAGCAAATGTTCAACATTTAGAAGATCTGAAAGTGTGGGGACATACAAAATACCTAAATGGAGAAGTAAAAGTTGTTTCATCAGATACAGTTGAATTTAATCTTGATAATTATAAATCAAAGAATTATGTTGAAGTAAGACTTACAATGCCAACATATTTATTTGAAAATATATCCTCTGAAAACATATCACAAGAAGAAAAAATAGATGATATTATAAAAGAAGAAACTGAATGGGCAAATGAGGCAAATGCAAGAAGAGATAGGAGAAATAAAAATTTTAAACTGTTAATTCTAGCAACAATTTTAGTAAATACTAGTATTGGAATAATGTTTTCTAAAAAAATAAAGAAAAACAAGCAATTCCTTGAGAAAAACCCAAACATTTTACCAGAACAACAATTAGAATATTATAGGGAACTACCAGATAAAGAAGAAACACCATTAGAGGCAGTATTTATTCTAAAAACTGGATATAAGCAAAGTTGCTTACCAAATGTTTTTTCTGCAACTATCTTAAATTTTGCTCTGAAAGGATATGTAAGGATAGAGCAAGAGGGAAAAACAATAAAAATTCTATTAAACAAAATAAAAACGGATGAGTTGACGGGGGATGAAAAAAAGGTATTAGAAATATTAAGAGCCGCAAGTAATAATAATGAACTTACAATGGCAGAACTGGAAAAATACATCAAAAATTATCCATCAAAATTAATGAATTTGAATTCAACTTTTGAAAAGGTGTCAAAAACACAAGCAAGTGAAAAAGGAAAATTTGATACAAATAGGTTCAATAAGCAAATAGTTTACGCAGAAAAAAATGTTGGATATATTTTTATATTAATTATAATTATAATTGCTTCAATATTTACAATAGGGTATGCTTATAAAAACGTTCAAGGTATGCTTATCACATGCACTATAATCTCATTAGCATTTTTTATAGTAGTAACTATTATAAATTTAATATTAAATATAAAAATAACCACCAGCTTTAATGGCTTTACTCAGAAAGGGATTAATGAACAAGAACAGTGGAAAGCTTTTAAAAAATACATGGAAGACTTTTCATACTTAAATGAAAAGGAAGTTCCAGAATTAGTGTTATGGGAAAAATATTTAGTATATGCTACAGCATTTGGAATAGCCAACAAAGTGTTAAAACAGTTAAAAGTAAAATATCCAGAATTAAATAATCAAGATACAATTAGCAACATGGTATTATTTAATGCTATGTACAATGCAAATGGACTTAATGCAAACTTTATAAATTCAATAAGTACATCAACTTCAAGAATGTACTCAAGCACATACTCATCAGGCACTGGCGGAGGCGGTGGCTTCTCTGGCGGAGGCGGATTCGGTGGCCGGTGGTGGAGGCCGGAGGCGGAAGATAACATTAAATATACATTAATTGAAAATAAAAATGATTTCTATAGCGTTTTTGCACTATAGAAATTATTTTTTTTAACATCTAGATAAAACAAGTCTTAATGTATTGAAAAAACTTTGATTTTAATGTATAATATTTAGGTATGAAAAAAAGAGGTGCTTTTATGAGCAAAAATGATAATGAAGAATTAAAAAAAATAAAAGAATTTTTCCAAGATAAAGAAATAAAAAATGAAGATGTTGAAATAATGGAAAAAGTTAATGCAAAGAAAAAATTACACAAATGTGATAAATTTGTAAACTTAAAAGACATGATAAATCAGTCAGCTAAAAAGTTTGGAGATAAGCCAGCATTTAGGTTTAAAACAGACGTGCCAGGTAAGTTTAATGTTATTACATTTAGCCAATTTTTAGATGACATAAATTGTTTAGGAACAAAGCTTATAAATATGGGGCTATCAGGTAAAAAAATTGCAATAATTGGAGACAACAGGTATGAATGGTGTTTGGCATATATGGCAATAGCTTGTGGAACAGGAGTAGTTGTACCTTTAGATAAAATGTTGCCAGCAAACGAGCTTGAAACATTAATAGTTCGCTCAGGAGTTGAAGCAATATTTTACTCAAGTAAATATGATGAAGTAATGCAAGATATAAGAAAAAGACAAACAACAGACTTAAGATACTACATATCAATGGATTTAGAAAAAAAAGAAAATGGAGTATATTCACAAAAAGAATTAATAAAAAATGGCAAAGATTTAATAGAAAAAGGAAACAAGAAATTCTTAGAAGCAAAAATAAATAATGAAACAATGGGATTTATGCTATTTACATCAGGAACAACAGCAATGTCTAAGGCAGTAATGCTATCTCATAAAAACATAGCAACAAATTTAATGGATATAGCAAAGGTATTACAATTAGATGAGAGAGATACATTATTATCTTTCTTACCATTGCACCATACATTTGAGTGTACAGTTGGCTTCCTATATCCAATATCAAGAGGTGCAAGTATTGCTTTTTGTGATGGTATAAGACATATTGCAAATAATATAAAAGAATACCAAATAACTGCAATGATTTCAGTTCCAGCATTATATGAAAGCATTTACAAAAGGCTAATGAAAAACATAGAAAAAAAGGGCAAACTTCAAGAAGTTGAAAAAGTAATAAAATTAACTAATATGCTTTCAAAAGTAGGTATAAATTTTAGAAGGAAAATGTTTAGGGAAATTCATGAAGGGCTAGGCGGAAAATTAAGACTTTTAGTAAATGGTGCAGCAGCTCTTTCACCAGAGGTTGAAAAAGGTTTTAATGACTTAGGAATAACAACAGTTCAAGGATATGGCTTAACAGAAACTTCTCCAGTTATTTCAGCAGGAACAGATTTTGAGCAAAGAATAGGCTCAGTAGGAAAAGTTTTTCCAAGTGTAAAACTTAAAATTATAAATAAAGACGAAAAAGGAATAGGAGAAATACTTGTAAAAGGCCCAACAGTAATGCTTGGATATTATCAAAATGAAGAGGCAACAAAAGAAGTATTAGACAAAGGTTGGTTTAATACAGGAGATTTAGGATATGTTGATAAAAAAGGCTTTTTGTTCCTTTGTGGAAGAAAAAAGAGTGTAATAGTTTTAAAAAATGGAAAAAATGTATTCCCCGAAGAAATTGAAACAGTTATAAATAAAATAGATGGAGTAAAAGAAAGCTTTGTTTATGGGCAAGCTGAAGAAGATGATAAAATCGATTTAAAGGTTTGTGCAAAAATAGTTTATGATAAAGAGCTTATGAAAGAGATTTATAATGTGTCAAAAGAAGAAGAAATTTATGAAATATTATGGGAAAAAATTAAAGAAATTAATAAAACAATGCCAGAATATAAATACGTAAAAAAAATTATTGTAACAGAAGAAGAGTTAATAAAAACAACTACTCAAAAAATAAAAAGACATGAAGAAATGAAAAAAATACAAGAAAATGTATAAAATTTCAAAAAAGTATTGATTTTTTGAAAAAAATATAGTATAAATATAAGAGATGTATTAATAATAAAATATAAGGAGTAAGAATGATGAATTTAAAGAAAAAAGAATTGATATTTAGTATTATTATAATGGTAATTTTCTTAGCTATTGGATTAAACATAAGTGTATTTGCAACAAATGATGATGAAAGGCAAAATATTAATTTGAATTTTAACAATATACAAAATTCACAAAACACACAAATACCAGTAAATAATTCAACAACAAACATAGGTGGAACTATTCAAGTAAATAATACTACATTAATAAAAGATGCTGAAGTAAGTAATACTAATAATGCAAATACAAATAAAAACAATCCAAATCAATTAGCAAATACAGGTTTAGAGGATTTACCATGGGTTATAATTGGATTATGTGCAGTATCAGCAATATTTGCGTATAAGAAAATTAAAGAGTATAATATAGACTAATAAACAAAGATAGGCATTATAGCCTATCTTTTTCTTTTGCTTTAACAATAAGCCTTTTCTTATTTTTGTTATTACAAGTAATTAAAGTAATTTCTCTATTTGCAGAATTTTGTTTCAAACAGGATGTATCTGTTGGTAAAACTTCATACATATCATAAACCTCATAGTACACACAAGAGCCGATTTAAACTGTATGCCACAATACTATCTCCAATTTCTAATTTGTTTAAATTGCTAAAAAATTCTTGAGAATCATAGTTATGACCAACAATACAAAAATTGCCAGAATCATTTAGCTCATTCCCATAAAATTTACATACGGAAACTTCTAAGAATTCTTATGTACTCTTTGAAAGAATTGGGTACCTAATATTTATTTTATCTATCTGTAGAATCCCTAAAATATCAGTACTATCACCATTTTCCAAAATTATGCTAGGAAGAGAGACAGGACTACTTGTTGTATATAACTGTTGTATATCATACACACTTAAAATATTTTTACTTATTTTTTCTTTTGCCGAAATACGTAAATATTGCATATTATAGTATATTATAAATGCAGATAATAAAATTAAAGAAAAGATAAATAAATTCCTATATATTTTTCTTCTTTTCAAAAGATTGTTATTATAATTAATTAAATTATTTTCAATTTTTTCCGGATAGATAATTTGATTCATATAAGTAAGTATGTGTAAAAAACTGCAAAAAATGCTTGCAATAATTTTCCAACAAAATATGGTTTTATTGAAATATTAGCTTTTGAGGTTATACTTAAAACCTGTAAAAGAACAGAAAAACCTCCAAAACCTAAAACAAAAGAGCAAATTATTATTTTTAAATTAATACTAAAAGCGAGAGCAGAGGAGATATATGAAATACCATTTGTAACCTCAATAAAACCAGTAATAATGCTTAAAGTAAATACTTCAGGAATACCTAGCAAATTAAATAATTGAGAGGAGATAGCTTGCAAGATATTTGTAGTGTTTAGCATAGAAATAATTATGGAGAAAATTACAACAAATCCGCCAATCATTAATATAGTGTTAATTGATGTTAGTATACTTTTTGATAATAATTCTCCTAAATTATTAAAAGACAGAGAGGAACTAGGCAAAGCACAATCAGTATTTCTATGGTATTTTTCTTTTGATTTTCCCCACCATCTAAATATAAAGCCTACTGTTAAACAGCTCAATAGGTGTGTTACAAAAAGAATAAGACCAATGGAAAAGCTATAAAACATACCAATTCCAACTGTGCCAATAATAAATAGAGGACCAGAGTTGTTGGTAAATGCAAGTAATCTTTCAGCCTCAATTTCATTACATAGCTTTTTCTCTTTTAAATTTGCTACAATTTTTGCACCAACAGGATAACCACTAATAATTCCCATAAGAAGTGCAAAGGCTCCTTCGCCAGGAACGTTGAATATTGGACGCATAATTTTACTTAGTAATTTTCCGCAAAGATGTACAACATTTGTGTAACCTAAAAGTTCAGTTGCAATAAAGAAGGGAAGTAGTGAAGGTAGGATTGAATTTGCCCATAAACTAAGCCCAGATTTTGCTGCATTTATATTATTTTTAGAAAACAATAGCAATAAAAATATAAAAAGACAAATAAAAAAAGGCAGAATTAATGCTCTTATTTTGATAAATACACACTTAAACATAAACAAGCTCCTTTGTCTAAATATATTAAGTAAAATAAAAAATATGAATTTAAGTATGTAATATAAAAAATAAAAACACATTTTGAAAAACTAAATTTCCAAAATGCGTTTTGCTCTTTCTATGTCTTTATTATTTGCAGGACGAACACCTTTTAAAGGATATTCTAGACCTAACTTTTCCCATTTATATACTCCTAATGTATGGTAACTGTTAAGCTCGACTTTTTGAACAGTTTTTAAAGATTTGATAAAGTTTTTCAAATCAATTAAATCTTTCTCATCATCAGTAATTCCTGGAATTATAACTTGTCTTATCCACATAGGTATGTTGTTATCGCTTAAATATCTAGCAAATTCTAATTCTAACTTGTTAGAAAAGCCAACTAAATCTTTACATTTTTCATCATCAATGTGTTTAATATCTAATAAAACTAAATCTGTTACGCTTAGAACTTCTTTTATGTCATCAGTTAAAGGGAACATACCAGAAGTATCAAGAGCAGTATGAAATCCTAATTTTTTTAGTTCTGTAAAAAGAGATTTTAAAAATTTTGGCTGTAATAAAGGTTCACCACCAGTTGCAGTAACGCCACCTTTTGAAATTTTAATATATTGTTCATATCTTTTTACTTTTTCAATTAATTCTGAAACTTTGACACTATTGCCTATTGTTGTATCCCAAGTATCTCTATTATGGCAGTATTTGCATCTTAATGCACAACCTTGAAAGAATATTACAAATCTTATACCTGGTCCATCAACAGTTCCAAAAGTTTCTATTGAGTGAATTCTTCCTGTTAAATCTTCCATATAAATATACCTCCGTATTTTAAAAATAAGTAAAAATAACTAGCTAAGACAGGAATAATATGTTTTTTTTATATAAATGTAAAATCGCGTGGGCCACCATATAGGGACTAGGGTATTCCTACCTTGGTGGGAGACTTGTTGACATTTCCCTAAAAAAAACATATTATTCCTGTTCTGGAGTCCCTTTTGAGGGGAACTCCAAATACATTTTACTACATTGTTTCTTGAATTGTACGGTTTATAACATCTAATTGTTGTTCTCTTGTTAATTTTACAAAGTTTACAGCATATCCAGAAACTCTTATTGTAAGTTGAGGATAATTCTCAGGATGTTCCATTGCATCAATTAATAGAGCTCTATCAAAAACGTTTACATTTATGTGATGACTACGTTTTTCAAAATATCCATCTAATAGAGATGTTAAGTTTGTAATTCTTGAATCTTCATCTTTTCCTAATGCTTTAGGTGTTATAGCAAATGTGTAAGAAATACCGTCTTCTGCATAAGTGTAAGGTAATTTAGAGATTGTATTTAATACAGCTAATGCACCATGTGTGTCTCTACCATGTAGAGGGTTTGCACCAGGTCCAAATGGAGCACCAGAACGTCTTCCATCAGGAGTATTTCCTGTTTTCTTACCGTAAACAACATTTGATGTAATTGTAAGAATTGATAGAGTAGGTTTTGAATTTCTATATGTTTTTTGTTTTCTTAATTTGCAAATAAATCTTTTAACAATTTCAATAGCTATATCATCAACTCTGTCATCATCATTACCATATTTAGGGAAGTCTCCTTCAACTTGGTAATCAACAGCTAAACCAGTTTCATCTCTTATAACTTTAACTTTAGCATATTTAATAGCTGAAAGTGAATCTGCAACAACAGATAAACCAGCAATACCACAAGCCATAGTTCTTAAAATGTTTTGGTCATGTAAAGCCATTTCTAGTTTTTCATAAGAATATTTGTCATGCATGAAGTGAATGATGTTTAGAGCGTTAATATATACTCTTGCAACCCAATCCATCATATTATCAAATTTTTCCATAACTTCATCATAATCTAGGTATTCAGAACGAATTGGTTCAAATTTTGAAGCAACTTGTTTACCAGTTAATTCATCTCTACCACCATTTATAGCATATAATAAAGTTTTTGCTAAGTTACATCTAGCACCAAAGAATTGCATTTGTTTACCAGTTCTCATAGCTGAAACGCAACATGCGATTGAATAATCGTCTCCCCAGAATTCTCTCATTAAATCATCATTTTCATATTGAATTGAAGATGTTTCAATAGATAATTTTGTACAATATTTTTTAAATCCTTCTGGTAATCTTGTAGACCATAAAACAGTCATATTTGGTTCTGGAGCAGGGCCTAAGTTTACAAGTGAATGTAACATTCTAAATGAGTTCTTTGTAACTAATGTTCTACCATCAATTCCCATACCACCAATACCTTCAGTAACCCAAACTGGATCTCCACTGAATAATTCGTTGTATTCAGGTGTTCTTAAGAATCTAATTAATCTTAATTTCATAACGAAATGATCCATTAATTCTTGTGCTTCTTCTTCAGTTAAAATACCTTTTTTAATATCTCTTTCAATGTATATATCTAAGAATGAAGATGTTCTACCTAAACTCATTGCGGCACCATTTTGTTCCTTTGTTGAGCCTAAGTATCCAAAATATACCCATTGGATAGCTTCTTTAGCATTTGCTGCTGGACGAGATATATCAAATCCATAGCTTGCAGCCATTTCTTTTAATTCATTTAATGCTTCTATTTGATCATGAACTTCTTCTCTGTCTCTAACTGTTTCTGTGTATATAGAAGGTACTTCTAATGATTGCATAACTTCCATTTTGTCTTGAATTAAAGCATCAATACCATATAAAGCGATTCTTCTATAATCACCAATAATTCTTCCTCTACCATAACCATCTGGAAGACCAGTTATAATATGAGAACTTCTTGCAGCTCTTATTTCTGGTGTATATGCTGCGAAAACACCATCATTGTGTGTTCTTCTAAAGTTTTTGAAAATCTTTTCAACTTCTGGAGATAATTTTACATCTATTGCTTCGCAAGATTTTTCAACAATACGAATACCACCATTTGGCATAATTGCTCTTTTTAAAGGTTTATCTGTTTGTAAACCAACTATTTGTTCTAGGTCTTTATCAATATAACCTGCTGGATGACTTGTAATTGTAGAAACAGTAGTTGCATCAACATCAAGTACACCACCTTTAGAATCTTTTTCTTTCTTATACAAATCTAAAACTGTATCCCATAATTTTTTTGTTCTTTCTGTAGGACCAGCTAAAAATTCTGCTCCTCCTTCGTAAGGTGTATAGTTCTTTTGAATGAAGTTTCTAACATTTATTTCATGTCTCCATTCTCCACCTTTGAAATTTTCCCATTCATCAAATTTCATAAAAATAAATCACTCCTTTTCTCTTCACAATTAATTATAATACCACAAAACAGTGCATAATACAATATTTTAAACAAAAAAATAGAAAAAATAAATAGAATATCTTGTCAAATTATGTAAAAAATAGTATAATAAGATTGTATTTTATTTTCGAAAAGAGGTTATATTAAATGGAAGGTTTAAAAGTTTTAATAAGTGAAGAAGAAATCCAAAAGAGAATATCTGAACTTGCAAAACAAATTTGTGATGATTACAAAGGACAAGATATTACATTTATCTGTATTTTAAAAGGATCAATATTTTTTACAGTTGAGCTTGCAAAGAAAATGCCTTGTGATATTAATTTTGAATTCATAAGAGTATCAAGCTATCATGGCGAGAATAGCACAGGTGTAATAAAAATGAAAGTTGACCTACAAGGTGATATTAAAGACAAAAATGTAATTATAATTGAAGATATTGTAGATACAGGAAGAACTTTATCATATTTAAAAGAGTACTTAAAAAGCAAAGAACCAAGAAGCTTAAAGATATGCTCAATGTTAGATAAGAAGGAAAGAAGAGTATGTAAGCTAGACGCAGATTATGTTGGATTTAATATTCCAGATAAATTTGTTGTAGGTTATGGATTGGACGTAGATGAAAAATATAGAAATCTTCCATATATAGGATATTTTGAAAATGTTTAATATAAAAGCAGAACTTAAAAAACTCCCATCAAAACCGGGAGTTTATATTATGAGAGATAAAAACGATACTATTATTTATGTAGGAAAAGCGGTATCTCTTAAAAATAGGGTAACTCAGTATTTTAGGAAAACCAATAAAACAGCTAGAATTCAAAAGATGGTTTCTTTAATAGACCATTTTGAATATATAGTTGTAGATAATGAGGCAGAAGCTTTAATTTTGGAGTGTAATCTTATTAAAAAGAATATGCCAAAGTTTAATGTACTTTTAAAGGATGATAAGGCATACCCATATATTAAAATAGATGTAAAATCAGATTACCCAAATGTTTTTTATACAAGAAGCATAAAAAATGATGGCTCAAGATATTTTGGACCTTATGCAAACCCTTATGCTGCAAAAGAAGTGATAAATTTCATAAAGGAAAGATTCCAAATTAGACAATGTAAAACTTTTAAATCCAATAAAAGGGCTTGCTTAAATTACCATATTAAAAGATGCTTAGCACCATGTGTTAATTATGTTTCAAAAGAAGATTATAAAAAACAAATAGATCAAATTATAATGCTTTTAGAAGGAAAAACTGAAAGTATAATAAAACAAATAAAACAGGAAATGAATGAAGCTTCAGCAAAACAAGACTATGAAGCAGCGGCAAAATTAAGAGACAGAGTAGCAGCAATAGAAAGATTTTCACAAGAACAAAAAGTTTCAAATCTAAATGAAAAAGCAATAGATGTAATAGGTGTTTACAAAAATGAACTTGATTGTGTGGTTGAAATATTTTTTGTTAGAAATAGTAAGATGATAGGTAGAGAACACTATTTTTTAGATAACATGGTAGGAGAAGAAATAAAAACTATACTTTCTGATTTTGTAAAACAATATTATATGAATAAGCTTGAATTTCCAAACAAGATAATGATGCAAGAGGAAATTGAAGATAGAGGAATTCTAGAAAAATTACTTACAGAAAAGGCTGGCAAAAAAGTAGAATTTAAAACACCTCAAAAAGGCGAAAAATTAAGATTTGTAGAGATGTGTGTAAATAACGCGAAAATAACACTAGAAAATAAAACTCAAGAAAAAAAGGATATGGTTTTAGAACTAAAACAAACATTAAATATAGAAAAATTACCAAGAAAAATTGAATGTTTTGACATTTCAAATTTAGCAGGAGACTATATGGTAGCTGGTATGTGTGTTGCCATAGATTGTGTTATAAAGAAAAATTTAAGCAGAAGATTTAAAATAAAAACTGTATTTACTCAGGATGATCCAAGATGTACTGAAGAAGTAGTAACAAGAAGACTAAAACATTCAATAGAAAATCCAAAAGGCGGTTTTGGAAATTTACCAGATGTAATATTTGCCGATGGTGGTATAACTCAAATAAGAGCAATAAAAAGGGCTATTCAAAAATATAACCTTCAAATACCAGTATTTGGAATGGTAAAGGATGATAAACATTCAACCAAAAATTTGATAGATGAAACAAGAAAAATTATACAATTATCAGAAGAACAAATGAATTTTGTAACGAGGATGCAAGATGAGGTTCATAATGTTGCAATAGAATATAATAGAAAATTAAGGGAACAAGAAGCAACAAAATCAAAACTTGATAATATTCCAGGCATTGGTGAAAAGAAGAAACAAGAATTACTAAAGAAATTTGGAAGCATAGAAGGAATAAAAAAGGCTGAATTAGAAGAAATAACAAAGATAAAAGGAATAAACGGCGATTTAGCAAGAATTATCAAAGAATTTTTGGATTAAAAATTATCATATTTGTACTACTCTAGGAATATATTTTTAATAAGGGACAAGGAGGTACAAATATGATAGATGTTACAGATTCAAGTTATTGGAATGAAAAGTTTGAGGAGAAAAAAGAACATAAAATAGGATTTGCAAACAAAATAATAATGATAGGATTAATATTGTTTGGAATATGCACAGTTATAAATACAGCATTAATATATTCGTTTTTTAACCTATTAAATAAACTATAAAGGAGAGATAGTAATTGAATATAGCAACAAATTGGAAAGATTATGAAATAATAGATATGGCAAATGGGGAAAAACTAGAACGCTGGGGGAAGTATACTTTAGTAAGACCAGATCCACAAATAATTTGGAAAACACAAAGTTTCCCTGAAAAATGGAAAAAAGCAAATGCTACATATACAAGAAGCAAAACTGGTGGAGGAGCTTGGAGTTATAAAACAAAATTACCAGCTGCATGGCAAATTAATTATAAAAATTTAGTATTCAATATAAAACCAATGGGATTTAAACATACAGGATTATTTCCTGAACAAGCAGTAAACTGGGATTGGATGATTGACAAAATAAAAATGGCAAGAAGACCAATAAAGGTATTAAATTTATTTGCGTATACTGGAGGAGCAACCGTAGCTTGTAGTTCAGCAGGAGCTTCTGTATGCCATGTTGATAGTTCAAAAGGAATGGTAGCTTGGGCAAAAGAAAACATAATTTCATCAGGACTTCAAGATAGACCAGTTCGCTATATAGTTGATGATGTAGTAAAATTTGTTCAAAGAGAAATAAGAAGAGGAAATACTTATGATGCAATTATAATGGATCCACCTTCTTATGGAAGAGGGGCATCAGGAGAAGTATGGCAATTTGAGGAAAACATATCAAATCTAGTAGAACTATGTATAAAAGTATTAAGTAAAAATCCATTATTTTTCTTAATAAATTCATATACAACTGGAATTTCAGGCGAAGTATTAAGTAATATTCTAAAACTAAATTTAAAAGACTATAAGGGCAAAATATCCGCAGGAGAGATAGGTTTACCAATGAGTAATTCAAATTTAATATTACCTTGTGGAATTTATGGAAAATGGGAAAAATAGCATTATGTAAATTATATTAAAAACGAAAAAAACTATATGAAAATGCAATTTGCAATTTTACATATAGTTTTTTTATGCGTTTATAAAGAAAAATACAAATTATAGAATAAATATTGTACAATAACAATAGAAAAAGTAAGGATAATTTGAGGTGATTCAAATGGTAGAATCGATATGTAATAAATTAACCTTGAGGATTAGAAAAAAAATGCCAGATGTAGATGATGAAAGAGCAGAAGTAATTAATTATGGATTACAGTTAGCAATAGGTGAAATACCCAAAACATTTATTATATTGTTTGTAGCTTGGCTAGCTGGAGTGTTAGATTTAACACTTATATCAATACTTATAATAACACCATATAGAGCAATGGTGGGGGGAGCACATTTTAAAACACATGTAAAATGTGTACTAGCAACTTCAATTTTTTACATAGGTACAGCCCTTCTTAGTAAATATATTGTATTATCTAGAATGATTAGAATTATGTTAACAGCAACAATATGGATTTTCGCAGTTATTATGATTAGTTGGTATGCTCCAGCAGATACAGAAGATGTACCAATACTTAGAAAAAAGGAAAGAAAAGCCAAAAAGATAATATCATATATAATTATGACATTAATGCTTACAATATCTCTAGTTATAAAAAATTCTATTATATCTAACATATTTTTATTTGGAACATTATTCCAAACAATATCAATAACGAGAGTTATGTACAAAATAGCTCAAAATAAATATGGATATGAGGAATATGTTAGAAATAAAGAAAATATTTAAACCTTGTTCATAAAAAATTGACACATAGAAAATTTATTAGTAAAGGGGGGAAGAGTAATGTTAAAGTTATTAGCAAAAATAGCAGAAAAATATGCTAGAAGCACAAACGTTGCATCTTATATTTTAATTAATTGGCATCAACCAAAAATGCCAGCATCTTTAATAAAAAAAGACTAGTGTAAATATTAAAAATACAGTCTAGATATTAGCCCTCTAGACTGTATTTACTTATTAATTATAAATTTCAAACTGTTGTGTGAAAAGCTCTTTAGTTTTTGTAGTGTATAAATCAAGATTAGAATTTTTAGTTAGATATTTTCTAACTTCCCACAAACCTAATCCATGATTACCTTCAGATTTATTATCTTCTGCATTATCTTCCCTAGAAGTGTAACCTTTTTCAAAAATTCTATCAATGTTTATACCTTTGTTGATGTAAGAATTTTGAACAATAATTAGAGTTTTATTACGATTCTTATCATTTCTAAAAATTACATTAACTATCTTTTCGTCACATTGTGAAGCGGCTTCGATGGCATTGTCTAAAAGTATACCTAAAATTCTAGTAAGTTCATAAGTTTTTATGTTTAGGTTACTTAAATCAGCCATAATTTCTAAGGAAAGCTTAATTTCATGTTTCTCTGCTTTATAATATTTATCAGTTAACAAACTATAAATAGCAGGATTATTAATAAGTTCAGGGTTTAACACTGCCAAGTTATTATTAAGCTGACATTCTTCTAGCAAATCTTTATAATAAGATTTTAAGCCATCCATGTTTCCAACTGAAATATAACCACCAATAGCTTGAATTATGTTATTAAAATCATGCTTAAATCCTCTAATATTATCATGTAAAGTAGATAAAGTTTTATTATACATTTTCTGCTCTTCCAAATTTTGAGTAGTTTCTTCTAACTTGCTAGTTCTAATTAAACTAAACATGCTAATAGCAAAATATAAAGAAACAATAAACAAAGTTAAAAATACTAAAGGATTAGGCATAAAATCAATATAATTAAATAAAAGGTAATATTCAATAGCTAAAGCAATTGAACCAATTAGAAAATTAGTAATAAGTAAGTGTGAATTTTTAATATTAAATTTATCTGATAAAGAAAATTTGATATTAAATCTTTTAAATAGTTTATAAATAAAATATAATCCTGTATAATAAAATAAAGAAAAACAAATTTTATGTATAGGAATTATTGATGTTACAGATGATGGAACTCTTAAAATAGCAGAATATATTGTCATTATAATTGTACCAAATAATAAAGCTATAACATATAATACAATTTCTGAAAGTATTGCTTTTAATACACTAGTTCTAAATATCAACAAAACTAAAACAGGTATTGAGATAAGATTAACAAAGGTATTAAAAGGTGGAATTCCAAAGTATGTATTTAATAAAGAAATTATTGAAAAGCTAAAAACAAATAAAAATTTTTTCCTTGTTGTTGATTTTATGTTTAATACAGTTGTAAATATGAGCATGTATAGATATGCTTCAATAAAAATACATGGAATACCATTTAAATCTATAAATAGTTGATTTTCACTTGTTAATATACTCCAAATGTTTTGTAATGTTTTCATTTTTTATGACCTCCAAAAATTTATTTTTGTATTTTGCTCCTATATAACATATAGCGTTATGATCAAACATAACAATATTGTTCCCATTCAAGTTAGTAACATTATTAATATTTATGATATAAGACTTATGACATCTAATAAAATTATCTGGTAGACAAGATTGTATTTTAGAAAAAGAACTATAGATTTTGTAAGTCTTTGAAGAAGTACAAAAAACTAATTTCATACCATCTTTTTTTATATAATTAATATCATCCTGTTTGAGAATAGTGTTATTATTTAATTTAATAAATTTTGCGTGCGATTCTATAGTATCATCTACAAGTCTAAGAATAGTTTCTTCAAGTCTTTCATCTGTAACTGGTTTGGCTAGATAATCAAAAGTTTTATATTTATACGCTAACAATCCATATTCCAAATGACCAGTTAAAAAAATTATATATATGTTTTTATTTTTCTTTCTTACGATATTTGCAACATCACATCCTGAAATATTAGACCTTAAATTAATGTCTAATATTAAAACATCAGTATCATTGTTATCAATATAGTTAATTACTTCTTCTGGAGTTTTTGATTTATAAACTACTTGAGCATCAATGTCATCTTTTGTAAAAATTGACTGTAATGTTTTTTCTAATCTATCCAATACTTGAACATTATCATCACATAAAACAAAATGTAACATAAAAGTACTCCTTATGTAATTAATATAAAAACCTCATTATTGATGTATATACCAAAGGTTCGACACAAAAATGGAAAATTTTGCAAATTACCACCTATAATATACCCCTAAGCTACACTATTTGTCAATGAAAAAACACTAAAAAGATGAAAATGAAACATAGGAGTAAATGTTTATTTGAAAAAAGCAAACCCTATATTTTAACAACTAAATTTATACTTTATCACTTGAAATTATGTAAATAAAGTTAAATACCTTTATTAGCTAAAAATAATATTTTGAATATTATATAAAATATAAGGAGGAAATTTATGAACATAAAAATAGGTAATACACCAATGATAAAAATTAGGTACAAATATAATGAAAATGAAAATTGGTTCTATACAAAGTTAGAATTTTACAATTTAACTGGAAGTATAAAAGATAGAGTAGCTTATTATATACTTTCAAAAGCGTATCAAGATGGTACTTTAAAGAAAGGAATGGAAATAGTTGAAGCAACAAGCGGTAACACAGGGATTTCACTTAGTGCATTAGGTAGTTTTTTGGGAAATCCAGTTCATATTTTTATGCCAGACTGGGTAAGCAAAGAAAGGCTAAATCTTATGAAAATGTATAATGCAAAAGTAACACTTATCTCAAGAGAAAAAGGGGGCTTTAAAAAGGCTGTAGAAGAAGCTAAAGAATATGCTGAAGAAAACAATGCATTTTTAGCAAACCAATTTTCTAATCAAAACAACATATTAGCCCATTATGAAACAACAGGACAAGAAATATTAAATACTCTAGGAGACAAAATAGGAGGATTTGTTTCAGGAATAGGAACAGGAGGTACCTTAGTTGGAACGGCAAAAAAGTTGAAAGAATTTGACTCTAAAATAAAAGTTTATGCTCTTGAGCCAGACAAAATGCCACTACTATCTCAAAATAAAATAATAGGAAATCATAAAATAGAAGGAATAGGAGATGATTTTATTCCAGATATAGTAGATAAAAATATAATAGATGAAATAATAACAGTAAATGATGATGACAGCATAAACATGGCTAGAAAAATAGCTAAAAATCTAGGAATAGGAGTTGGTATATCATCAGGAGCTAATATGATAGCAAGCATAATTGCAAAAGAAAAAAATGATAAAGAAATAGTAACAGTATTTCCAGATGATAATAAAAAATATATTACAACAGATTTAAGCAAGCCAATAGATAATAATTCAAAATTTATATCTAATAAAATTGAAATTATAGATTACGAATTTGTTTAAAATTCGTATATTACTCATTCTCTAATCATATTTATATAAATATAAACAAAAATTAAGGATTATATTTAATTAAAAGAGGAGAGATAAGTATGAAAAAGAGAACTTTAATTATAATTACAATAATTGTTATAACTGCAATTATTATTTTAGCAGTAATAGGTAAACAAAATGAGAATAAAACAATACGGAACAAGCAGTGGGGCGGTACTTAGCAATAAAAAAATAGGCTGGGGAATAAAAAGAAATGATAACCATGAACAGCCAGATTTAGGCAGTAATAATAAAAAATTAATAGATGAAAATGAAGACATAGCAATGGGAAATAAAGAGGATAAATTTGTGTATTTAACTTTTGATGAGGGATATGAAGCGGGATATACTCCTCAAATTTTAGATGTTTTAAAAGAAAATGATGTAAAGGCAGCCTTTTTCATAACTGGTCATTATCTAAACACAAAACCAGAACTAGTAAAAAGAATGATTGATGAAGGTCATATAGTTGGAAACCATACTGTAAATCATCCAAGTATGCCAGATTTAGATAATGATAAAGTAAAAGAAGAAATAATGAAACTTCATGTAACAGTATTTGAAAAATTTGGATATGAAATGAAATATTTAAGGCCTCCTAAAGGTGAATTTAGCCAAAGAACGCTATATTTAAGCAAAAGCTTAGGATACACAACCGTAATGTGGAGTTTTGCTTATGATGACTGGGACGAAAATAAGCAAGGAAGAGAAAATTATGCAAAAGAAAAAATCTTATCAAATACACATAATGGAGCGGTTATATTATTACATGCTAATTCCAAAGATAATACAAATATTTTGGATGAAACAATAAAAGAAATAAAAAAACAAGGCTATGAATTTAAAACATTAGATGAATTTAAAAGATAGGCTAAAAAAATTACAAAATTTTACAAAAAAATATTGATTATTAAATTTGTTTTGTGATAGAATGATAACGTTATAAATTATAAAATTTATCCGTCTAGGAGGAAAATGATGAAAGAAATAGTCGAAACAAAATTTAAGGAAATATTTGGAACAGAAGGTAGATTTAAAACATATTTTGCTCCAGGAAGAGTTAATCTAATAGGTGAACATACAGATTATAATGGTGGGCATGTATTTCCGTGTGCATTAACAATGGGAACTTATGCAACAGTAAGAGAAAGAGAAGACAAAATTTTAAACTTTTACTCTATGAATTTTGATGATTTGGGAATTTTAACCTCTTCAATCGATAACTTAGTATATAATGAAAATGAGAATTGGATTAATTACCCAAAGGGAGTTATTTGGGCTTTAAAAAATGAAGGATATAATATAGACCATGGCTTTGATATAGTATATTATGGAACTATTCCAAATGGAGCAGGTTTATCTTCATCAGCATCATTAGAAGTGTTAACAGGATTTATTTTAAAGGATATGTTCAAATTAGATATGGATAACACAAAAATAGCACTAATAGGACAAATGGCAGAAAATAAATATGTTGGTGTAAATTGTGGCATTATGGATCAATTTGTTATTGCAAATGGGAAAAAAGATAATGCAGTATTTTTAGATACAGCAACTCTTGAATATAAATATGCACCAATAAACCTAGAAAATGAAAAGATAGTAATAATAAATACAAATAAAAAAAGAGGACTAGGAGATTCAAAATATAATGTAAGAAGAGCCGAATGTGAAAAAGCATTAGAAGAATTACAAGAAAGTGGCTTACAAATTAAATCTTTAGGAGATTTAACCGAAGAAGAATTTGAAGAACATAAAAGTGCAATAAAGGATGAAATAAGACAAAAACGTGCAAAACATGCAGTATATGAAAATCAAAGAACATTAAAAGCAGTACAAGCATTAGAAAATAATGATTTAGAGTTATTTGGTAAATTAATGGTAGAATCTCATAATTCATTAAGAGATGATTATGAAGTTACTGGTGTTGAATTAGATACAGCAGTTGAAGAAGCTCTAAAACAAGAAGGAGTTATAGGAGCAAGAATGACAGGAGCTGGCTTTGGTGGCTGTGCAGTAAGCATTGTAAAAACAGACAAAGTTGAAAACTTCATAAAAAATGTTGAAAAAGGATACAGAGAAAAAATAGGATATAATCCAGAATTCTATGTAGTAGAAATAGGAAATGGAGTAAGAGCAATTTAGCTTTTGAAAGAGGTAAAATGAACATTATAGGGATAGATTCAGGAAGTTCAACTATAAAAATAATAGAAGTAAATGAACAAAAAGAAATTTTACATAAATTAATATTAAATAAAGTTCCAACTATTCAAGCCTTAGAAATCTTTATAATCAAAGAAAAAATTGATGTAAAAAACATCCAGAAAATTGTATTAACAGGAGTAGGAAAAGACGAAATTAAAGAGGACATATATAACATTCCTACAATAAAGGTTGATGAATTTATTTCAATCGGTATGGGTGGCCTGAATTTAAGTAATCAAAAAAAAGGACTAGTTGTAAGCATAGGAACAGGTACTGCATTTGTTGAGGCTAGAGGAAAAAAGTTCAAACATATTGGAGGCACAGGAATAGGCGGAGGAACATTACTAAATTTATGCAAACAAATTGCAGACTGTGATTCAATAAATAAAATAAACGAAACAATAAAAAATGGCAACTTAAATAATATAGATTTAAGAATACAGGATATAACAACTAAAGAAATAAAAACTTTACCACCAGATATAACTTCAGCTAATTTTGGTAAATTAAGTGAAAATGCTACAAAAGAAGATTTATGTATGGGAATAGTAAATATGATATTTGAAACAATAGGAGTTATGGCTGTATTTGGAGCACAGAGAACAAGGCTTAAGAATATAATTGTTGTAGGAAACGTTGCAACAATGCCATATATAAAAATTGTTTTAAAAAAAATAGAAAAATTGCATAATGTAAAATTTATTATACCAAAACAAGCACAATTCGCAACAGTAATTGGAGCAATAGAAACAATAAAATAAAGCAACGTAAGAATTTAAAAATACTAAGGAGGTACATAAAATGTACGTATTTAATAAAATAACGGTAAATCCACAATTACCAAAGGCAATAGAAAGGCTTGGGGATATATCAGAAAATTTGTGGTGGTCTTGGAACACAGAGTTTCTAAAGATATTTAAAGCTATTGATATTGATTTATGGGAAAGATGTGGTAAAAACCCTGTAAAATTTTTAAAACAGGTTGAACAAGAAAAACTAGAGAAGGCAGCTCAAAATCAAGAAATCTTGAGAGATTACAGAACAAATGTAGAAAACTTTGAAAATTATATGAAAAGCAAAAATACATGGTTTAATAAGCAATATCCTTATAATAAAGAAGATGTAATTGCATATTTCTCAGCAGAATATGGATTAGATGAAACAATTCCAATATATTCAGGAGGACTAGGAATATTATCAGGAGACCACTTAAAATCTGCAAGTGACTTAGGAATACCATTAGTAGCAATAGGATTACTATACAAAAATGGATATTTTAATCAGGTTATAGATAAAAACGGTCAACAATTAAGTGAATATAGAAACATAGAATTAGATAATTTGCCAATAAAACCAGTAAAAGACGAAAATGGCGAAGACTTAGTAATAAATATAAAAATGCTAAAAGGAAAACTATACATAAAAGTATGGAAAATATGTGTAGGAAGAGTAAATTTATATTTATTAGATACAGATATAGAAGAAAACAAAGAAGAATTTAGAGGAATAACACTAAAACTATATGGCGGAGATCAAGAAATGAGAATAAGACAAGAAATGGTTTTAGGAATAGGCGGAGTAGAGCTACTACGTGAGCTAAAAATTAAACCAACAGTATACCACATGAATGAAGGACACTCATCATTCCTTGTATTAGAAGCAATTAAGGATACAATAAGAGAAAAAGAAATATCATTTCGAATTGCAAAAGATATAGTAACCGCAAAAACAGTGTTTACAACACACACGCCAGTACCTGCTGGAAACGACATATTCCCAACAACACTAGTAGAAAAATATTTTGATGGATATTGGAAAGACTTAGGAATTTCAAAAGAAGAATTTTTAGAACTAGGAATGAAACCAAAAGAAAAAAACAAAACAACCTTCAATATGGGAATACTAGCATTAAAGGTAGCAGGAAAAAAGAATGGAGTAAGTAAACTACATGGAGAAGTTTCAAGAGAACTATTCTCAGAAGTATGGCCAGAAATAGCACCACAAGAATCACCAATAACACATATAACAAACGGAATTCATACTTGCTCATGGCTTGCACCAAATTTAAAGGAGTTATATAATAAATATTTAGAACCATACTGGCAAGACAAAATATACTTAGATGAAACATGGAACAAAATAGACAAAATACCAAATAAAGAATTATGGGAAGCACATAGAGACAGAAAAATAAAATTATTAAAACTTGTTAAAGATAATGTTACAACAAGATTAAAAAACAATGGAACTCACTATGAAAAAATAAAAGAAATAGTATCAGGATTAAACCCAGATGCTTTAACAATAGGATTTGCTCGTAGATTTGCAACATATAAAAGAGCAACATTAATTTTTAAAGATTTAGAAAGAATCACACAAATATTAAACGATGAACAAAAACCAGTACAACTAATATTTGCAGGAAAAGCACATCCAGCAGATAAAGAAGGTCAAGATTTAATAAAATATATACATGAAATATCAATGATGCCACAGTTTAAAGGAAAAATCTTTTTATTAGAAAACTATAATATTAATGTAGCAAGACACTTAGTATCAGGTGTTGATGTATGGCTTAATAATCCAAGAAGACCAATGGAAGCATCAGGAACAAGTGGAGAAAAAGCATCAGTAAATGGAGTTGTAAACTTCAGTATATTAGATGGCTGGTGGGCAGAAGGATACAACACAAAAAATGGTTGGGCAATAGGAACAAATGCTGAATACTTTTCTTATGAAGAACAAGACTTAGCAGATAGTGAAAGCATATACAAAATACTTGAAGACAAAATAATACCAATGTACTATAACAAAGATGAAAACGGAATATCAAAAGACTGGCTTTCATTTATGAAAAACTCAATAATGTCAACAGGAGGAAAATATAGTACAGCAAGAATGTTAGTAGACTATACAAACAAACTATATATGCCATTGTGCAATTTAACAGATAATTACTATAACAAACTAGAACTTGTTACAGAATATAATAGAGTAAAACAAAACCTATATGAAAACTGGAACGACATAGAAATAATGCAAGAAAATAACCTAGACAATATAACAATAGACGCAGGAGAAAATATAACAGTATCATGTAAAGTACAATTACCTAATATAGATAAAGAATACATTCAAGCAGAATGTTATTGTGGAAAAATATTAGATAATGGAATAGTAGAAGATGTAAACATAGTTCCAATGAAATTAATAGGAGAAGACACACAAAACAAAATCTACACTTATGAAACAAAAATAAAAATGAAAACAGGCGGAAACTATGGCTATACATTTAGAGTAATGCCAAAACATGAAATGCTACCAGAACCAGCAAACTTAAATCTAGTAAAATGGATAACAAAATAAAATAAGACACTTTGAATAAGCTTTACCTTAAAAACCTATTCAAAGTGTTTAATTTTTTTACATCTCGCATCTTGACACTAATACTGCAAAATGATAAAATCTAAATAGATTATTTTGAAAGGAAATGAAAATAAATGAGAAAAACAAAAATCGTATGTACATTAGGCCCTGCAACAGATAATGAAGAGACATTAAAAGAACTTATGATAGAAGGAATGAATGTTGCAAGAATAAACTTCTCACATGGAAACTATCAAGACCAAGCAGATAGAATTAACATGTTCAAAAAAGTTAGAGACGAATTAAAAATGCCAATACCATTGTTATTAGATACACAAGGACCAGAAATTAGAATAGGCAAATTTAAAAACAATGAAATATATCTAGATAATGGGCAAGAATTTACATTACTTAATAATGATGAATTAGGTGATAAAACAAAAGTATCAATTACATATAAAACACTTTACCAAGAAATAGATATAGGAAGAACAATATTAGTAAATGATGGAACTATTGAATTAAAAGTAAAAGAAATAAAAGATAAAGATATAGTTTGTGAAGTTATGCAAGGAGGAAAACTTACAAATAGAAAGAGTATAAACATTCCTGATTTTGCAGTTAATCTTCCTGGAATTACTGAAAAAGATATAGCAGATATTAAATATGGAATACAAGCAGGTTTTGACTATATTGCGGCTTCTTTTGTAAGAAAACCACAAGACGTATTAGAAATAAGAGAGGTTTTAAAACAAAACGGAGGAGAACATATAAAAATAATATCAAAAATAGAGAACAGAGAAGGAATAGACAATTTTGATAAAATACTAGATGTTTCTGATGGAATAATGGTAGCAAGGGGAGACTTAGGAGTTGAAATACCAATGGAAGAGGTTCCTGTATACCAAAAACAATTCATAAAGAAAACATATAGACAGGGAAAACCAGTTATAACAGCAACACAAATGCTTGAATCTATGATTACAAACCCAAGACCAACAAGAGCAGAAGTAAGTGATGTGGCAAATGCTATTTATGATGGAAGTAGTGGAATAATGCTATCTGGAGAAACTGCATCAGGAAGCTATCCAGTAGAATGTGTAAAAACAATGAATAAAATTGCAATAGAAATAGAAAGCTCAATAAAATATTGGAAAAGATTAAAAGCAAGAGAGTATGATTTAGACCATACAAATTGTGAATTTATTATGAATTATGCTGTATGTACAACAGCTATGAATGTTAATGCAAAAGCAATTATAGCATATACAAACACAGGAAATACTGCAAGAATGGTATCAAGCTTTGGACCAGGATGCCCAGTATTTGCAATAACTCAAAATGAAACAACATATAGACAATTAGGATTATATTGGGGAATAATACCAAAATGGTTTGAACCTCAACCAAACATTGATGTTCTATTACATAAAGGTTTAGACAAATTAAAAGAAGAAAACTTTTTATTAAAGGGAGACAAAGTAGTAATTGATGGAGGAACTAAAGTTTTAACAGATGTTCCAACAGAAGACTTAACAAGAAATAGTGTAATAGGAGGAGTAGTAGAAATATAGATGGAGTTGTTAATTGTTGTAGTATTGATAATTGTAAGTATAGTTTTGTTAGGAATTATTTTAGGATTTAATTTTAAAAAAGCAAAATCTTTGCAAGAAGATAAAACACTTGAAAAATTAATAAATAAATTTCCAGATAATATAACAGTTGCTAAAGAAATGCTGAAAAGTTTAAATAACGAAAAAGTAAAAGTTGAAGAAACTAAAAGCAATAATACAAGTTTATATATAGCCATTACTGACAAAATATTAATAGCAAACATTAAAAATAATTATTCAAGAATACAAACAATAGCACACGAATGTTTACACTCAATTCAAGATAGAAAAATATTACTATTTAACTTCATATTTTCTAATATTAGTATGGTATATTGGGTAGTAATAGCAATACTAACGCTTACACATACAATAAAAAATATAGAAATACAATTTATCATACTACTACTATTTGCAATAATTAAGCTAGCCATTAGAGGCTTTCTGGAAACAGATGCAATAATAAAAGCTGAGTATTTAAGCAGAGAATACATGGAGAGTAAAGGCATTTTAAAAAAAGAAGAATTAAAAAATGTAATGAAAAAATACAAAGAAATAAGCAAAATAGCTGTTCCACATACTATTATACAAATTATAACAAGTTCATTTATGGGAATAATAATGTATTATATAATTTCATTAATTAAATAAAAAAACATGCAGTTCCAAAAAAGGAATTGCATATTTTTTTTATTTAAAAATACAATTTACAGAGGTGGCAAAAATGAGAAAAAAAAGCAAAATCAATCAAATCTTAGAAATGCCTAGAGAAATAGATAATAAAGAACCTAAAATAACAATAATTTCATTTGATGAAATATTTATAGAAAACTACAAAGGAATATTAGAGTATGAAGAATTCTTTGTAAAAATCGGTACAGAAATAGGCACTATAAATGTAAATGGATATAATTTAATGCTAGAGCAAATAACAGAAGATGATATAGGAATAAAAGGCATAATAAAAAGTATAGATTTAGAAAAAGATGAGGAAATGCCTCAAAACACATAAAAATATTTTACAGATGAAGGGAGAAAAAAATAGTGTTTGTACAACCAATATTAAATTATTTTACTGGATATGTAAAAATAAAAGTGGAAGGTCTTTTCCTAGAAAGATTTATAAACATTTGTGTAAGCAAGAAAATACTGCTAATGGATATAAAACGAGAAAAATCAACCATTATGTATGCAAACGTTGGAATAGCTGATTATAAAAAACTAAAACAAGTAGCAAGAAAAACAAAATCAAAAATAAAAATACAAAGAAAAAAAGGACTACCATTTACCATAAAAAAATATAGAAAAAGAAAAATATTTGGAATTCTATTTGTAGTTATTTTAGCTCTACTAATAGTTTCATCAAATTATATATGGAACATAGAAATATCAGGAAATGTTAAAATTACAAACCAAGAAATTCTACAAAGCCTAGAGGAAAGCGGGCTAAAAGTAGGACTTTCTAAAAATGATATAGATATAAATGCAGTTATAAGTAAAATAAGACTAGATAGGGAAGATATTGCATGGATAGGAATAACTGTAAAAGGAACAAATGCAATAGTAAAAATTAAAGAAGCAGCTAAAGCACCAGAGGTTATAGATGAAAATAAATTCTGTAATATAGTTGCAAACAAAACAGGAATGATAACAAAAATAAATGTACAAAATGGAACAGCCAATGTAAAGGTAGGCGACATAGTAGAGGAAGGAGATATACTTGTAAATGGATATTTAGAAGGAAAATATACAGGAACAAGGTATGTGCATGGTGCAGCAACTGTTGAGGCAAAAATTTGGTACACAAAAAAGGAAAAAGCAATGCTTAAACAACAAATTCCAGTACAAACAGGAAACGAGGAAAAGAAATACAGCATTAAATTTAAAAAAAATCAAATAAATTTGTTTAAAACCCTTTCAAAATTTGAAAAATATGATACAATAAATGAGAACAAAAAAATAATTTTATTTTCAAATTTTTATCTACCTATTGAGGTGGTAAAAATAACAAATAAAGAATATGTTTTACAGGATGTTACTTATACAAATGAAGAGCAAATACAAATATTAACAGAAAAACTAAAAAAAGAACTGCTAGAAGAAATTGGAGAACAAAAAAACATTGTAAATGTTAATGTAAACACATATTCACAAGATGAAGCAGTAGAAGTGGAAGTAACTTATGAGGTATTGGAAAATATCGGTGTAGAGCAAGAGATGAATATTTAAAAGAGGTGATATAATGGAACAAAGAAGTCTTAGAGTAGTAGAGACTGACAAAACGTTTTTTTCAAAAATAAGTAGTACAATTTCAAAAATACTTATACCTACAAGAGTAGGAATAAACGGAATGATGATTTCCATAAAAAGAAACAGTTTGATAAAAGCATATAGTAGTTATGTGGAAAATAACACAGAAGAACTACTAAAAAAGTATGAAGATAGCTATGCCTTATATTTAGAGGCGATTGATAAGTACATAATGGATTCATTATATAAAAAGGTTAAAAATAATACAGCAACTAGCTTCGAAAAAGATGCTATTTCAAAATACTATTTTGTAGTAAGTTTAAAAAACAAAAATTATCTAGAATACAAATACAAAAAACAAGAATATCTATTAAGAATAGATTATGAAACAGTAAGTGCAATGAAAAACAAAAAGTTTGTTGATAAATATAACAAATTTTATGTTGATAAAATGGATACATTATATAAAGGACTACTAAAAAATTATTCAGTAGAAATTGCAGATAATGTGCGTAAAGCCGAAGACAATATATATGATAAGGTGTTTAAAACATTAGAAACATATATATTAGAAATATTGCCAATAAAAATTGAGCAAGGCGATGAAATTGCAAAAGAAGAATATGAACAATATTTACATACAACAGTTGGAAAGCTAGAACAAACAGATAAGATAATGCAAAAGGTTGCATTGCTAGGAGTAAGTAGAAAAGTATTTATTCACAGCTTACCATTAGTCGCAACTGAAAAATGTTATATAAAATTATTGAAAGAAATAAGAGAATTAATAATAAATGCAAAAACTGAACCAAAAAGAGAAAATTTTTATGAAACATTATTTGACGTTATAGAAGATTATAACTTAAAAATATTATCAACAAAAATATATTGGGACAAGCCTCAAGAAAGACAAGAATACAAAGAATTCTGGAGTAAATATGAAAAAATAAAAGACAAACAAAATGAAAAACAGATTCTATTTTTGAAACAGGATATAAAGAAATTAAATGTAAATAGAAATAAATACTTAAAAATTATAGAACTACATAAGAAAAAATTAATAAAAATGGGAGCAATAAAAAATATTGCACCAACAGTAAAAACCTATAAAAGGATGGTATATAATAAGAGGTCAGCATAATGGAAATATTAGAATTAAATTATTTGGATTTAGAAGAAAATAAAAATTATGAAAAAATAATAAAAAAAGTTTTACAAAAATGCTTTGAAGAAGAAAATTTACAAGATAAAAAATTATATGTAAATGTAGTCCTAACAAATGATGAAAATATAAGAAATATAAACAGAGAACATAGACAAATAGATAAACCAACAGATGTATTGTCTTTTCCAATGTATGAAAAGGAAGAACTAGAAAACCTAAAACTAGAAAATGAAGATATACTTGGAGATATGGTAATTTCAATAGAAAGAGTTGAAGAACAAGCAAAAGAATATGGGCATAGTTTTGAAAGAGAATTAGCATATATGGTAGTTCACTCATTCTATCACTTATTAGGATATGACCATATAAAAGAGGAAGACAAGATGAAAATGAGACCAAAAGAAGAAAATATACTACAAAAATTAAACATAAATAGATAAAGTTGAAAGGAATGTGATTAAATTATGAAATCAAAAGTAGGAAAATTTGCAATACTATTTTTAATAATAGTAATAATCGTAGCAGCTATAATATTAGCGGTAAAAATGACTAAAAAAGAAAAGGGACAAGATGTTATAAAAGAAGAAAACGACACAATAATAGAGCAACCAAAGGAAATAAAAAAATTAAAAATCGTAAATGAAGATTCAAAAACAAGACCTTATGCAGTAATGATAAACAATAACCATGCAGCATGGCCACAATGTGGTGTGCAAGATGCATACTTAGTATATGAAATAATTGCAGAAGGCGGAATAACTAGAATGATGGCTTTATACAAAGACCAAGACACTGCAAAAATTGGTTCAATAAGAAGTGCAAGACATTATTTTCTAGACTATGTAAATGAAAATGATGCAATATTTGTACACTGGGGAGGAAGCCCACAAGCATATAGCAAACTATCATCAATGGACCATCTAGATGGAATTGCATTAGAAGAAAGCGTTTTCTTTAGAGATAAAACACTAAACAGAGCTTATGAACACACAGGTTTTACAAGTATGGAAAATGTAAAAGAATATGCAACTAAAAAAGGATATACAAGAGATACTAATAAAGACTTATTATTAAATTACAGTGTAGACGAAATTGAAATGAGCAATTTAGACGGAGCAGAAAAAGCAACAGAAGTAGATTTAAAATATTCAAACTATCATACAACAAGCTACGAATATGATGAAGAAAATAAAGTATATAAAAGAAGTATGAGTGGCAAAGCAAATGTAGACTTAGTAACAGGAGAACAATATACTGCAAAAAACATAATCATATATAAAGTTAAAAATTACACATTAAATGATGGAGAAAATAAAGGTAGACAAGATTTAGACAATATAGGAAGCGGCTCAGGATACCTAGTAACAGGCGGATATGTTGTTCCAATTACATGGGAAAAAGCATCACATAGTGAGCAAACAGTATATAAATACACAAACGGACAAGAAATAAAAGTAAATGACGGAAATACATTCATACAAATTTGCCCAATGGATGCAGAAATTACAATTACAGCACCAACACCAGAAGTAGAAAATCCAGAGGTTGAGAATAAAGCAGAATAAAAAGAACAGGAGAAAGTACATGCCAAATTTTAAATCAGGTTTTGTGTCTATAATAGGTAGAACAAATGTAGGAAAATCAACATTAATGAATAGTTTGGTGGGAGAAAAAGTTGCAATAACAGCAAATAAATGCCAAACAACTAGAACAGCAATAAGAGCAATAATAAATAGAGAAAATTCACAAATAATATTTATAGATACACCAGGAATTCATAAACCAAAAACAAAATTAGGAAATACAATGCTAGAAACAGTTTGGCAAAGCGTTCCAAATACTGATGTAACATTATTTATAATTGATGCTACATCAGAAAAAATAGGAACAGGAGACAGAATAATTTTAGATAAAATAAAAGAACTAAAAGCCAAAACTATATTGATTATAAACAAAATAGACTTAATAGAAAAGGAAAAAATATTAAAAATTATAGAATTATACAAAAATGAATATAATTTTGAAGCAATAATACCAGTTTGTAGTCTAGGCAATGAAAGCAATGAATTAATTTTAGAAGAAATAGAAAAGATACTTCCAGAAGGACCAGCTTATTATGATAAAGATGAGTATACAGACCAAACAGGAAGACAAATTGTAGAAGAAATAATAAGAGAAAAAGCATTAAAACTATTAAACGAAGAAATTCCACATGGAATATATGTTGAAACACAAAAAATGAAATTTAGAAAAACAGCAAAAAATGAAAACATATACGACATAGAAGCAACTATATATACATTAAGAGAATCACATAAAGGAATTATAATAGGAAAAAATGGAAGCATGCTTAAAAACATAGGAATGTATGCAAGACAAGACTTAGAAAGAATTTTTCAAACAAAAGTAAATTTAAAAATATGGGTAAAAGTAAAAGAAAATTGGCAAGACAATAGTAGTATAGTAAGTAAATTTAAGCTAAAATAATAGTATAAAAATTTTTTATTTACAAAAAATATTTTTAAAGAAAAACGAAGGAGAGAAAGCTCATGATAAGACAAATTGCATGGAATACATTTAAAAATACTGGAAATATAGATACATTTTTAGAATTTAAGCAAGTACAAGATATAGAAAATATAATAAAGGTGAAGGAATATGAGAACAGTCAAAACAAAAGGAGTAATAATTGCTGAAAAAGTAATGTCTGATTTTGATAAAATGCTTACTATTTTAACACCAAATTTAGGAAAAATAGAGTGTGTTGCGAAAGGAAGTAGAAGGCCAAAGAGCCTTTTAATGGCAGGCACTCAATTTTTATGCTTTGGTGAATATATATTATACAAAGGGTCGGATAACTATTGTATGAACTCTTGTGAAACTATAGAGCTATTTTATAATATAAGAACAGATTTAGACAAACTAAAATATGCAGTTTATATAACTAAAATAATAAATGATGTAACAACAGAAAACCAAAACAACTATAAAGTATTACAGCTATATCTAAATACACTATATGTAATATCAAATACGGATAAAGACTTAGACTTCGTAATCTCAATATTTAGATTACGATTATTATCAATTATAGGATATAGACCAGAAATTGGAGAATGTAAAACATGTAAAACAAAAGAAAACCTTACAAGGTTTAGCATAATGGATAATGGCTTTAAATGTGAAGCTTGTGGAAAGCAAGACAAAGGTTCAATAAGTATGAATGAAACAACCAAAGACGCAATGAGATACATAATACTTGCGGAATCAAAAAAAATATTTTCATTCCAAATACCAAAAGAATCAATAGAGGAATTAAAAATAATATCTAAGGTATATTTGACAGAAAAATTAGAAAAAGAGTATAAGATATAATCTATTTGCAAAGTTACCATAAATGTGATAAAATATATAAAGAACTAGCATTTTGCTAATTCAATAAAAAGTCTGGAAACAGAAAGGAGATTTCATCACTATGATGGAACGAAAAAGTAGAATGGATTTTATCTGCGAACAACTTTTTAAGGAAGCAGAAGGTGGATCTTTTGAAGCAAAGATGGAACTTTATCCATCTGAAGTAAAGCGGATAAGCAAACAGTTAAAGGTAGTAGTTGTAGCAGACAACAACCTTATGAGCTGCAACAACAAGAAATATGCGTGCATTATTTCTTGGAACAATGCCTTTCAGGGATGCAAGCTGAATTACAGACATTCATGGTATATGTCTAGATTGAGCGATGAAATTCCAGAAACTGAAAGCGTTGCACAAAGGCTTTTCCTGATAACTGCTAGGAGCAGAAACAGCATGAACTATATCAGAAATCACCAAGCAGTAGCTGGAGCTACCAAGTAACCAACAGGCTTTTGAGCTCGCCTATACAATATAGGCGGGCTATTATATTGACAAATAAAGAATATATTGATAAAATACTAAATGATAGAAAGGTTAAAAAATATGAAAGATACAATAGTTATTCGGGATAGAATCAAGTTGTGATGAAACTTCAGCAGCAATAGTTGTAAATGGAAGAAAAGTGTTATCAAATGTTATAAATTCTCAAATAGATATACATACATTATATGGGGGAGTTGTACCAGAAATTGCGTCTAGGTGCCATGTTGAGGTTATAAATCAGTTTGTAAAAGAGGCTATAAAGCAAGCAAATATTAAGTTTGAGGATATAGATGTTGTGTGTTCAACTTATGGGCCAGGGTTAGTTGGAGCTTTACTGGTTGGTGTATCTTATGCTAAAGGGCTAGCGTATGCTTTAAATAAACCACTTGTTGGAGTAAACCATATTGAAGGTCATATAGCGGCAAATTATATTACATATCCAGAACTTAAACCACCATTTTTGTGTTTGATAATTTCAGGAGGGCATACTCATTTAGTAAAAATAAATGACTATACTGATTTTGAAGTATTAGGTAGAACTAAAGATGACGCTATAGGGGAAAGCTATGATAAAGTTGCAAGGGTAATAGGATTAGGGTATCCAGGAGGACCTAAAATAGACAAATTAGCTTATAATGGAGAACCTAATATAGAATTGCCAAAATCAAAAATTGAGGGTCTAAATTTTAGTTTTAGTGGAATAAAAACAGCAGTAATAAATTTACACCATAAAAACCCAGAAATAAATAAAGCAGATTTATGTGCAAGCTTTGAGAAAGCAACTACAGAAATGCTAATTGATAATGTTTTAAAAGCAGTAAATGAAACAAATATGAAAAATATTGTGTTAGCAGGTGGAGTATCAGCAAATACATATATAAGAAAACAATTTGAGTTATTAGGAAAAAAAGAAAACATAAAAATATATTATCCAGAACTAAAATTATGTACAGACAATGCTGCAATGATAGCAGCAGCAGGATACTATGATTACATATCAGGTAAAAGATCTGAACTTAACTTAAATGCAGTACCAAATTTGAAATTAGGAGGTTAACATGGCAATTTATACTATTTCAGATTTGCACTTATCTTTAGGCATGGATAAACCAATGGACATATTTGGAGATAATTGGGAAAATCATGAAAAGAAAATAAGAAGTAATTGGATAAAAAAAGTAAAAGAAAATGACCTAGTATTATTACCAGGAGATTTTTCATGGGCCACGTATATAGAAGACGCAAAAAAAGACTTTGAATATTTAAACCAATTACCAGGGAAAAAACTTTTACTAAAAGGGAACCATGATTATTGGTGGGGATCTTTGACCAAAATGAGAAAATTTTTAGAAGAAAATAATTTTAAAAATATAGACTTTATATATAATAATAGTTACTTATGGGAGAATAAAATAATAGTAGGTACAAGAGGCTGGTCAGAACAAGAAGGAAGCCCAGAAAAGATAATAAGAAGAGAAAATGTAAGACTACAATTATCATTACAAGATGGAATAACAAAATATGGAGACGACAAAGAAATAATAGTGTGTATGCATTATCCACCATTTACCAAATATGAAGAAGAAACATTAAGTTTCGTAAAAACAATGAAAAAGTATAATGTTAAAACATGTATTTATGGGCATATACATGGAGAAGCGGGAAAAGATGCAATCCAAGGGGAAATAAATGGCATAAAATATATAATGACAAGCTCAGACCAAATAAATTTTGATTTAATAAAACTATAAAATGAACCTTATAGTTTTATTAAGAAAGGAAAAATATGAAAATTTTAATTATTGGTGATATAGTAGGAAATAGCGGAGTAAAGAAAGTAAAAGAAGTAATTCCAAATTTCATAAAACAAAACAATATAGATTTTACAATAGCTAATGGAGAAAACTCAGCAGACGGAATGGGAATAACTCTAAAAATATTTGAAGATTTAAAAAGAAGCGGTGTTAACATTGTAACAATGGGAAACCATACATGGGGAAAGAAAGAAATATTTAATTTTATAGATGATACACAAATAGTAAGACCAGCAAATTACCCAGATGGAGTACCTGGTCAAGGCTATAGAATACAAGAAGCCAATGGTAAGAAAATAGCAGTAATTAACTTAATGGGAAGAGTAGATATAGGAGTATTAACAGAGAATCCATTTTTAAAGGTTGATAAAATATTAGAGCAAATAAAAGACAAAGCAGATATAATAATAGTGGACTTTCATGCAGAAGCAACAGCAGAAAAAATAGCAATGGGATATTATCTAGATGGAAGAGTAACAACAGTATTTGGAACACACACACATGTACAAACAGCTGATGAAACAATACTACAAAAAGGTACAGGATACATTACAGACATAGGAATGACAGGACCTAGAAAATCTGTAATAGGAATGAATGTTGAAGCTTCAATAAAAAGATTTGTAACAACACTTCCAGAAAGATACAAGGTAAGTGATGATAAAGAAGTAATTTTAACGGGTTGTATTTTAGATATTAATGACGAAACTTGTCGAATAGAGAAAATTAGTAGAATAAAATTGTAAAAAAATGTTGAAAATTAAGCGTTATGGGCGATGAAAACTTCCAGAAATTTCCAGAAAAATATAGACAAATCATAAAAAATATAATATAAATATATTGTAACAAATGAAATAAAAAACAAAGTTACAAAAATATTTTTTAGGAGGAATAAAATGGAGATTTTAAAAATTTCATCAAAATCAAACCCAAATTCAGTAGCAGGAGCAATCGCAGGATTAGTAAAAGAGAACAACAAAGCAGAGATGCAAGCAATAGGAGCAGGAGCTTTAAATCAAGCAGTAAAGGCAGTAGCCATAGCAAGGGGCTTTGTAGCACCAGCAGGGGTAGACTTAGTATGTATACCAGCTTTTGCAGAGGTAGAAGTTGAAGGGGAAAATAGAACTGGTATGAAGCTTATAATAGAATCTAGAAAATAATAATATAGAACATAAATGGTAGGGCAAATGTCCTACCATTAATTGTATTGAAATAACGAAAAGGAGTTACTTGTGAACACAAAATATTTTAAAAACATATTTTTTATCACAATTTTTCTTTTAGTAGTAGCTGGAATATATATTGTTTATCTAAAAGATAATAATAAACAAAATAGTGTACAAGCAAGGAACAAAGAATTACAAATATCTCATGAAATTTCAATAGGAATATCAAATTTTGATACAATAAATCCAATTTTAACCAAAAATCTAGAAATACAACATATAACTAAACTAATATATGAGCCATTAATAAATATTACAAAAGATTTCAATGTAGAACCATGTATAGCAGAAGAATGGTCAAAGATAGATGAGCTAACATATATAATAAAGTTAAATGAAAATAAAAAATGGCATAATGGAGAAGCGGTAAAAATAGAAGATATAGAATTTTCAATAAACACAATAAGAGATTCAAATTCAATATATAAAGAGAATGTTGAACAAATTGATGTGATAGAAAAAATAAACTTAAATACATTTAAAATACACCTAAAAGAACCAGTAAGTTTTTTTGAATACTTACTGTGCTTTCCAATATTACAAGAAAACACAATAATGACTCAAATACCATTAGGAACAGGAAAATTTAAGATTACATCAATGGAAAATGAGCAAATAATAGTTCAAGGAGAAAAAATAAAATTAATATTAAAAATATTTAAAAATACAACAGAATTATATAATCAGTTTACACGAGAAAATGTGGACATAATAATAACGGAAAACACAGACTATGAAAAATATATAGGAAACATAGGATTTGAAGAAAAAGTTATACCAGGAAGAGAGTGGGTATATATATCATGTGACAATATAGAAAACGAAACAGAAAGAAAAGAATTAAATTACAGCATAAACAAAGAAAGGATAGTATATGACTTATATAATAAAAAATATATTGTAGCCGATTTTCCATTAGCTTATGGAAGCTATTTGAATAGTGAAAAAAAAGAAAATTACGAACCAAGCGGAAAATTAAATAAAACATATACTCTATCAACAAATGAAGAAAATAAAAAAATAGCACAAGAAATAAAGGGACAATTTGAAGAAAAGGGAATAAAAATATATATTCAAAATTATAGAAATCCAAAAGCAGATTTAATATTAAAACAAGAAACAATATCAATAAAACCAACAATAGCTAAATATTTTAACAATGAAGATGAAAAAAATAGAATACTAAAAGCAGCAAGCATAGAAAACAAGGATATACTAAAAGAAGAATACAGCAAAACAATAGACAATTATTATGAAAATATACCATTTATAGGCTTGTTCTTAAACAGCTATATAATATTGCACACCAACAAATTAAAAGGAGATTTTTCAGGTAATTGGTACAACATGTTTTACAATATAGATACATGGTATAAAATTAAAGTATAAGTAAATTGTTCTCCTTAATGACAAACATAAAATTTAGAAATTATCAAAAAATCCTTTACAAAAATTAAATAAATATATATAATAATAACGATAATTTTTAAGGTAGAGGTTGGAGCAATAATGGGAGATATAAATGTATTTACAGGGCCAATGAAATGTGGGAAAACACAAAAAATATTAGATGAAGCACAAAGACAACAGATAGCAGGAAAAAGTATAATGGTGTTTAAACCAAAGCTAGATGATAGATTTTCAAATGCAGAGGTTGTAAGCAGAAAAGGTTATAAATTAAATGCTGTTCCTATAAATGATATTGATGAAATAAAAAAATATGATGCAGATGTTTATGTAATAGATGAATTTCAGTTTTTAAAGGGAAATGTAGAAGAACTAAATAGTTTAGCTAAAAAAGGAAAAAAATTCTTCATATCAGGTTTAAATTTAACATCTGAGAGAAAACCTTTTGGGAAAATGGGAGATTTATTATGTATGGCAGATAATGTACAAATGCTTACAGCTGTTTGCGAGAATTGCCATAGTGATAATGCAATATATACGTATTTTAAAGGCACAAATAAAACTTCGGATGTATTGGTAGGAGATAATTGTTATATGCCATTATGTAGAAAGTGCTATGAGAAATTGATAAAAGAAAACAATAATTAAAAAAAGTCCGAGAGGACTTTTTAAGTTATAAAATTCCACTAATAGGTGGTAATATTTTGGGAAAATGTCCTAAAAATTTTTAAACATAAGCGGAAAAATAATCTCGCTTTTTGCCCTTATGCCGGGCAGGCATTTTCTTTCTTTTATGAAAAAGAAAAAAAACAAAGAAACCAGGATAAAAATTTATGTGTATATATGCTTTTGATGTGCTTTTGCCATTTGTAGCTTGAACGAAGATAATTTCCAAGGATGTGTCAAAGATAAATAAAATTATTAAAATATAGATGATGAATTTGGGACATTTTCCTAAAATAAACAATAGGATTTTATCAAAAATTAATCATAAAAAAATAAAAAGTGATTGACAAAGCAAGAAAAAATGATATATACTAAAGAAGTAAATTATTCAAAAACAAAAAGCACATTGAAAAGTAAATAAGAAGCAAAGGTATTCTAGGGTAATAAACTGCAAAAGGCAATGTGCAAAGTTGAAAGAATAATTTGCAAAAGGAAAAGACAAAACAAGTAAGAGCACAGAAGAATATAAAGTTTGCAAAAAAAGCAAACCCAAAAGGAGAGGATAAAAGGTGAAAAACAATAATAACTATTTAAGAACAAATGCAAAGAAACAAGCCTATAAAAATAAAGGTATAACGTTAGTAGCGTTAATAATAACAATAGTAGTAATGCTAATACTAGTGGCAGTAAGTG
>ERZ827168.365-NODE-365-length-77550-cov-20.989212_pt1 | contig 77550 bp, 72 predicted proteins | sample MGYA00519868_ERZ827168 | MGnify/ENA primary metagenome ERZ827168 (study PRJEB31778, sample SAMEA3449271) | human gut metagenome | biome: human gut; feature: human-associated habitat; material: faeces | place: United Kingdom | collected 2010/2012 ... | reverse complement strand
TGATGGTGCTCGACCGCGAGAAACTCGCCGTGCACGAGCGCCTTAACAATCAGGGTAACTGGTCGCTCAAACTCGAGCACTACCTCACCACACTCTTGCGCAAGCCCGGGGCTCTGGCCGGTTCGGTGGCACTCCAACAGGTGCCTCACCTGATCAGCCGGCTGTTCGAACGGCACTTCTCCAACTCCCCCAAAGAGTTCCTGGAACTGCTCCAATATGCCCGGGACCATGGATATTGCTTCAGAGACATCACCGATGCCGCCCGCCGCCTGCAGAGCCGAGGACTCAATGACCTGAGTTCCGACCAGATCAAAGCGGAACTGCACAGCCAGGCCATTTCCCCAGCGGACGGCTCAGACATGGCGGCGCCGGACCTCATACCCGGACAATGCCGTCAGATAGAGCGACTTGCCTCTGAAGCCATCTCCTCCACCGACATCTTCCTCAACACCCAAACCATATTTACAAACACTGCAATATGACAGAAATCAATCCTCAATCCGACATCGAGCGCATTATCGGCGCCTGCCGGAAACTGTCAATGAACGCCATGTGCGAGTCATTGGCTGACACTCTAAAAGATGCCGCGGCCGACAATCTGACGCATGCGGCTGTATTGGCCCGGCTGCTTGAAACCGAACTTGAAAGCCGCTCTATGGCCGCTATACGCCGACGCATACGGGGCGCCGCTTTCCCTCAGCTGAAATATCTTGACGACCTCGTGCGTGAGGAGCTCCCTGCAGAAGCCAGGGCCGCATTGCCCGAACTCGAAACCCTCGAATTCGTCAGAAAAGGACGCAATCTTGTGCTGTACGGCAACCCCGGAACAGGAAAGACGCACATCGCCACCGCTTTGGGCATCGCGGCATGCCAGCGCGGCTTCTCCGTGCTCTTTACTTCCGTGCCAAGACTGCTCACAATGGTCAGAGAAGCCAAGAGCCAGCACAAACTCTCTCAGCTTCAGAACCGCTTTGAGAAATACGACCTGGTAATCTGCGATGAGTTCGGATATGTCTCTTGCGACAAAGAAGGCGCCGAACTGCTCTTCAACCACCTGTCGCTCAGAGCCGAGACCCGCTCCACAATCGTCACTACAAACCTGGCTTTCAGTCGCTGGAATGAGATCATCCCCGACAAGGTGCTGGTAAACGCTCTCGTCGACAGGCTCACCCACAAAGCCAAAATCATAAATATGACCGGCACATCATACCGGCTCAAACAGACGCAGCAAATGATCAAAAATCAAATCTGAACAATGGCTTTTCAATCTTCTTTTATTAATTTTGCATACTCTCACGGGTGGCCCATTTTTCAATGAGCGACCGGCCCACTTTTCAATGAGTATTTACAGCACTATGCTGATGTCAACCGTGAAATATCGTCATCAGAGTGTCTGGCTCTTTTGAGAAGCAAAGACCCGGCTTATTCCAAAGGAGAATTTTCAACGGCGATGAAAAGAATACTGATTGAGAACATAAATAATGCTGCGGCACGCGCCAAAGGTAAAGAGGTTTATGCCAACCCGTCTTCGACCGTTCATCTGTTGACAAAGGAGATAATCCGTATTTGAAACAGACCGAAAAATCCGTTGATTTCATCCTCAAATCATCCGTGAGTCGGACAAGCGGGCAGATAGGGGTTATTGGGGCAATATGGCATTTTGAACCGTGAGCCTGAAAAATTATCTTATCGTGAGTAAAAGGTATTTTTAACGCTTTGGCTCATTGATAATTGGAGATAAAGTATTAACTTTGCAATACCGAAATATTATTTCGGAGAAGAACATTGAAATAGCAGAATGAGTCATTAGTGAGTCGGCTCTCAACTGCTTCTCTAAATCTTTGTAAATCAGTGCATTGAAAGTCATAACCCCGAAACCTCCGGGGTCACAAAGCCAAACGGCAAAATCAAGCAAATCGCTGAAACTAAGACAGTTTCAGCGATTTTTGTAATGTCCCTATCCGGCAGAATAAAGCATATTGTATTGTAGGGTTAAGATCCTGACGGAGAAATTGAGGCTTGATTACCTCGATAAAAATGCGTAACTTTGCAACGCAAAACAGCAAAGAATAGCGATTGGAGAGCCAATCGTATCAATGATATTCATAACATAACACCGCATTTTGTTTTGACGAAAATCTGGTAAATTTTTGAATACAAGAGCAAATGCGTGAAAGTTATGCTATGCTCAAGCATAGCGTGCTGTCACGTTTTCTTGTATAGGCAGTACCAGAGCCTTCGTTAAAAAGCATGTTCAGCACGCCTTTTTTGTTAATATCTTACGATTTATTGAATAAAACAAACCGAATTTTGTTCAATACAACAATTTAATTGAATATAAATCGCTATATTTGCAGTCTAAAACGGACTGTAATGAAAACAACGATACTCAATCAGCGGGCGGAACGTGACGAATTGTTGTCGCGACCTTATCAGCAACGGCATACAAAGTATGACGCTGACGAACTTTTGCAAAACCCGCTTATAAAACTTATAACTGGCCCTCGCCGCGTAGGTAAATCCGTTTTTGCTCTATTGATGTTGCAAGGCAAGAATTTTGCTTACCTCAATTTTGACGATAACCAGTTGCTCGAAAAGTGGGACGAGGATCTGGCAATGTCGGCTCTTGATGATGTCTATCCCGATTATGATTTCATGCTGCTTGATGAAATTCAGAATCTTCCTGATTGGGATTTGTGGGTAAGCAAGCTATATCGCCGGGGAAAGAATCTGATAATAACCGGCAGCAATGCCAATATGTTGAGCAGTGAAATGGCAACAGTTCTGACAGGGCGTTATCTCCAGATTGAAATGTTGCCTTTCAGCCTTGAAGAAACCATGAGGTGGAAAAACATCAGCCCAGACCGCGAGGAACAGGCGACACAGGCAATAGTGCTGGCAGATGACTATATGCGAAACGGCGGGTATCCTGAAACAATCCCGGCTCGTAGCATCACCAAGAGTTATCTCTCCACGCTGTTTGATTCAATTCTGCTGAAAGATGTCGCCCAACGTCATAATGTAAGGAATACGACCGACTTATACAACCTTGCCACATATCTGTTGTCAAACTTCTGCAATCCGATTTCTGCTAACGAACTTGCAGGTGAACTGGGTATGTCAAGTGTGGCGACTACAAAGAAATTCTGCGACTATCTCAACGAGCCTTACCTGTTCTTCTATTTGCCACGCTTCAACAACAAGTTGAAACTGATGAACAAGGCTCCGAAAAAGGCATATGTCGTTGACAACGGCTTTGTGCAAAGCACAGCGTTCAATCTAAGCGAAAACCTCGGAAGACTGTTGGAAAACCAAGTCTTTGTAGAACTCCTGCGTCGTGGCTACATCCCCGGGCAGACGCTGTTCTATTACCGCACCCGCAACGATAAAGAGATAGATTTTGTCACCCGCAAAGGCACGAAAGTAGAGCAACTGATACAGGTCTGCTACGATATGACCTCTGAGAAAACCCGCAAACGCGAACTCGACGCCCTTGTCGAAGCCGCAGAAGAACTCCACTGCGACAATCTTCATATCATTACCAATTCGCAAGAAGAACAAATCGAGTGGAAAGGAACTGCAATATTGGAGACATCAATACAAAATTTCTGACACTAAACTATTTACAATAGAGTAGGTTTATGATTATCTTAAAAACGAAGGACTGATATGAATACATTGAAATATAAGGATTTTATCGGCTCGGTTGCATTCAGCGAGGCCGATGGCGTATTCTTCGGTAAAATCGAAGGCATCGACGGACTTGTGAACTTTGAGGGCGAAAGCGTTGCCGAACTCACCAACGCCTTTCACGAAGCGGTGGATGATTACCTTGCTTATTGCGCCGAGGAAGGCATCGAACCCCACAAAAGTTATTCCGGCTCACTTAACGTGCGTCTTACTCCCGACATCCACACCCGCGTGGCATATCTTGCCAAACAAGCAGGCGTTTCAATCAATTCATTTATACGCACTGCCGTCGAAAAACAGATTGCCGCCATGCTCTGACGGTATGATATTTTAACGCCATAGATGCTTGGTAATCGGCGAAAAAGCATTAACTTTGCATTATCCCAATGGAATAATGAGGAAGAACATTGAAATAGTGTCGTGTGCAATTCGTGAACAACGGATATAACGGCATTACAATATTCTGAATACTACTTAGTTACAACGATACACCCCGGCTTCTCCGGGGTCACCCTACAAAACATCAAATCACAGCAAGCCTCTGAAATCACCCCGATTTCAGAGGCTTTTCAATTTTCATCCCCGCCCAGCGCGGGACGCGGACTAATTGGACTAATTGGACTAATTGGACTAATTGCGGACTAATTGCAAAAAAGTAGGCTAAAAGTGGTGTATATTATTGTTGTTCAATCGCTAAAAACATTTGAAAGCTTTTCAGCATGCTGAAAAGGCGTTTTGTGGCTCTAACCGCCGTCCATCCATTTTACATCCACTATCCCCGGAGAGCGCGGGACGCGCGGTTTATTTACAACCGCCTGCGGAGCGCGCAGCGCGGAGTTGGCGGACACGGACACCCATAAGAACCCCGTGACGAGCCGCGGAGCGCGCGCAGTCACGGCTCGGCGACAGCCAAGGCCAACACACAACCATTGCCGCCCATCCATTTTACATTCTCCATCTCCAATCCCCGAATTTATTCCGAACAAAATCCAACACTCGCGTGTCGTAATAGAATAGAAACAAAATCTTTTTTGACATGCTTTCCTACCTCATAGACACCCAAGACCCGGTAGTCAAAGAAACTGCCCGCAATCTCGCGCGTTTCATCTCCGACACCGACGGCTTCTCCTATTCCGTGGCATCCTTCATCATGAACATTGTTGACTGGATTCTTGGTGTGTTTGGCCTTGAGCACAACACATCCCTCGTCACATTCCTATATGCCACCGTAGTGCTTGCGGTAGCCATCGTTGTCGGCTATATATTCCAGTGGATATTGCTACGGAGCGTCGAGCTGATTGCCAGACATTGGAGCAACGCCACCTATAGGTCCATCAACGGCCAGAGATTCTTCCACAAAATTTCTCGGTTGATACCCCCGCTGGTATTTCTCGCCCTCATTCGGTTCACGCTCTCCAACCATGACTCCCTTGCCGATTTTCTCACCAAAATCACGCTCATCTACATGGTTATCGTGTTCACCATAGCCATAAACGCACTGATCATGACCATTTGGGAACGTGTGGATGCAAGGGCCAACAAACGCAAACTCCCCCTTGGCAGCCTTGCGCAACTTGCCAAAGGCATTGCGTGGATCATAGCCTCAATCGTCATCATAGCCCTTATCGTTGACAAATCTCCACTTGCACTGCTTACCGGACTTGGTGCTTTTTCGGCTGTATTGATGCTGATTTTCAAAAACAATATTCTCAGCGTGGTTGCCGGTGTGCAGCTCTCCGAGAACGACAGCCTTCATGTAGGTGACTGGATTGCCGTTCCCGGCACAAATGCCAACGGCACCGTTCAGGAAGTGTCGCTCGTGGCCGTGAAAGTCCTCAATTGGGACAAAACCACCACAACCCTTCCGCCATACAACCTCATCTCATCCGGATTCACCAACTATCGCAGTATGCAGCAAAGCAACACCCGTCGCGTTTGCCGCAGCTTCATGATTGATGCCGACAGTGTACTTCCGGCCACCCCCGAGATGCTTGAACGCATCCGCAAAGTACCGATGATGGATGCCTTCATCACCAAAAAACTTGAGCAGAAAGCTGCCGGAATGATTGCTGATGTCAACAACCCCGCCGGACTCGTAAACGGGACTATCGACACCAACCTCGGCCTTTTTAGAGCATATATGAAAATGTGGCTTGATGCCAACCCCAACATCTCGCACAGCAGCGACTGTTTCGTTTCCACTCTTGCCCAGACATCAGCTGGCATACCGCTACAAATCTATTGCTTTACCAACACTTCAGGATGGTTTCCTTACGAAGGCATTCAGGACACCATTTTTGAACACGTTGCCGCCATGCTTCACCTGTTCCAACTCTACACGTTCGAGAACCCCTCCGGTCGCGACACCGTCATTGACGGATTCCTTAGCCCGGGCAAAAACATCAACGAAGTCTTCGGCATCCCCTACCCGTTCTTCCGTGATTCTGACGCACCCGTTTCTCCCTCACCGGCCCCTGCCACGCCCCCGCAACCAGACCGGCAATAGCCCCCTTTGTTTGGAAAAGCGGCAGAAACAGCCCGATTTCGTTTGGAAAAACGGCAGAAAACAGCCAATTTTGTTTGGAAAAACGGCATAAATCTCTATATTTGCGCCATAATTAAGCAATTAGCCATTTATGCTCTACCGTACACTCACCTCCTTCATTAAAAACTACTATCATACTTCCCGCAACGCCCTTCTTCTCACCGGAGCAAGACAAACAGGAAAAACTTTTTCTGTGCGACATTTCGGAGAATCTTTTGCCAGTTTCATTGAAATAAACTTCATTGAAAATCCCGAAGCAATTGATATTTTCAAAAACATCACATCTGCCGATGAGATACTGACTCGTCTGTCTCTTTTCTCCGACAAGCCTTTAATAAAGGGCAAAACTCTTATTTTCTTTGATGAGGTGCAGGAATGTGACTCTGTCATCACGGCGTTGAAATTTTTAGTAGAGGAAGGAAGCTATCGCTATATCCTCAGCGGGTCACTGCTGGGTGTTGAACTCAAGGACATCAAATCCGAACCGGTAGGATTTATGGGCATTAAAGAAGTATTCCCACTCACTATTGAGGAATTTTTCATAAATCTCGGTGTAAACCGCCGGATACTTGACTCTCTGAAAGACATATGGCGTAATCCTCGCCCTATAGATGAAATTGTTCATCGAAAGCTTCTGGAGATTTTCCGGTTATACCTTATTGTTGGCGGAATGCCTGCGGCGGTGGCAGAATACGTTCAAAGCAACAATCTCAAATCTGTAATCGAAATACAAAAAGACATCATTGCTCTATATCGTCGTGACATCTCTAAATATGCCGATTCTCACAAATTAATCATCAAGGAAATATTTGATATTATCCCGTCGGAACTGGATGCAAAAAACAAACGCTTCATTCTTAAGAGCCTCAATAGTCATGCCAAGTTCGAACGCTATAAGGACAGTTTTCTCTGGCTCACTGATGCGGGTGTAGCCTTGCCGGTATATAATGTCACTGAACCTAAAGTTCCCTTGAAACTCTCTGAGCAACGCAATTTGTTCAAGCTTTTTGCAAACGATGTGGGGTTACTCGCCGCTCAATATTCCGATGGAATTCAGCTTAAAATTCTTCAGGGCAACGATGACATAAACTATGGTGCCATATACGAAAACGCTGTAGCCCAGCAGCTTTATGCCAATGATTTTGATGTTTATTATTACAATAACAAGAAGCGTGGCGAGGTTGATTTTCTGATTACGTTAGATGGATCTCCACTTCCCATAGAAGTCAAATCCGGAAAAGATTACCATATTCACCGTGCTCTCCTTAACATTTTGGACTGTAGCGAATTTGGCATAGACCGTGGATATGTTCTTTGTAACGGCAACTTTGAAGACTCTGGCAAAATCCAATATTGGCCCGTATATATGGCCATGATGCTGCAGCACAACGACAGCCTGCCCGAAGTCTATAAAATAGACTTGTCCGCTTTATCCTAACGGAAGCTCAACTATTTTGCACCGGCTAAAAATGCGCCACAAACTCCACCACTATCTTGCTTCGCTCTGATATGGATGGCGTCACACCTTTGGCGTAAAAATATTGCTCATAATTAAGACGCACATCCGCCTGCAATGCTTTTTTCCCAAGGCTGATCGTCAGTCCGCCCGTAAGCCGGTGCCTTTCCCTGTCGCTGACTTTAAGACTCCCGTCATCCGACATACTGCCGTTACTGTGGTCCGACATGTAATCATACCTCCCCAGAACCGACAGTGCCGTTATCCATTTTTTGAATGGAATCTTGTAGGCGGCAAAAGCATCCACAGCACTCACCGGCACAAACACACCGCCCACATAATGCTTTCTCAGATACTCCCCCTCTATATGCCACTTGCCGTTGTCCCAATAAGCCCCGGCATCGTACATCATCACACGTGCATCGCCGGCATTTGCCTTTTGGCAACTCAGCGTCAGGTTCACCTCACGCCACAGCATCGCTTGCGCCTTCAGTGAAAAGTTGTAGCTTCCCGTCCAGAAATGCTTTTGGTTTGTAAGGCCTGACCCATTGAATACACCGCACTCCAGCAATACAGGCACCTCTTTCCCAACTTCCCATGCAGCGGCCACACCCACATCACGCACGTTACCCACCTGCTTGGCTATGAACGACCGGTTTGCAAAATACTGCGTATGCGGCGACCTGTGCGCATCTATGGTAAACGGCACACGCATCTGCCCCGCTGTCAATTTCACATTCGTCACCGGTTTGTACCTCACATAAGCGTCCAGCATCTTGATTGTCCCTTCATCCGACAAATCTATCTCTGCCTTATAACTCACTTTCGGTACTACCTTTCCTTCCACGCTTACGCGGGCATTGCGCACTTCAAACCTCCCTTTGCTTATTTCCGGCTCGTATTCATACTTTGCCCTTACCGTACCATGTATTTCGGGCACATATCTCCCTTTGTCCGAGCTGCTTGTCTCCTGCGAATAAACGCCGGGGCTTAGCGCACCTGCAACCGCTGCCGCCAACATCAATACTGTGATTCTGATCATATCTTCTCTCATTTCTTTCAGGGGCAAAGGTCTCACAATATTGTTTCAAAAATATTGGGAGAATATGTACAATCCGTTAAATCCTGCTCCATTCCCATACGCGTGCACATATTTTTTCATCCCGCTTGAGTTTTTCGTACCGCATTTAGACATATTTTTTCTCCCTTTTACTAAATTTGCAAAAATTTCATTCACTACTCCACATCACTATCAGCATGAAAAAAGTGTTATTGCTCGGATCCGGTGCCCTGAAAATCGGTCAGGCCGGTGAATTCGACTACTCTGGCTCACAGGCTCTTAAGGCCATGCGCGAAGAAGGGATTGAAACCGTCCTCATCAACCCCAACATTGCCACCATACAAACCTCCGAAGGGGTTGCCGACCGCGTCTATTTCCTCCCCATAACCCCCGAATTTGTGGAAAAGGTCATTGAAAAGGAACGCCCCGACAGTATCCTTCTCGCTTTCGGAGGACAGACTGCCCTCAACTGCGGCACTCAGCTCTATCTTGACGGCACACTTGAAAAATACGGAGTCAAAGTGCTCGGAACCTCAGTTGAGGCTATCATGATCACTGAAGATCGCGACCTGTTTGTAAAAAAACTGAATGAAATCAATGTCAAGACGCCCGTTTCACAGGCCGTGGAAAACATTGACGATGCTCTGAAAGTTGCGCACCGCATCGGCTACCCCGTAATGGTGCGTTCAGGATACGCCCTCGGTGGACTCGGCTCAGGAATTTGCACCAACGATGAAGAATTTATCACCCATTGCGAAAGTGCCTTGGCATATTCACGACAGATTCTTGTTGAAGAATCACTCAAGGGTTGGAAAGAAATTGAGTTTGAGGTTATTCGCGATGCCTCCGACCTCTGTTTCACCGTTGTGCCGATGGAAAACTTCGATCCGCTGGGCATACACACCGGCGAAAGTATCGTTGTGGCTCCTATCGTCTCACTGTCTCCCGAGCAAATCAAGATGCTTGAGGACATTGCCACTCGCGTGGTTCGGCACATCGGCATAGTGGGCGAATGCAACATCCAGTATGCATTCAATGCTGAAACCAACGACTACCGAATCATTGAAATCAACGCACGTCTCAGCCGCTCCTCCGCTCTCGCCTCCAAGGCTTCCGGTTATCCTCTCGCTTTCGTGGCTGCGAAGCTTGCTCTCGGCTACACTCTTGACCAGATTGGCGAGCCCGGCACTCCCTATTCCGCTGCTAAAGCTCCGCAGGTTGACTATATGATTGTCAAGATACCGCGATGGGACCTCTCCAAATTCATCGGAGTGGACCGCGAGATTGGTTCTTCCATGAAATCCGTGGGCGAAATCATGTCTATCGGCAAATCTTTTGAAGAAATCATCCAGAAAGGTCTCCGTATGATCGGTCAGGGAATGCACGGATTTGTGGGCAACAGCGACCTGCATGTGGACGACATAGAGCATGCGCTCACACACCCCACCGACATGCGCATTTTTGCCATAGCTCAGGCTCTTGAAGAAGGGTATTCTCCTCAGCGCGTGGCCGAATTGACCAAAATAGACATCTGGTTTGTAGAGCGTCTCGCCAATATCGTCCGCTTTGCCAATCTCCTTCGTCAGCACGGCGGCACAGTAGAGACTCTTGACCGCGAAACCATGCTTGAGGCCAAACGGCTCGGATTCTCCGATTTCCAGATTTCACGCCTCGTTGAGAACCCGTCAGGCAACATGGAAGCCGATGTCCTCCGCGTGCGCAACCGCCGAAAAGAACTTGATGTCACTCCTCGCGTGCGCCGTATCACTACTATCGCTTCAGAATATCCCGAACTCACCAATTATCTATATGTCACTTACGGTGCCACCGAGAATTCTATTCCCTACGACCTCAACGCTCGCAACAACATCATCGTGCTCGGATCCGGCGCTTACCGCATCGGCAGCTCAGTGGAGTTCGACTGGTGCTCTGTCAACGCTGCCGCCACTTGCCGCAAACTCGGCTACAAGGCCATAATGATCAACTACAACCCCGAAACAGTCTCCACTGACTATGACATGTGCGACCGTCTCTACTTTGATGAGCTGAGCTTTGAGCGCGTCATGGACATTATTGACCTTGAAACCCCGCGTGGAGTCATCGTCAGCGTAGGCGGTCAGATTCCCAACAACCTCGCCATGAAGCTTTATCGCCGTCATGTGCCCGTGCTCGGAACATCACCCGTTTCTATCGACAGAGCCGAAAACCGTCACAAGTTCTCCGCCATGCTTGACCAGCTCGGCATTGACCAGCCGCGTTGGAAAGAACTTACCACCGAGGAAGAAATTCACTCTTTTGTTGAGGAAGTTGGTTTCCCCGTACTCATCCGTCCGAGCTACGTGCTCTCCGGCGCAGCCATGAACGTATGCTACGACTACGAGCAGATGCACCGCTTCCTCAGTCAGGCCGCCAAGGTTTCCAAAGAATACCCTGTGGTCGTGTCCGAATTCCTCCAGAATGCCAAGGAAATCGAGTTTGATGCTGTGGCTCGCAACGGCCAGATCGTGGAATACGCCATCTCCGAGCATGTCGAATATGCCGGCGTTCACTCAGGCGATGCCACTCTCGTGTTCCCCGCACAGAAAATCTACATGGCCACAGCCCGGCGCATCAAGCGCATCAGCGCTCGCATAGCCGAAGCACTCAACATCTCCGGCCCGTTCAATATCCAGTATCTTGCCAAGGACAATTATGTCAAGGTCATTGAATGTAATCTCCGCGCATCCCGCTCATTCCCGTTTGTGAGCAAGGTGCTGAAAAAGAACTTCATAGAAACCGCCACCCGCATCATGCTCGGTGAGCAGCCCGAAATCGCCGACACCTCCACATTCGATATTGACTATATCGGAGTCAAGGCTTCCCAGTTCTCCTTCGCGCGTCTTCACAAGGCCGACCCCGTACTCGGCGTGGACATGTCCTCCACCGGCGAAGTTGGATGCCTCGGACGCGATTTTGACGAGGCTCTGCTCAACGCCATGCTGTCGGTTGGTCATCATGTGCCACAAAAAGGTGTGCTCGTAAGCTCCGGCGATGCCCGCGCCAAAGTTGACATGCTTGAGGCTTGCCGGCTGCTGGACGCCAAAGGCTACACCATCTATGCCACTCCCGGCACCGCCGCCTTCCTCGGCGAACATGGCGTAAAAACCACTCAGGTTTGCTGGCCTGACGAACAGGGCCTTTCAGTGCTTGATGTTATCGGCGACCACACTGTGGATTTGGTCATCAACATACCCAAAAACCACACCAAGCGTGAACTCACCAACGGCTACCGCATTCGCCGTCACGCCATTGACCACAACACGCCGCTCATCACCAACGCCCGACTCGCTTTGGCCTATGTCAAAGCCTTCGTGTCGCGTCCCGTTGACACCATTGGCATAACACCATGGCAGGAATATTGATTCCTCTCACTGTTCCCAAATAAAAAAAGCCGCCTCGTGCGGCTTTTTTTATTTATTACAACTTACGCCGTGGCCACCCTGCGCCGCTTACGGTCCCACTGCATATACCCTATGCTGAATAATCCCGCAGCTACCTGTGTTATAGCTTGGAAACTCCAGCATACCAGCGAAAACGCCGCACCCTCGCTGTTGCCCACTCCGTAGAGCGACAGGGCAAACATCACCGCAATGTTCCATGGTCCAAGGCCGCCGTTGCTCGGCACCGCTATGCTTATGGAGCCGAACACAAACACCACCAGACCCGGTATGAGACCCCACATCATACCCGGCTCGCTTATCAGTTCACGCGTAAACCCGAATGCGAAAAAGCACACATATGTTTGCAGAAAGTAGCACACCCATATCCCGGCGGTAAGCACAAGATACATCCCTATCCCGCGCATATGAAACAGCACCGCAAATCCGGTCCATATTCTCTTCGCGCTCGTCAGCACTCCCTGCATGAACGCGGTGCGCCTCGTCAGCATGCATGCCAGCGCAACGGCACCGGTCACCGCGCCGGTCCACATCCATATTTTGCCGTTCCCGAACGTATCCTCCAGCCATTTTCCCACCTCGTAATTGCTCATGAACTCATGGATAGCCGGACCGGCCACCCACATCGCAAGCAGTATCAGCAACCCTATTACTACGGCATCCGATATCCTGTCGCCGAAATCCGTTCCCACAACAGTACTCAGCTTGCATTTCTGACGCTGCGACACATACACGCACCGCCATGCCTCTCCGAGATACGGAAACACCAGATTCAGGGCGTATGCCCCGAATATTGACACACTCTCCGCCAGCCACGGCATCCGCGCTATTCCTGCGGCACGCAGCTGTATGCCCCACCTTATCCCGCGGATTATATGCGACAGCACCACAAGTACGCACATCACCAGCACATAACGGTAGTCAACACCTCCACGCATTATCCGCGTCACCTCCCCGATATTCACCTTGTGCAGCATCCACACAACAAGCACTCCGGTAACCGCAAGCGGTACCAGCACTTTCACCACCTTGCCGCATATCTCTCTGGCACGATGATGCTTATGGCCTGTCGGTGCATTTTGGGGCATATCTGTGGCTTCTGCCATTTTATCTCTTAACGCGCCTGCCAAAATTTTTGTTCTTGATTATCAGAGCATATTCCTCGGATGATGCTTAAGAATCTCCTCACGCAGATGTGTGCGGTCAAGATGCAGATATATCTCGGTTGTGGCTATGCTCTCATGCCCCAGCATCTGCTGTATGGCTCGCAGGTTGGCGCCTCCCTCTAAAAGGTGGGTGGCGAACGAGTGACGCAGCGTATGGGGCGAAATCTCCTTCCTTATCCCCGCCAGATCTGCCAGTTTCTTGATTATGTAGAATATCATCACCCTCGTGAGCCTTTTGCCGCGACGGCTCACAAATAATATCTCCTCCTCTCCGGGTTTCAGATCTATCTCGGCCCTCTCCTCCATATACGCCGAAATCTCGTGCAATGCCGTTTCGTTTATCGGCACAAGCCGTTCCTTGCTCCCTTTTCCGGTCACTATTATGTACCCCTCATCGGCAAACACTCGGCCTATCTCAAGATTCACAAGCTCGCTCACGCGCAGTCCGCAGCTGTACATGGTCTCCACTATCGCCCTGTTGCGCTGGCCCTCTGCACTGCTCATATCTATGGCGACAATCATGCTGTCTATCTCCTCCACGCTCAGCACCTCCGGCAAATGCATCCCCACCTGCGGATTCTCAAGCATCTGCGCCGGGTTATGCTCTATATACTGTTGCCGTTTCAGGAACTTGAAAAACGATTTCACCCCCGAAATAATCCTTGCCTGCGAGCGCGGTGCTATCCCGAGGTCATGCAGATCCGCCGCAAAATTGTGCAGCGTGTCAAGTGTCACATCTCTGAGAGTGGTCTTTCCGTCGGCAAGATAACATATCAGCTTCTCCACATCGCTCCTGTAGCTCATGCGGGTATTCTCGCTCATGCCGCGTTCAAGCAGCAGGTAAGCGTCATAAGCGTCTGTCAGGCGCGTCATGCTCGGCAACTCTCTCATAGAAGCATCTCGTAATACTGCCCCGGAACTCCCGGTTCCACATGCATTATGGCACTCCGCCCGTCTGTCATCAGCACTCCCGGCCGATTCTCCTGAGCCAGCATGCGGTCAAGCACCGTTCTGGCCGCCCCGGTCCTCTTGTCAGCGTCAAGCAGCACAATTGTGCCTCCCTGTCTCATGACGCGCTCTACGGCCGTTAAAACATCGTTTTCGCCGTTTTTTTCGCCGCCTACCACCATCATCCTGCACCCTTCGGCCCATTTTTCGGTAGTCTTGGCTTCGCTGCTCCATGCTGTGACTATCTCTCTCACCTGTGGACGCACGCCCTCACACACCGCCACATCACTCTGTTCCCATAACCCCGCACGCATCAGCAACCGGGCTGTGCGGCGGCTCATGGATGCCTCGCGGGCCAATTTGTCCACTCTGCTGTAGGCATAGTAATGCAGCCGTTCATGCACCACGCTCCGCACATACCTGTAGGCGCTTGGCGAGTGTACGCCATACCCCTTGGCATGCCACCACAGGCGCGGCATAGCCATTATGCGTTTCAGCGGTGTGCGCGGCAAACTCATTCCTTACCCTTATAAACTTTCACGCACCACACCGCTACAGCACCGATAACCAACAGATATATCGCTATAATGGCTGCGTAGGCAGTTGCGGTGGTTGTTTTGAGCGATTGAGGCTCATATCTGAGTTCCAAAGTATGTTTCCCGGCGGGTATGCGCACGGCCCTGAGCATATAGTTCACGCGTCCTATCTCCGTCTCCTGACCGTCAACGGTGGCATGCCATCCCCATGGGAAATATATCTCCGACAGCACTGCCACACCGCCTTTTGCGCTTGATGTGTGATATGTAAGCCGGTTGGGGGCATAGCTTGTCTCATAAATCGTGTCACCGGGCATCTTCGGAGTTCCTCCGCCCAATATCTCACGGTATTTTGCATCTGCCACAGCGGTGGAAGCCACGTTTATGTTGCCCAGTGCCGCCATCTCTGCATCGGCCCCGTCCACATATTTCACCTCATCCACTATCCACGCGTTGCCCATCGCCTCGGGGTTTTGCAGCGGCTGCCCGTTATGGTCCACTATGTATCGTGCATTGAGCATATTCACCACGTTCCACTCTCCGTCACCTCCTCTGCCTGACACAAAAGGTTGCAGATAACTGTCTATAAGGTCTTGGTAACGTGTCAGTTTCGCGGCGTGATATCCCCCGAGGTTCTTGTAGAAATATGATGGCCGTGCCTGCCAGAATTCCGGCATGTTGAGCACTCGGAAATTCTGTGTCGTGTCAGCCATTATGAGTTGGTCGGCGGGGGTAGGCACGAACATCGGTCCGCTCGCCAGACGGCGGGGAACAAAACTGTCGGTGTTCAGATACCGCTTGTTCACCATAAACAGGTCGCCGCACACCACCACGCCGGTAAGCACGGCCACCACGCCCACATTCAGTTTCTTGAAGAAATACAGCAGCAGTAGTCCGAATCCGGCGCCTGCTATCATGAAGCTGCGCATCGCATCCGATTCCACCATACCGCTGCGCACGCTCTCCACTGCGGCATATATTCGCGGATTGTTCAGACTGAACATCTGCACCAGTTGGGCATCAGCTCCCTGACTCAGCAGATATTGTGCAAACTGCGCATCCATTGCACGGTCGTTCTCACTTATCAGCGACCCGTACAATTGCGGGAAGATTATACCCACAAGACACAGCCCCAGCACTATCCCGAAGCTCCACAGCACCGGCTTGCGATACTGTTTCCATGCTTCCGACGCATCGCCGGTACACAGCACTTGCTGCAGTGCCATCACTGCCAGCAGTGGCATAGTGAACTCGGCTATCACCAGTATGCTCTCTACGGTTCGGAATTTGCTGTACATCGGCATGTAATCTATCATCAGATTTGTGAGCCACATGCAGTTGCGTCCGAGCGCCAGCAGCACCGACAGCACGGTCAGAACCACCAATGCCCATCTCAGCGGACCGCGCACCACCACACATCCCAGCAGGAACAGTGCGCATATCAACGCGCCCACATACACCGGACCGTTAGTCCCCTCAGGCTCTCCGAAATAGCGGCTCAGATACTGGAGATACTGCGCCTCGTCAGCACTCAGCTCTCCTTTCTTGATAAGCTCTTTGGTGGCATCCTCGTCAGCAAGGGTCAGCAACTTGCTGTCGCCTTTTTCAGGCTTCACCGATGCGCCGCCTTTTATATCCGGGATCAGAAGCGAGAATGTCTCGCTGGCTCCGTAGCTGTATTGGGTTATATAGTCGCGGTCAAGACCCGATGTGGTGTTGGAGGCATCGGCGGCATGCGTAAGCTCGCTGTGTCCCCCGCGCATGCTCTCCTTTGAGTATTCGTAAGTATAATACAGGCTCGGCAGATTGGCACACACTGCCAGCACTCCGGCCACTGCCAGCACTCCGGTGGCCTTGAGCCATTGCGCTGTTTTTTTCTCTTTCAAGGCTGTTATGAGATAAGCCACCATGAATCCCAATATCACAAACATGAAATAATAGGTCATCTGCACATGGTTGCTTGAAATCTGCATCATGCCAAACAGTGCTGCCAGTGCGCCGCCTGCCAGATACTTGCCCCTGTAGCACAGCACCACTCCGGCTATTGTGGGCGGAATGTATGCCAAGGTTATGAATTTCCACAGATGCCCTGCGCCGATAATGATTATGAAGTAGCTTGAAAATCCATACGCTATCGCACCTATAAGGGCCACCCACCATCGCATCTTCATTGCAAGCAGGAGTATGAACATACCGGCCATCATCATAAACAGCAGATTGGCAGGCTCGGGCAGCCCGAGTCCCATTACGCTGTTGATCCATTTGTGCAGATTGTCGCTCGGATACGACGGCGAAATCTGGAAATTGGGCATTCCGGAGAATAAGGACCCCGTCCACCGGCTGCTTTCGCCGGTAGCTTCATAATATGCTTTCACCTCTTGGCCTATAGCCGCGCCCTGCTGCATGTCGTGCTGCCTGAGCACATTATGCTGCGACGCGTCAGGATAAAAATATGCAAATGCGGTGATCGCCATCACCACTATCGACACTGCTATTCCGGCCACGCTGCGGCTGCGTAGCACCTGCTTTATTCTTTCTGTATTCATATTCGCACTTCAAAAATCGCGTAAAGCTACAAATTTTTTTTCGTTTTTCGTTTTATTGATACTTTAATTGTACCTTTGCGCTCTCATTGGGTTCTTTAGCCCGATTTTTGTTTAACTAAATCACACAGCTTTGGACTTAGATCCTTTACCTACCATCGACCCTCTCGCGTCTATCCTCGGATTCGTGACGGTCAATATCCCATCTTTCGGCGCTCCCGAAATCATCGCGCTCGTATGCGCTCTAATGGCTCTCTTCCTTTCCGGATTCGTTTCCGGCAGTGAAATTGCTTTCTTCTCCATCACCCCTCAGCAGAGTGAGGACATTGAGGACACCCCGTGGGGCGAAAAGGCTCTCGCCATGATTCGCCAGCCCGAAAGGCTTCTTGCCACTATCCTCATTGCCAACAATCTCGTCAATGTCACCATTGTTGTCCTCTGCAACTTCGCTCTCGGGCCTATTTTCGCCAGCATGCCCGAAATCCTCAGCTTCATTCTCCAGACTGTAATCCTTACTTTCCTCATACTCCTGTTTGGCGAAATCCTCCCCAAACTTGCCGCAAATGCCGGCAACATCCGCTGGGTGCGCTTTGCCACTCCGGGAGTACGCTTCCTCACCACGATTCTTTGGCCCGTATCATCCCTGCTCGTGCGCAGCTCCGTGCTTGTCAACAAGGTTGTTACAAAGAAAGAAGACGACCTTACCGCCGATGATCTCTCGCAAGCTCTTGAAATAACCGATGTCAAAACCGCCGACGATAAGGAGATGCTTGAAGGAATCCTCAAGTTTGGCGACACTACTGCTGCTGAGGTCATGACCCCGCGTGTGGACATGACAGGCGTGGATGTCAACGCCACCTTCGATGAGGTCATGACTGTGGTCATTGACTCCGGCTATTCACGACTCCCGGCTTTCAAAGATTCTCAGGACAACATTCAGGGTGTCCTCTACTCTCGCGACCTTCTCCCGTACATCGGCAAGGCCAAACCCGATTTCCAATGGCAGAAACTCCTCCGTGAAGCCTATTTCGTGCCCGAATCGCGCATGATTGACGACCTGCTTGAGGATTTCCGGCGCCGCCACATCCACATGGCTGTGGTCATTGATGAATTCGGCGGCACTCAGGGCATTGTCACTCTTGAGGATGTGCTGGAAGAAATAGTGGGCGACATCAACGATGAGTACGACGATGACGAATCCACCTACCAGAAGCTCCCGGACGACACTTATATCTTTGAGGGCAAGACTCTTCTCAGCGATTTCTTCCGCATCACCGGCCTTGACGAAAACGATTATGCGCCTGTGGCCGAAGACTGCGAAACTCTCGCCGGCATGCTCCTCGCCATCAAGGGCGATTTCCCCAAGGAAAAAGAGCCGCTTGTTTATGGACATTGCCGATTCCTCATCCTTGACATATCAGCTCACCGCATTGCCAGTGTGCGCGTCAAGGTTATGCCCGACATACAGCAGCCTGCCACAAAATGATTGCCCGCATCTGCTCTCTCTTCGCTGCTCTGTCGCTGCTTGCGGCATGCTCCCACAGTGACCATACTCCTGTGCCGAGGCCCGTGGCCTATCCGCGTGTGCCGGTTTACGATTCCGCCTACGTTGCCGTACCCTCACTCCCGCTCCACCTGGAGCTGTCGGCCAATGCCGTCACGCAGGTTGATTCCGCTCATTCCGGCTCTATGTGGATCAATGCCACCTATCCGGCCTACAATGCCACCCTCCATCTCACCCTCACCCCTGTTACCCCTGCCACCGAAGCAGAAGTCATTGCCAACCGCACCGAGCGCATGAGCCTCAACTCCGGTGTACACCCCACCGAGATTACACAACTCACATCCCCCGCAGGATTCCGCTCTCAGGTTCTGTTCACTCCTGCCGGATCCGTCACGCCGGTTCAGATTCTCTCCGTCTCACCTCGTTGGGTCATCAGTGGTGCGCTCTACCATCCGCAGGCCGATTCCTCCCCCGACTCCATCGCTCCCGTCCTGCGGGCTGTCAGGCGCGACCTCATCCACACCGCCAAAACCATCCGATGACCACTCCGGCTGTTTACATTGAACCCATTTTGTGCAGTGACACCCTCTCGCGCCGCGAAGCCGAGCAGCAGGCCTCACTCACGTTGGCGCAACGCATAGCCGGTCCCGATGCCGTCATCGAACATTACTCCGATGGCGCACCCTACATCCCCGGATTTTCAGGCCATATATCCCTGACCCATTGCAGCACTCTCGCCGCCATAGCCGTTTCATCCTCCCCCCACATAGGCATAGATGCCGAAATATGGCGACCGCAACTGCAGCGCGTCGCCTCCAAATTCCTTTCTCCGGCACAGCTCCCTTACTGGTCCGCCTCCCCCTTGCGACTCCTCTTCGCATGGACCATCAAAGAAGCTGTCTATAAAGCCGCCCGCACACCCGGACTGCCGCTACACAACATCACTCTGCCTTCCGCCGCAACTCTCTCAGCACTCAGTTCTCCCTCTACCCCCCTGATATCATCCACTCCCGATTCTCGCCAATGGCGTATCTCCGTCATAGCCACCTCCCCCGTCTTCATCACAGCCGTTAACAAAATTTAGTCCGTCCGGGCAGCATATTACCACCTCTCTTGCATTATATTTGCAGAAAAACCTCTGCACGATGCACACCACTGTCGCCGACCGCATACGCTACCTCATTGACCAATCGCGCCTCTCACAGGCCGCGTTCGCGCGCCGTCTCGGCATGGACCCCGCCAATCTGAGCAAGCATCTCAGCGGCAAGCTCCCCATCACACCCGGCCTCATCAACCGCATTGTTGCCGACATGAGCGTATCCAAAACATGGCTCGCCGACGGCTCCGGCATCCCCTTTGAGCGCCCCGGACACCATACCACACTGTCCGAGCAACCCCCACTCTCCACACAATGCCACCCCGTGCCCGTTTACGACCTTGATGTCACCGCAGGATGCATGGAACTAAGCTCACTCCTCACCCACGACCGCATCGTAGGCAGCATCGCCCTCCCAAACCTCCCGCGCGACTGCGCTGTGGTACGTGTCTCCGGCGACAGTATGACCCCCGTCATAAACAATGGCGGATTCGTGGCCATACGCCGCATTTCCAACCTTGACTGCATCTTTTGGGGGCAGATATACGTTATATTGCTTGAAGATTATCGTATGGTAAAATATCTCCGGCGACACCCCTCCAACCCCTCCCTCGTCGTTCTCCGGAGTGCAAACCCACAGTACGACGATATGGAGATTCCACGCAAGGACATCCTCGGCCTTTACGTGGTAGAATCCGTCATAAACTACGATGTACGATGCTGAAACGCCTCTCAACCCTATTTTGCGCCCTTCTCGCCGCATTTCTCATCTTTCCCCGGTATTCCCTTGCCTCCAACCCCGTCACGCCCACACAGAGCGTCAAAAGCGATGCCGAGTTCGCCCTTCTTGATGCAAAGGCAACACGTTTCGCCGAATTCGGTGAATGGGCAAGCACCTCAGCCATGCTCACCCTCATGCTTGACATGCGGCCCGACAGCGCGTCACTCTACGCCCGCGCCATCATTGCCGAAGGCATGCGCCACAACTCCAGCCCACAGCAGCAGCTCCTCAACACCGCCCTTGAGCACGGAGTACCACTTGACTCAGTAATCACAGGCGTGCGCACACGCAGCATCTCACTCGGACGCGCCGACATTTACGAAACATTCCTCACCGACATACCCCAAACATTCCCGTGGCTCAAGCGCACCATTGATGCCTACCTCCTCCGCTATTACCTCTTCCGGCGCAACCCTCAGGGCATCATCACCTACGCCCGCATAATGCTTCAGGGACTCCCCGACAGTCAGGAATTTCTCCTTGACCTCGCCTCAGGATACGTACAGTCAGGACAATTCCCCGAAGCCATCGCCACATATCAGCACATCCTGACACTCAACCCCGACAACCTCACAGCCCTACTCGCCATCGGCAACTACCACATCCTCAACAACCAACCCCAACAGGCACGCCCCTACCTCGAGCGCGCCAACACCCTCTCCCCCACACCCTACCTCGCCTCCCTCCTCACCCAATAACCCCCCACCAGCGCAGCCGAGCCGCACAGTGCCGATTTCCCTAAAATACCAGCAGAGTGCGAAGCCTCTTTTCCGCCCCCCTCGCAAAAGAGAGCGCAAGATGCGCGATTTCAGACACACCACCGAAGTCGGCAGATGTGCAGCAGAGCCGCGGAGCGCGCGATATTTTTACACCCCCCTGCGGAACGCGCAGCGCGGAGTTGGGGGAAGCATGTATGATAGAACCCCGTGACAAGCCGCAGAGAGCGCGCAGTCACGGTCCGGCGACAGCCAAGGCCCGCCACGTTCTCCTGAATGTCCCTGCTATACGCCACGCGCCCCTGAGCGTCATACGCCGTCAGATCCGCCACCGACGGATCCAAGCACACTTTTTCCGTCACGGCGGCATGTCCCGCGATTCTACGATCGCCTTCTTCGGATGTCACCTGTTCTTTCTCCAATTTTTTCCTCTTTATTTGTTCATTTTACTTTGATTTTTTGGAATTTACTTTTCTCCATTTATGCTCCCAAAGCCAAAGTAATACAATTGTCGTAATATAGCTTGGTGCGAGCACTAATATTATGGACATTGTGGTTCCTGTTGATTCATTTATAAATAATGATGCAATCATACTCACAATTATGACTATGCACATTAGAATTATCGGTTCTGCCACCGCCATCCAGTATTTCTCAAAAATAGCTTTGCTGATATTCAAAAGATATATTAGCAGACCGATAGCCGTATTTAATAGACTCAAAAAGATTATATATAACAGAAATAATGCTGTTAAAGTCGAATCAAACTCCCAACCGGATATTAAATACACAATCAGAGCATATAAACCCAATAAAGTCACGGTACTCAGAAAACAGAACCTGAGCAAATGAAAAACAAAAAGTGCTACCCATTTACAAAATTTCGTTATTGTCTTAAGCTTATTCTTCATCATTTGGTTTCTTTAGATCCTCTTCTGTCCATGGTTTGGGTCTTGGTGAAAATCCAAAACTGTTTCCTGGAATATTTTTCTTTATTTCTACGATTTGTTTTTCTGGAACACCTGCTTTTATAAGGATTGTTGATGTACTGGTATTGCAATTCCCCTGATTTTCATTATGAGGAAGAATAAAATATTGCTTATCATCATTCTCGTCAAATGAATTTGCTACCTCAATAACTTTCTTATCAAATTCATCCTCAGTCATATTTCCCGGAGGTTCTATCTCTATGCATGCTTTTAACTTGTCTTGCTCTTCCCCTTCAGCAATTTCTCTATCTTGATTATAGTGGCGCCTGGTAAGCCTGCCGGAGTAAGAGCCTTTAAATCCGTCATATTCCGAGCCATATGCAAAAATTTCCTTCTTACCATCGGAAGTTGACACGACAATAAATGTATGGGTAGGAATTGATGCTAAATTTCTTAAAAGCATGCAATCTATTAATACCGGCAATTTGAACCCCGGTAACTGTGTTGCATATAAAGTTACTCTATTCCCCGTCGGGTCAACATAATTTATCGGGTCGCCCCCGCAAAAAGCATAGGGACTTAACCATTTGTAATCCGAGGCTTTCGCATCCGGGCTGCTGAAAGCACCTGCCATCGGATACTGCCACCGAGCCGTAAAGTCATAACTGTTGAGGCCAAGATCCGTCACCAGTTCCTTCCCCGTGTGCTTGTACCGGTTCCGGTCCTGTCCCCTGCTGTCTGCCGTCAGCCCGCCATAGGCGTAATACCAGTTCAGCTGCTCCAGACTCTTCTTGCCCGCCTTCGCCGCATAAACTCCCGCCACGTTCCCCTGAATGTCCCGGATGTACGCGTGAAGCACCCCGAGGCTGTCAATGTACCCCTGCGACACATTCACCCGCATTAACTTCCCGTCAACGTACTCGCACGGCCCCACATATTCCCGCCGCGTAGTCCTGTTGCCGTTGTATATCCTTTCCCACAGCTTAACGCCTGACGAGGTGTACCCGTACTCCGCGCAGTCTCCGCTCATCGTACCCACGACCCACGGCATCCCCGTCACGCTGTAGTTGATGTTCGCTATCCCTCGGCTCACATCCCGCGTCAGCCGCCCTGCCGCGTCATACCTTATGTCGTACCCCGAATACACCCCCTCCGGCATGTCCATCGATCCCTCTAGAAGAGCGTCGGCAGCCGCATCGCGCAGCACGCTCAGCCGGTTCCCCGCATACGTCATCTCCACATCGTCAACCACACGGCACTGACCCGCGTCGTCCCTGCCCTTGCGCTCTATCGTCAGCACGTTCGCGTTAAGGTCGTACGTGAACGCCTCCGAATGGTCCGCCGGAAGCAGCAGCGCACCAGCCTTTGCCGGCTCAAGCGGAGGGAACACCGGCTTCACCGCCACCTCGCTCATCCCCTGCTTCACCGTCGCCTCCACAAGCCTCACCATGCCTTCGTAAAGATAAAACCTCTTCATCCCCATCATATCTTTATTATGGACGTTGTCTGGAATCTTCAGCACTCCAAACAGGTAACAACACACGATAATAAGCCTCGTAATTACAATCTATCATAGATGGTATTTTATTCAATATCATTGGTTCAAGAGTACTCCTAACAATCTCTTTTCCTTGCATCAGCAGATAGACATAATATTTTGGCTTGATATAATATTCCACTTTGGAAATTGTCTTTGTTAACGGAGTTTTATCTGAACAATCATTCACGCTTCTTACAATATGCGACTGTGAAACATATACTTCCTTCATAAACTTATGAGTGACCTTAAAATTTTGGCCGGCATCTCGGTAAAAAAAATCCAAAATTATATAGCTGTTCGGAAGCGACAGCATGTTGGGCGTGTCCAGACTCTTGACATCCAAACTGTCCGTAAATGCATAGCTTTGTCCTATTGAATCAATGACCACAGTCACCCTATTGGCAGAAATTGTATCTATGAAATACCATGAATTTGGGTACTTGGAGTCCAGGCTATCGGTGTATAACCCAATATTCTCAAATTGTGGAGATTTTGACATTCCCATGTTAGCAACTGGCATAATAATTAACATCACAGTCAACAGTCTGATTATCTTTCTCATTTTGTATAGTTCTTTTTGATAAAATCTTTTGATGTGATTAATACCCTGTTCTCTGGTGTAAAATCATTGGGAACAGAATTTCCACCATATTGTATTAATGATTGATTTTTAGGAATAAATATATAATAGTTTGTTGGAATCCTCAACAGATTGTCTATGCTTTGGGCAAACTTTACATCTCCAGAAGTATCTCCGGGAGCCATACCCGATGGCTCCATAGTATTGTTAGGATGACTATGTATATATAATGAAACTCCGATGTCATTTGAAGCTAAAGCTGTTGCAACATGTGCACCGGCGCCTTCCGATGATGTATTATTTGAAGTTGTCATGAAATAACCTCTACTTGTATTCATAAAACTCCACTCCACATCAGTATTTGAAGCAACAAATTCAAAAGCCTTAAAGCCGTCTGAAGTATCAGAAACATCAAACCTCAAAAGGTTCGTTTCTGTACCATTTGCTGAAACTGTCGCTTGCTGTTTAAGTGCCAGCGTCTTATATTTATAGGTTGCACTTATTGGTTCCCCATTGTCAGAAAATTTATCAATTATTACAATCTGATCATTGTCTGTTTGCTCTATATGGTATTCTATTTCTCCGTTATGATTTATTCCCCATGTATCCATCCCCGTCGGGTCAACGAAATTAATCGGGTCTCCCCCGCAGAACGAGTAGGGCGAGTTCCACGGCGTCTTGCCCGCCAACGCGTCCGGCATATCAAACCGCCCCGCCATCGGATACTGCCACCGAGCCGTGAAGTCGTAGCTGTTGAGCCCGAGGTCCGTCACAAGCTCCTTCCCCGTGTGCTTGTACCGGTTCCGGTCCTGTCCCCGGCTGTCTGCCGTCAGGCCGCCGTACGCGTAATAGTCGTTCAGCTGCTCCAGCGTCTTCTTGCCCGCCTTCGCCGCATACACGCCCGCCACGTTCCCCTGAATGTCCCGGATGTACGCGTGAAGCACCCCGAGGCTGTCAATGTACCCCTGCGGCACATTTATCCTCACCAACTTCCCGTCAACGTACTCGCACGGCCCCACATATTCCCGCCGCGTGGTCACAAACGATAATATGCCATGGAACGCATTCATTTACGCACTTTTACACTAAAGCAGCTCTCAATCATGAATAAACCGTTTGGCAAGAGTAAACTTCTCCCCATTAATTTGTTGATACATGATAATACCATGCTCCTTACTCCAAACAAACTTTGAAATATCCGTTGAGTCTGGAACATATCTTCCCCAATTAGCGCATGCACTATCTATCACTACACAATTGTTAAAAACCTTATCATCAACAGTAATATTCAAAAGTTTTCTTGGTCTTGGAATAAGCCACGGCAAAATTATAGATGTAAGTTCTCCCAAGCGAAACGACTGAATGACAGGCTCATTTTTGTAGAACTTATCAAACCAAACTGTTCCGGAAATAGAATCCCTTGTGCCATACAAATAATAGACAATACATCCTGATGCTATATATTCAGAGCTATATGTGTCAAGATAAAAAGGAAATTTAGAATTCTTTATCTTATTGAGTAATACAACAAGCGTATCGGTATGATTCCTATCCGAGCAAAAAATCATAGTGTCATTAGGCTGATACACATTTATCCAGTCAAAATCATCAGAATCCAGATGCGTCATCTTCTGATAGATGCATGATGATATCAATGCCGGCAGTAAACAAATCAGGAGTTTCTTCATCTAATACAATTTTTTGGTTAAAACTTAATTTATGTGGGCTGAACGAAATTTATTTGCAATAGTATTGATTCCATGTAATTTAAATAAATCCGTTGATGCACTATATACTGGTATTTTCAAGCCGGGAACAGTAAGCCCCAATTTATCTTGTATAGCATTCAGTGGATCTCCTTGAATCGTCATACCCATAAATTTATAGGGCTTACTATGGGTTATATAGTTTGTTACTTTACCGGGATTCCCTAAATTCTGAATCCATATTGTTGCATCGCTCACCGCAGCGGGATTAAATGTAATAGCCTCCAATCCTGTTGCCATGCTGGCTGCTATTGCTCCTCCTCCGCCAAGCGAATGGCCTACGAATGTCAGTTCCATCCCCGCTAATTCTGAGGCAAGCACTTTGCTGTTCTCTATAATATTATCATACTGTGTTGATAGTCCCAACAACTGTGCAATATCCTGTAAAACATCTTCCACTGAATTGGTACCGGCTATTACATATGCATATTCTTTTACCCCATCTACGGTTCTTTCAAACAAAACCGACTGCAACCCATTATCTCCAGGGCCTGTATTGTTCATTGACGCTGATGATTGATGCCCGGATATGTTCCATCCGGTTTCTTTAAGATTGGTAAGGTTTACATTCTCACCATTCACTATATCATCAGCATCATTATAAACATATGCAGCCATCATACTTGCCTCATACGCATTTGGCACTAGCCCCGTAGGGTCAAAAAAATTCACCGGATCTCCCCCGCAGAATGCATACGGACTCAACCAAGACATCGTGCCGGCCAAAGCGTCCGGCACATCAAACCCGCGCACCTCCTGTCCGCCGGCAGTCACAGCCGCCAGCAGCCCCAGCACAAATATGGTCAGTCGCACAAAATTCATGGCACAGATCAGTTCCCGCCCGCAATATACACACAATTCCCCACATCCACAACTCCAAGCCTCCATTTTCCATTCCTCATTCCCGCCGAGCAGGCGCAGGATGCTATCCCATCCATCGCGAAGCAGTTCCGCTCCCCCGCAGCAAGCGCAGGATGCGCGATCTCCGCACTTCCTCCTGCGCAACCGACAGAAGTGCAGCCGAGACGCAGAGTGCACAGACTCTTTTCTGCTTCTCACAAAGTGAGCCGCGGAGCATGCGATTTTCCTCCATCGCGAAGCTGTTCCGCCCATCACAAAGTGAGCGCAGGATGCGCGATTTTCAGACACACCAGCAAAGTCGGCAGATGTGCAGCCAAGCCGCGGAGCGCGCGATTTTTCTACAACCGCTTGCGGAGCGCCAACGGCGCGGAGCTGGCGGCCACAGACATCCATAAAAACCCCGTGACAAGCCGCGGAGCGTGCGCAGTCACGGCACGGCGATAGCCAAGGCCTACATTTGGCCGTGTCAAACGATTCTCCTATCTTTGCCTATTATCTATACCGCCATGAGCAAAGTACTCGCCTTATACCATATTGTATTCGCCACCCAAGGCAGATATCCGGCCTTACACGATGCAAACCGACTTGATCTTCATCGCGTCATAAGCAATATTGTAGCAGATAAAAACTGTAGAATGGTGAGCATCAACAGCGTCACAGACCATCTCCACATGCTCATCAATCTTTCGCCAAGCATATCGCTGAAAGATTTCATCTCGGCGGTCAAATCCAAATCAAGTACGTGGTTGAAGCAAGATTCCCGGACTACAATGTTCACAAGTTGGTGTAAGGGTTATTACGCATGTACAGTTTCGCCGAGCATGATGCAAAAGACGATAAAATATATAGAATCTCAGACAGAGCACCACAGGCTTGTATATTTTGACACCGAAATCATGACCATGTGCCAGCATCTTGGACTGACCTTTCATCCTGACGACATGCGATAACCCACCATTCGCTAAGCAAGCGCAGGATGCGCGATTTCAGACACACCAGCGAAGTCGGCAGATGTGCAGCCGAGCCGCGGAGCGCGCGATTTTTTTTTACAACCGATTGCGGAGCGTCTGTGGCGCGGAGTTGTCGGACGCAGCCCCAAAAAGAACCCCGTGACAAGCCGCAGAGCGCGCGCAGTCACGGTCCGGCGACAGCCAAGGCCTACACACACAGCCCAATCATCCATTTTTCAATTCTCCCGCTATTTCTCCCTGATTATCAGCATGTAATGCAGCATACACCAGCGATGCCTTTGCCGGACCGACCACAGCCGCCACATCATCCAAATCAGCCTCTCTTAACCTCTTAACACTCTTGAAATGAGTCAGTAACGCAGTTTTAGTCTTCTCGCCCACACCCTTTATGTCATCCAGAGCCGACACCGTTTGGGTCGCACTTCTGCGGTTACGGTGATGAGTGATACCGAATCTGTGAGCCTCATCACGCAAATGCTGCACCACCCTCAAACTCTCGCTGTTCTTGTCAATGTATAGTGGAATACTGTCCCCGGGGAAATAGATCTCCTCCAGACGCTTTGCAATACCCACCACGGCAATCCGGCCGCGCAAACCCATCTCGTCCAGAGCCTCCACAGCCGCACTCAGTTGCCCCTTGCCGCCGTCCACAACAATCAGCTGAGGCAACCCCTGACCCTCATTCACAAGGCGGGTATAGCGGCGCGTCAGCACTTCTTTCATCGAGGCAAAATCATCCGGTCCCACCACCGTCTTGATATTGAAATGCCGGTAATCCTTCTTTGACGGTTTCCCGTCCCGGAACACCACGCACGATGCCACAGGATTCGTACCCTGAATATTTGAGTTATCAAAACACTCTATATGATGCGGAAGCTCCGACAGTCTGAAATCACTCTTCATACGCTCAAGCAACCGCTCCGTACGCTGCTCCGGATTCGTCCGCTCCATATGCTTAAGCATATCTATTTTGTGCTGCCGCGCATTCTTCTCCGACACCTCAAGTAGCTTCGCCTTGTCACCGCGCTGCGGCACGATAAAGGTTACACCCTCCGGCTCCACATCCGGCAGCTGCGCCACAATCACCTCCTCATACTTCACATCAAGCTCCTTTGCAATCTCATTCATAGCATACCCCAACAGCTGCTCCACACTCTCGTCAAGCCTGCGTTTGTATTCCAGAGTCACACTGCGCACCACCGCACCACGGCGCACATGCATATAGTTTATAAACACATCCTGGCCATCGTCATCCACACCAAACACATCCACATCCGCTATCGTCTGACTCACTATGACACTCTTGGCAGTATAGCGCTCCACGAGCTTATATTTCTCCTTCAGCTCCTGCGCCTCCTCAAACCGCAACTCCTCCGCAAGCTTCTGCATCTCCGCACGCAGATACTCCAGAATCTCGGCCATGTCTCCACGCAATATCTGTTTCACTCGCTCTATCTGCTTTCCGTACTCCTCCCTGCTCACCAATCCGGTGCAGCATCCGCCACATCGCTTCAAATGAAAATCCAGACAAAGCCTCCCCTTCTTCTTCTCAACATATTCAGATGTAATCGCGTGACGGCACGAGCGCAGCTTGTACAAATCCCTTATCAAGTCCAGCACCACCCTCGCCGCACCCGCATCAGTGTACGGTCCATAGTATTTTGACCCGTCCTTAATTCTTTTCCTCGTCATAAACACGCGAGGAAAATCCTCCTTCGTCACCACAATCCACGGATACGACTTGTCATCCTTTAGCAGCACATTGTATCTCGGCTGATACTCCTTGATCATCGAGTTCTCCAGATTGAGCGCATCCTGTTCTGTAGGCACCACGATATACTTCATGTCGGCGATTGCACGCACAAGCAAATTTGTGCGCAGCGAATCATGGGTGCGGTTGAAATACGACGACACCCTCCGCTTCAAATTTTTTGCCTTACCCACATAAATCACCGTCCCCTCCGAATCAAAATACATATACACACCCGGAGTGGTGGGAAGCACCCTGATCTTCTCTTCCAGTTCAGCCGATTTCTTGTGCTTTGCCATAATACAAGCTTAATACACTCTAAACACCCTATGCAGGTATTTGTTGCAATCCATTTAAACAAAAACACCGGACAGCCCACCCGACAGGTGAAACCATCCGGCATTTCTATACATTTACATTCAATACGTGATGAGCGATGTAACCTCAGCCTCAGCGGGAAGTGCCGAGCGGCCATTGAGCATTCCGAGCTCAATAATAAAGTTTACATAAATCTTTTTGGGATGCATGCTTTTCACCAATTCATACACCGCAGCCATCGTGCCGCCCGTAGCCAGCACATCGTCGTGTATCACCACAATGTCATCCGGACCGATAGCATCACGGTGTATCTCGATTGTGTCGGTACCGTACTCTTTCTCATAGGTGGCCGACACAGTGTCAGCAGGCAGCTTGCCCGGCTTGCGCGCCGGCACAAAACCGGCACCCAGCTCAAATGCGAGTATTGACCCGCCAATGAAACCACGGCTCTCAATGCCCACCACCTTGGTCACTCCCTTGTCACGATAAAGCTGAGACAAATCCCAGCCGATGATGTGAAGTGCACGAGGATCCTTGAACACTGTCGTGAGATCCTTGAACACGATACCCTTCTTGGGAAAATCCATCACATCGCGGATTTTTGATTTGATATATTCCATAATTTATGATTTAGTCCTTTTTAATAAATTTTTGTCCTAAAATTGTTCCACGTGGAACAATTTGTTTCTAACTACCTGCCCATCAGCAACAAAAGTATGTTTATGTCGCTCGGCGATATTCCCGGAATGCGTGATGCCTGCGCCACGGTCTCGGGGTTGATGCGGACAAGTTTCTGTCTCGCCTCCGTACTCAAGGAATGGACCTGAGAGTAGTCAATGCGCCCGGCGAGCTTTACATCCTCAAGGCGGCGAATCTTGTCCGCAATCACTTTCTCGCGGTCAATGTACCCTTGGTATTTCATAAGCACCTCGGCAGCCTCTACTATCTCCTCGCGGCGCTCAAGCTCAATATGCGTGTCAATGTATTCGCGGAGCGCAAGAAGTGCGTCGGCGAGCATCGCCACATTGAGCTGCGGACGCAAAACCAAATCCCGGAGCTTCACGGTCTGTTTCAGCGGCGACGACCCTACCCTAACCAAAAGCTCATCCGCTTCGGCAGCGCTCACAGACTTTCTGGAGCACCACTCGATGAACTCGTCACGCTGACGCTTTTTGGACAGCATAAGCTCATATCGTTCATCGGTAACGAGCCCCACCTCATGGCCGCGGGGCGTAAGCCTCATGTCGGCGTCATCCTGACGCAGCAGGATGCGGTATTCAGCCCTTGAAGTGAACATGCGGTACGGCTCGTCCACGCCTTTTGTCACAAGGTCGTCAATGAGCACACCAATGTAAGCCTCGTCCCTGCCCAACACGAACTCGCCTTCGCCGCGATGCGACAAATGAGCGTTGACACCTGCCACGAGGCCCTGACCGGCTGCCTCTTCATAACCGGTGGTGCCGTTGACCTGTCCGGCAAGGAAAAGACCAGGGAGCACCTTTGACTCAAGGGTGTGGCGCAGCTGCGTGGGGTCAAAAAAGTCATACTCTATGGCGTAACCGGGACGATAGATTTGAGCTTTCTCAAGCCCCGGAATCGTGGCAAGCGCATGCACCTGCACATCCAAAGGAAGTGATGACGAAAACCCGTTCAGATAAAATTCTTGGGTGTCCTCGCCCTCCGGCTCAAGAAACAGCTGATGCTCGGTTTTGTCGGCAAAGGTCACAATTTTTGTTTCAATGCTCGGACAGTAACGCGGACCTATGCTTTGAATCTGACCGTTGTAAAGGGGGCTGTCCGGGAGGCCGGCACGCAGTATTTCGTGGGTAGATTCGTTTGTGTAGGTGATGTAACAGTCGCGTTGATGAAGCCCGCGGTGCACATCAGGGAGGAAAGAAAATTTATGGAAATCGTTTTCTCCCGACTGAACGATTGTTTTGGCGAAATCAATGCTGCGGGCATCAATGCGCACAGGGGTGCCGGTTTTCATTCTGTCGGTGCGGATGCCTCGCTCTTTCAATTGCTCGGTGAGTCCGTAGGCAGAAGGCTCGGCAACACGGCCACCGGCTATTTTTACGGGGCCTATGTGCATCAGGCCGTCAAGGAATGTGCCGGCGGTTATGACCACAGATTTGGCAGTGAAGGTTACGCCCATATTGGTGACGACACCGGCTACGCGATCATTTTCAATGACCAGTCTGGTAACGGAATCCTGCCACATGCTGAGGTTGGGGGTGTTTTCCAAAACATGACGCCACATGAGAGAAAACTTCATGCGGTCGCTCTGAGCACGGGGACTCCACATGGCGGGGCCTTTGGATCGATTGAGCATACGGAACTGTATAGCCGTACGATCGGTGACGATGCCCATCTGTCCGCCAAGTGCGTCTATTTCCCTGACAATCTGTCCCTTGGCAATGCCGCCAACTGCGGGATTGCACGACATTTGTGCTATCTTGTTCATATCCATTGTGATAAGAAGGGTGTTGCTGCCCAATCGGGCTGCTGCACTGGCGGCCTCGCATCCGGCGTGACCTGCGCCTACCACAATTACATCGTAATCAAACCGCATAATGAGTTACAGTACAGAAGTTTGACTATTTAGCAAGGCTAATGCCTCGTTTTCGTTAGCTTCCATGATTTCGCGTTCGCCGGGGCCTTTGTCATTGATGCCGCACAAATGAAGGACTCCATGAATGATGACGCGCATTAGTTCCTCGTGATAGTCGCATCCGACAAGGAGAGCATTGGAAGCGACAGTGTCAAGCGAAATGAACATGTCACCGCTCACCATACGGGAACGGCTGTAATCAAATGTGATTATGTCGGTGAAATAGTCGTGACGCAAAAACTCGCGGTTGACCTCAAGTATTTTGTCATCATTACAGAATATGTACGTGAGCGGCCCAAGCACGCGGTCATGATTACGCGCCACCTGCTCTATCCATCGCTCAACAAGAGCCACATCAAAGGAGGGCATTTCAACATTTAATGCCTCCCAGCAAATCTTGTTCATAACATCATAAGAATTACCCACAAAAGTAAAAAAAATATCAGTTATCTACAAGATTGAGCGGCGATGTTGAAAAGTGCGATTTTTTGAGGCTTTTCAGGGAGAAGGTGATTTTAGTATTAAAGTGTTGACTGGTAGATTATTGCTAAAATTTTAAGGCTGCGAGAATTAAAAATTTAGAAAATGTCTGATAGCTGTACGGAATTATTTTAGTGAAAAAGCCCAAGTGCTACGCCAAGAAACGCTACAGTTAACTTGGTAGGAGCTGACTCGAGGAAACAGCCGGGATGGAACTTAGAGCGATAGTGAATGTAAAATTGAAAATGGATGGTTGGGTTGTGGGTGGCTTTGGCTGTCGCCGTGCCGTGACTGCGCACGCTCCGCGGCTCTGCTGCATATCTGTCGGGTTCGCTGGAGGGTATATGGGGATTGCGCGGCATGCGCGAGGGTGAGTGGATGACGGCTTCGCAAGGTGTGTTGGGAAATCGCACTCTCTGCGGCTCGGTTGCACATCTGTCGGTTTCGCAGGAGAGAGTGTGGAAATCGCGCATCCTACGCTCTCTTTGCGAGGGGGCGGAAAAAGAGTCTGTGCGATGGGAGGGGCGGGCTGGAATATACTATTGCTGCATTCGCGTATTTTATTTAATTTTGAGCGCCGAATGTTATAAAGTGATGTAAATGTTATCCGCTGTTTTTCATAAAATTCTGTCACGGCTTTGCGGCTGTGTGCGAAAAATATGCGGCGGCATATGGAAAACCAAATTTGACTGGCTGTCTATTTCCATAATCACATTCATCATATCTACGATATGGGCTCCTCATTTTCCAGACCCAAAGAATATATTCGGGGATGATGACGAAGATAATCTCATATCACTGGATTACCTTCAAGCAATAAGAGGCGAATCCGAGCTGCCGACAGAATCGGGCTATATAACCATAGTAGATATAGGAGATGTCACCAGCAGGCGTCAAATTGCTGAAATCCTTGATTCCGTCTATAGCCTGAATCCACGTTGTATAGGTGTAGATCTTGATTTCAGCGCGGGACAGGAAGGATTTACCGACAGCATACTTTCGGCAACAATTTCCCGAATAAAAGAGAAAGCTGTGTTCGTAAACCAACTGTATGAATATGACAATGCCAGCAATGCCTTTACGAAGATCCATAACTCATATTTCTCAACCGGCAGGTCGAATCGCTTCGCTGTGGATCACCTCAACGAGGGATTTGCCAATCTAAAAAACAATGGTACCTCGGAGTCGGTACTGAAATACAGTGTTGCTGAGCGTTTCAATGACTCTATATACCTCAGCCTCCCGGCCAGAATGATTGATGACGAGAGTATCGTTGACCTGCAAGAACATTATATATCGTATTATCCGACATTATTCAATGTTGTAAGACATGATGAGATTACCCACTCGGACATAGCAGAAAATTTTGTGCTGGTGGGTGCTGTGGAACATAGCGGTGACAAATACAACACGCCTTTGGGACTGATGCCCGGCATAATGATTCACGCTTATATCATCCAGACTATTGTGGAAGGGAGCGAAATAAAGGTTATGCCTGAGCTGCTTGACATATGCCTGACGCTTTTTACCGGAGTGGCATTCATTATCTTTCTGGTGGCTCTTGATTATTTCATCCGCTACACCAAGCACCGTACTGCCTCGTTGATTATTCAGACAGGATTTCTTACTTTCGGCATAACATATCTTGCGGCACTTGCACTTGGTTTGTTTTCTTACAACCTCTTTACTGAATATAATATATATGCCTCAATGCATGGCATACTGAACAGTATTCTTGTCGTTGCCTCTATCGTAAAAGTGTCATATTCAACCGTAATTATCGTGGCCCGGAAGTTCGGGCTGCTCCAACGCCTACTTTCTTTTTCATTTTATAACTGAAACCTCATTATGCGACTGCTTATTCTATCCCTGATGATACTGATGCTGCCGATAGAAATGTCGGCTGAGAAAGATTATTCCGTTTTTCTTATCAAAGGAAAGATTGAACTGAGAAACGGGAAAAATGTCAGCCGACTGAAAGAGAAACAACAGCTTTCCGAGAATGACACAATAGCGGTAAAAGAAGGTTCGTGCCTTGTTCTCAGAAGTGTCTCGGAAAAGAGACATACGATAACCATAAAGACCTCTTTCTATGGGCCGATAAAACGAATTTCAGACGGAAAAACAAGCGGTGTAACAAAAAAATCACGATCAAAGGAGTTTATGGACTATACTTTCAAACGGTCGGCGTCAGACTTCAAAAAAGACGGGTCATATATGAGCGGCATGGGTACGACTCTCCGAGATGTGATACCGTCTCTGAGTACAAACACCATGATGGAAGCTCCTGACAGCATACGACAGGATTTGTCGGAACTGCTGATTCTCAAATAGCATCTATCAGAATAAATGGAGCCCAGTAAAAGGGACTGCTGTATTTACCGTTATCATATTCTTTCAAAAACTTTCGCGCCTGATTCAGTGATTCACTTTGGGATTGTCCGGATGAAAGGTTGCGGTAAAATTCAGCCATAAGAAGTTTTGTCGCCTCATCGTCCACTTTCCATAAAGTAGCGAGAATTGTATGTGCGCCGGCCTTCTTGAGTCCGCGCTGAAGCCCGGCTACACCTTCGGAGGATATGTCGCCCAGTCCTGACTGACAAGCTGACAACACTGCGAGGTCAACGCCCGACATGTTGAGCATACTGATTTCCTTAGCAGTCAGAATGCCGTCCTCGCCACCCTGTGAATCCATGTCGGTTCCAGAGAATATTTCGTTTATACCCGCAAAAAGCAGTGCCGAACGATAAAGCTCCTTGTCCTCAAGGTCATTGTAATTCTTGCTTAAAGACTTGAAAATATCGGTATTGCTAAATTCATTGAATTCGTCTTCGCTGAGATAAAATCCGTGTGTAGCCACATGTATTATTTTTGAGGCGGCAGTGACATTGCTTTTGAAAGCGGCTTCCGAGCCATACGCACCCGTATATGAAATGACTTTGTTTATTTCCTCCATGTGGTCAAGAGATGCCTTAATCTCCCTTACCTCTTCCATGGTGGCGGGAAGTGGTGTTATTCCGGAGCGTTTATTCAGCATATAGTTTCTCAGAAATCCGCGGGTACGGCCGAAAATCTCAGTTTCATTGCCTTGAGGCTGACAATTATTGTAGTCCAAGCCACCAAATATTACTGCGTCACCTTTTTTATTAACAGTGCTATCGTTTCTGAAAACGATTTCGCGGGTGGATGAAAGACGATGGAAATCCATTACAGGTTTCTCCGGAGGAAGCGCGGCGTATTCCACAGGCAGTGTGTACAGTGCCCCATCGGGAGAGAAGTAAATAGAGGTTTCGTTCTCTGACAATACTTTTTTCAGTGGCTCCCAAATCAATTTATAGACAGTTCCGTCGGTAAGTGCGGATTCTGCACCGCTTCCGATGAAATCGACATCGATGATTTCTTCCTGAGTGCATAATTTAACTATATCGGGTATAGGATTCCCTTTATGCATCACCAGCGCATAATACAGAATGTCGTTATCAATTTCGGCAGCAATAAATTCCACAGCGACCTCTCCCTCAAGAAGATTTTCACATACCTGACGAGAAGTTGCTAAGTAACCTCGCAAATATCTTGAATATTCATAGCTTCTATTGGCAAGATATTCCCTGCGCTCACCTATCTCTGCGTTCAGGGAGTCTTTTTGTGTCCGGAACATGCGCAAAAAATGCAATCCTAACTCCGGATTGTTCTGCTGCTGGGGACCTTTTTGAATTAACGCTTCATATTCTGCCGTCATAAGATCAAGCTCTTTGAGCTGTAGTTTTATGTAGTCATCATTACTGTCCTCTATAGCTCTGCGCACAGCATTTTCAGTATTCAACAGCAATCCCTTACCATTGAGGACAGCGTCATAAGACATTCTTGACAAAGCAGAGTCTCCAGTTTGGACCGCCAGCAATGGAAGGCTATTGATGCACCAGTTCTTATAATAATCCCATAACTCTTTACGCCTTGATACAGATAGTCTTACTGAGTTATTCAAAATATATGGAAGCAGTATTCGGGCAGCGTTTCGGGCCATAGTGACGCTTGTAGCACGGTCGCCTTTCTTTTCGGCTATACGGGAATAGAGTATCATACCGTCTGCAATTGCCAATTTTCCATTCCGGTAGGTCAATGTGGAGTCCTGCGCAAGCCACAAAAACTGTCTGACCTTCACCTCTGCACTATCATTATTATCAGCGTCAAGAAGATCGGAAGCATTGCCAAGTTTCAAGTCCAACAATTTTTGGAGTTCTTCAGAGCTGCTGTTCATTGGTCCATTGTAGCCGGCAAGGGCGAGTTCATCAAAAATTTCCTCGGCTTTTCCTTGTACTCCATTCTGCAGATAGAATTCACCCAACACTCTGTTGTTGCCGCAGTTAATTGTTTTAGCAGCTTTGATAACGGACATATCACTTTTCTGTTTGCGGAAAGGATGCTTTTTCAGGAATTTTTTTGTCGGAAATATCTTGGAAGTATTGCTTTCTGATTCAAGATCGTACAGATTTTTTATTGTCGTAGCTCTGACATATTTGATTTCAGCAGTCTGGGGATTAACCTCAGTCTTATACCAGTCCTTGCCTTTGATGAGAGCGTCCCCGAATTCATCCAAAGGAATGGTGAATTCTCCTCCGAGTGCAATAAATGTATGACGACTGACAATGAACTTCAGCGAATCGGAGCACACTCCAAACGGCATTGACAATATTTCAGCATAAGAGAGTTCGGGGAGAGCCCATCCGCTTGAATAATCATGCAGATGCCTATCAATTATTTTTGCAATTTTTGACCTCTGGCCAAAATCAAAAATATCAGGAAGAACAAGGCGCTTTCCCGTATTTTTATCAAATGTCGCTATAGGATGTATGTTGGATCCGAAGCCAGAACCGCCACCAAGATTGCTGTCGCAGACAATTTCTGCTGTGATCAAAGAGTCGGTTTCTGACAGTATTTTTATGCCAGCTGTGAAATGACCGCCAAAATAGACACCCGATTCTTCTTCACTCTCGGTATCTTCGGAATTGTCAAACAGGTTTATCAGCAAATCTCCATAGTAATCACAAATTTCCTGAGAGGTGGTGTTCAGACCAGGAATAAAAGTTATATCCTTAGAGCCATTATAATAATCCATATAATTGCCTGCCTCGTATGCAACGGCTTCCGAAAACCAATACAGCATGTTTTGCCGTAAAAGAGGATTGTCTTCAAAATTCGGTATGGCAAGCGTAATTTTTGTGACTTTTATGGCATCCTCCATGTATGGCTCATATTCAATATTTCCCCAATCATTCAAATTAAGCAAGATGTCTTTGCCCCATTTTAATTTTTCCGGACGCACATAAGCCGTAGCTATGCCGTTGGAAATGCATATACCTCTATCCGATAATGACTTTCCCGTATCTACAAAACCGTCTCTTATTATAATGTATTGGCCTTTCAGATTTATCAAGCCTCTGTTCTCCATAGAGAAAACTGCCACAGAATCTCTGTCATAGCCTAAAAAGTCAGCAAAACTGCCATAAAAAGGTCCGTAGGATTTACCTATCCGGCAATCATGAACAAAAAGATTCTGCCCTATATGCTCCGAATCATCTACCGAATGCTTATAGCTTATATAGCTAAAAAAACGATTACTGTCATTATTGAATCCCTTATAGACATGTTGGCATGAGTCAGCCAGTAGTTCAAGAGTATCTCTCATCACCAGCACGCGCAACTCGTTTCCCTCATCAACATAAAGTATGCTGTCATTTATAAATCCCCGGATAATACAATCTTCATATCGTGAATTCCTATATTCGGGATAAGCGCCTCCGACTCTGTTCAGCCGTGGAAGGTCATTAATCGGGAATACAGCATAATATTCTCCATACGCAATATTAATACTATCAGGAACACTTTGCCACATATATTCAGGGCATCCGAAACCGGTAAGCATTTCAACTGATTCGCCGTTGTATTTTAATAAATCTTTGCCGTTATAATACAGCGAAACCGTATCATTTTTCCCTGCGAGATATAAATTGTAGTATGATGATATCTTCTTGCAAGGATAAAACTTTTGTTTTCCGAAACCAACGAGTCCCGACCACTTATAAGTAGAAACATAAAAGATGTCGTTCTCACCCTCCACATGACTTATTTGCTCATATTCCGGCGAAACATACGACATCAAGACGGAATCATCAAATTCAATAATTCCGTACTTACGAGTCTGAGTGTTCCGCACTAAAATGAACTTGTCCTCAAAAGTATCGCCCACTATACAGTTATTCTCGTCAAGCCATTCTCTAACTGTATATGAATATTCCTCGTTCTGCCCATCCGCGGCATACGCCATAAAATACGGCAAAACTGCTATCATCAGTAATAAAAGCCAGACAAGTTTTTTCATTTGGTAATTTTTATCAGGGGATATAAGACGATAGCGAAGATAGCAAATTTAGCTGAGATAGCGGGAATGTGGAGGAATATGTTTGTAAGCCTTGGCTCGCGCCGTGCCGTGACTGCGCACGCTCCGCGTCCGCCAACTCCGCGACCCTGGCGCTCCGCAGGCGGTTGTAAAAATATCGCGCATCCTGCGCTTGCTGCGCGGGGGTGCGGAAAGAAGCAACGAGTCTCGGCGGGGATGAGGATGACTAATCCCGATGAGGGGGAGGCTGCGGAATGTGGAGGAATATGTTTGGGGGCCTTGGCTCGCGCCGGGCCGTGACTGCGCATGCTCCGCGGCTTGTCACGGGGGCTATCATGCATGCTGTCCGCCAACTCCGCGCCGTTGGCGCTCCACAGGCGGTTGTAAAAATATCGCGCATCCTGCGCTCTCTTTGTGAGGGGGCAGAACAGTTTCGCGATGGAGGGAATCGCGCGCTCCTGTCCCACAGCTCCGCATCTGCGGCACTCCGCAAAGTTGTAGAGAAATCGCGCATCCTGCGCTTGCTGCGCGGGGTGCGGTGGTTGATTAGCGGCTGTTGGCTTCGGAGGGTGGGAGTTCGGCGAAGCGGGGGAGGGTTGTTCCGAGGCGGGTGATGCGCTCAAAGAACATTTTTTGCGGGCGTACCCAATAACCGCGCTCGCCATACAGGGCCTGATATACGACCATGCGATTGAGGGTTTCTGAATCTTTGGCAATATGCGCCAAACGATATAGGCCGCCTTTGAAGTGACGGAAGTACCGCTCTCTTGGCGGCTTGATTTCATCAAGGATATTGCGTATGGCGGGGATAAGGTCATGGTGTACGTTATCGACTGTCATGGTGTGAGGTCCATCGTAGTCAATGGCGGATGAATAATATTTCAGGAATTCGTCATGGAAATGGGCGATGGTGTCGCGTGCTCCGAACATGCCCCAGACTCTGTGGCGGTTGTACTCATCGTAGCAATCAAACTGATGCTGCTGCATGCGGGCAAACTCGGCAATAAGTTCCGGCGTAATCTCAAACTGCTGATTATTGTCGGCTCGCGGTGTCTTGTATTGGTGTGTGCCGATTCGCGGTGTGAGAAATTCTGTCATCCTGAAGAATGGGCTGACAAGGATAGCGGGTGCTCCTGTGAGCCTCACAAGCTGCTGGCCATAGAACGAACCGCAGCTTGAACCGACTATCAAATCAAATTGCCGGCTACTGCACAGGTCCTGAAGCATGTCCATCGCTTTGTAAGGGTGCAACGGTATGTCGGGGGCCACGATGTCGGCTAAATCAGCCAAACCGGTGCTGAGTGTGCGGGCTATCTCGCAGGAGCCACCGGATGTGAATCCGTGTAGAAACAGTATTTTTTTAATCATAAGTTTCTGTTTTGTGTGGATGAGGGGGAGAGGACACTGAGGACGATGGAAGAGATGTCGGCTATTATTTTGGCGGTGGCCTGCGTGCTGTAGGGTGAATCGGCGATGAAAACGGCTATTGAATAGTGTCTGCCATCGGGCAGATTGACATAGCCGCAGTCGTTGAGCGCGGTTATGCCTCCTAACGGTGTGGTGAATCCTGTGCCGGTTTTGTGTCCGATGACGGCTTTGGCGGGTAGCAATGGCACCGCCAACCTGTCGGCTCCGGTGCGGCACTGCTCAAGCATTGTGGCGATTTCGGCAAAGGATGAGGAGCGGTGCCGGATTTCGGTATTGAAGCGGTGGAAGAGCGCGGCCATGGCGATGGGGGTGGCTTTGTTGAGGAGGATGAGGTCGGGCCGAGAGTGGAGGTCGTTTTCGGAAGCGCCAATGGTGATTGCTTCGGGACAACCGGCTTGCTTCATGAGGTTGGTGGCCGCTTCGGGTCCACCGATGAGGTGGAGGATGATGTCGGCAGCGTTGTTGTCGCTCTCCATCAATGACCATTTGAGGAGCTCCTGTATGGAGAGGGACTGCAACGATGGCCCGTACTTATCGAGCATGGGGCTATAGGTGTCGCGGCGCAAAGCATCGGGGCCGAAAGATATGGAATCGCTCAATACCACGACGTTGGTTTCGGCCCACTGTGCGACTGCGAGCGCAAGCGGGAATTTGAAGACGCTCATCATGGGGAATTCGTCATGACCATTGACAGAGACGGTGTCTTGGTCGTAGATTACGGCGACGCCGATACGCGCATTCTTGCCGGAGATATATTCCTGCAACCGCGATTGAAGAGCGCAAGAGGTGGAGGCGCGGGCAGAGCAAGCGTAAAGGGGCGCATGAAGTGCAAAGGTGAGGAGGATGAGGATGTGCGGAAGGTATTTGCGGGTTGCAGTCATTGGCGGGGATGAATCAGGGAATGGTATCGCGATGCAAAGTTAATGATTTTTTTGAGTGGGGAAGAATGGTCGGCAACCGGATGGCAACTTTATGTCGATGACGGCGTTATGCTTATATACTACTGATTTGATACATGACGACATATGAATCTGCGAAAAAATTTATCGGGAAGAATGAGCTACCAATCGTTTATCCCGCCCAAAATAAGTGAATATGAATATATAGGGGACGATGCGGTGCTGTCGGAGCTTGCCGGGCTGTTTGCCGAGCTGAAAACGATGGTGGGCGAACTGCCGGAAAGCGAAGTACGGGAACTGGTGAGCATGGAGGCTTATGACTCATGGCGACTATCGGAGGAGAAAGCCGAAAATTCTTTTTCGTTGGTTTCTGCAAAAGGGAACGAGAATGCGGAGAACATAGTCAAGGCAACGCTGTACGGTGCCGGGGCACTTGACGAGCTGCCTATAAGCACAAGGCTGATACGCAATATTCATTACCTGATATGCGAAGGAGAGGATTATGACAGGAAATACCGAGGGGAATACCGGTCCTCACCGGTGTGGATAGGAAATGCGGGAGCCTCGATAGCCAACGCTGCTTTTATGCCTCCCGTTGGGGAAGATATGGTGGCGGCGATAAGTGACCTTGACAATTATATCAATTATGGGGAGGCGAACGTGTTTATCAAATCCGCAATCATACATTATCAATTTGAGATGATTCATCCGTTTATAGACGGTAACGGACGGACGGGAAGGGTGCTCAACAGTTTGTTTCTGCTGGAGAACGGGGCTATGGCGGCTCCGGTGCTTCTTTTATCGCACATCCTCTCCAGAAACTACAACCGATACTGCAACGAGCTGCAACGCGTGAACGAGACAGGCTATATTGCGGGGTGGATAAGGTATTGGCTTGCCACGCTTATGGAGAGTGCCAAATACACGCTACGTGTGGTTAAATTCAGCGACCTAGGATGAAGTGGGAAGAATGGAGATGAGGATTTGGGGCCGATGACGGATGACAGCAAACGACAGAATGCAGTCACCGGAACGGAACCGGATGACCACATCCTGCGGAGTGTTGCTGAAAAGCAGATCAAGGGCCTGCGAATAACGCAGGATTTTGTCGCGGCGGGTGTTATTTACCACTTTACCGGCTCATTGAGTATATTGCCGTCGGCGGCATCTTCGGCGGTGAAAGTGTTGCCACGATACTGCACGCAGAGCATGACAAGAGGCTGTGTGCCGTTGTTGCGGACGCTGCGGCGACCGTCGGGAGCAACGCGAACTACAGAGCCTTCCTCAACGGGAAAAACATCGCCGTCAACCTGAAACTCGCCTTTGCCGGAGAGGAATAAGTAAAGTTCTTCATGGTTTTTGTGGGTGTGGAGGAAACCTGTTTCCTGCCCGGGAGCAAAAACCTGAAATGAGAATTCACCTCCTGTAGTGCCCACAGCATTGCCGCCGAATACTTTTCCGGGGATTTTGATTTCGGGACCGAGTTCAAGAACATAATCCTTGAGGTCGGCGAGGTGGCCAATGTTTGCGGCAGTGAAGTTAGTGCCTTTTTTGATGGTTTGAATCTGTTTCATAACGGGGATTAATTTGTTTGACGATGCAAAGTTATAATGTAAATATATAATTGTCAAGAGGTTACTTTTTGCGCCTATAGTTACTTTTTTATCAGTATTGCAGAATTGCAAGAAGTTAGGGGTGTAAAATTTTTTGAAAAAATTCCGGGGTATTGTGTATGTGCAGTTTTGTGAGTAGCTTTGCAAAATAAAGCGTAAACGTAATGAAAGCTAAAGAGGAGACAAATTCAATAATAGAGATATGCCCCATAAGAAATGTTGTGGCGAGGTTCGGTGACAAATGGTCGCTGCTGGTGCTGCTGGTAATAGACGGGGAAGGCGTGGTGAGATTCAATGAGCTTGGGAGGATGATACCGGACATTTCCACGCGAGTGCTCTCCACTACCCTCAAAACACTTGAAGCAGACGGGCTGATAGACCGCAAGGTGTATGCGCAAGTACCGCCTAAGGTGGAATACACGCTGACGGAGACAGGCAAATCGCTTATACCGCTGATTATGCAGCTGACGGAATGGGCCATGAACAACATGAAAAATGTGATGACACACCGCAAGCGATATGAGCTGGCGATGAGGAAATGAACTGTTGACCTAAAACAGGAACGGTATGGTAAAAGAATGGCAAGAAAAGCTTAGAGCGGCATCGTCGGAAGAGAAGGCAAAGGTGTTGAGACGATTTTTCAAGACCGGCCCGGGCGAGTATGGCGAAGGGGACAAGTTTATCGGCGTAACGGTGCCGGTGGTGCGTGAGATTTCAGCGCCCTACTCTACCCTGCCGCTGGAAGAGATAGGCAAGATGACACAAAGCGAGATTCATGAATTTCGCTTAGCGGGTCTTTTGGCTCTGGTTCAGCGGTACAAGAAAACAAAAGACGATGAAGAGAAAGAGGCGGTGGTGATGTTTTACCTGAGCCAGACAGATCATATCAACAACTGGGACCTCGTGGACCTGAGTGCGCCCAAAATCATAGGGGAACATGTGGCGCGTCATCCCAATTGGGCGCACATTTTATATGAGCTGGCGGAGAGCGGGGATTTATGGTGCGAGAGGATAGCGATGGTGAGCAACTGGACTATTATGCGGCACGGGGTGTATGAGCACACGATAGCTCTTGCCGACCGCTTCATGGAGCATAAACATCAGCTGATGCACAAGGCGACGGGATGGATGCTGAGAGAGATGGGGAAAAGGAATCGCGAGCTGCTGATAAGATACCTTGACGAGAATGCCGCCATAATGCCGAGGACGGCCCTGAGATATGCGATAGAGAAGCTGGAGAGGGATGAGCGGGTACACTATATGAGATTGTGAGGAATAAATTTTGATATTGAGGGACGGTGTTGTATTTTTGCGAAAAATCTGCTGATTATGTCAAAAATCTCCGCTACCATTCTAACATACAATGAGGAAAACCGCATTGAGGCCTGCCTGCAGTCACTGGAAGGGATAGCAGACGAGATTGTGGTGGTGGATTCCGGCTCAACGGACCGTACAGTGGAGATATGCTCGAAACACGGATGCCGGGTGACGGTGCGTGAATTTCGCGGCTACGGGGCCCAACGGCAATATGCTACATCGCTGACAACGCATGCGTATGTACTGTCGGTGGATGCAGACGAGGTGGTGTCGCCGGCACTGCGCCATTCGCTGCTGAAACTGAAAAAGGATGGGTTTTCGCACAGGGGCTACAGCATGTCGCGACTGAATTTTTACTGCGGGCTGCCGGTAAAGCACTGCGGATGGTACCCGGATGTGCAGGTAAGATTGTTTGACAAGCGGTATGCGAACTGGAACATGCGGGATGTGGCCGAAAAGGTGATTTTCCGCGACAACATAAGCCCGGTGCTATTGGACGGAGACATACTCCACTACCGCTGTGAAACGCCGGGAGAGTATGCGGAAAAGGAGCGTAACCATGCGTACATACTGGCGCACGACATAGCGGCGCAGAAAGGTGAAATCACACCCATGACACCTATGGCGGCGGCCGTGAAGGCTTTTTTCAAATGCTATATATTGCAGGGTGGTGTGCTTGACGGCCTTGCAGGACGCCGTATCAGCGTGGCCAAATACCACAGCACGCTTTTGGCGCACACGGCAGCCCGAAAGGTGAGAGCAAAATCATAAATTGCGCAAGACAAACCAAACTAAGACAGCAATGGCCGTAAGGGTTATTGCGGTGGTGCTATTGAGTGTGTTGTAAAGGCGCGGCCAGCGGTTTTTGTGCCACGAGGCGAAGAATAGAAGGATGATGAAGGGGATGGCAAGAATCAAAAGGGCATTGAAGTGCCATGCCTGAGAGAAATGGCCGGTGAGAAGTGCGTGAATGGCTCTCTGCGAGCCGCAACCGGGACACTGCAGGCCGGTGAGGGAGAGAAAGACGCAACGCGGATAGAGATGCGATGACGGGTCAACAAAGGCATACAAAAGGGCAAGAGCCACCAATGTGACGGCTCCGAGAGACAAAGCAATCTTGCGAGAGAGGTGCATCACAGAAGCGTGAGCATGAAGAACGGAGTGGTGATCAGACCAAGAACAAAGCTGAGAATAATCCAAAGCTGTGCGCGGTCGGATGCCTGCAAAGCTCCTTTGATGTCGCCGGACTCATAGCGTGAGGATACCTGCGCTGAAAAATAGATGGCTACAATACCGCAGGGTATGCAGCAAAGGATTGTGACAATGATGCTCCAAGCAAGATATGTGGGAGGCATAGGCTCCTGATTGCGTGGATCAGACTGCGGGGCCGGGGCACCGGGTACCTGAGAGCCGTAAAGGATGCGGGAACGCGGAACCGGCGGAACGGGAGCTACCGGCGGCGGCGATGGGTGCGATAGAATGGATTGCAGCTCGGGAAGCTCTGAAGCGCGGCACCAGTCGGCCAGACCGGGACGCCACACCGGGGTGTCGGGGCAGATTTTGGCCTGCTCCAACTCCCCGATGGTAAGCGGTCCGAGCTTACTGTCGTTTATTATAACCCAGTATTTGTACATGAGAATGAGTTAGAAAAATTTTTCTTCGTGGCCGAGAATGTCAGCAAGAAGATTGTTAGCGAGGCGTGATGCACCAAGGCGGAAGTAGCGGTTGTTGAGCCACTTGTCGCCAAGGATATGCTTGACAATTGTATAGTAAGCAAGAGCATCATCGGTAGTGGACACACCACCGGCTGGTTTGAATCCTATCATGGTGCCGGTGGCATCATAATATTCTTTTATGCAATGGCACATGACATAAGCGGCCTCAAGAGAAGCACCGGGATAGCCTTTGCCGGTAGATGTTTTGATGAAATCGGCACCGGAATACATGGCGAGTATGGCAGCGGCACGAATGTTTTCGGCTGTTTTGAGAGCGCCAGTTTCCAGAATAACTTTCATGTGAGCGTGGCGGCACGAATGCTTGAGTTCCTGAATCTCATCGCACACTTCTTCCCAATCACCATCAAGGAAATTGCCTACGTTGAGGACGATATCGATTTCGTCGGCACCGCCTTCCACAGCAAGAGCCGTTTCGGCCACTTTAACTTCGGGGAATGTCTGGGATGAGGGGAAACCGCCGGATACACAAGCTATCTTGACGCTGCTTACATCAAGGACAGTGCGCACGACCTGAGAGAAATTGGGGTAAACGCAAATTGCAGCCACATTGGGGAGATCGCCATGCTCGGATTCAAAATCGTTGACCCTTTCGGTGAAACGGGCAACGGACACGGGAGAATCGGTGGCATTGAGAGTTGTGAGATCAATACAGTTGAAGAGGAGTTTGAGCACCTCGGGAGTGCGATTCTGCTCCATTTCATCGGACAGGATTTTCGCCACATCGGCAGCGACCTGCTCGTCGCTTGTAGTAACGTGGCTTTTAGCCACGGCTTCATGATATTTGTCAGCCATAATGATGTATGTATATTGGTTATGATTGTTTGAGTTTGGGGTTGTTGAGATGACGGTTTACATCTCTAATGTTTTTCTTGTTGAGATTGTTCAGGATAGCCTGCTGGAGGTCGATACCTTCCTGATTGGCTATGGCAGAAACAACCCAAAGGATGTCGGCCAACTCGTCGGCGAGGTCGGGATTCTCACCGGGCTTAAAAGACTGGTCGCCGTGCTTGCGAGCCATGATACGTGCCACCTCGCCGGTTTCCTCAGCGAGAATAGCCATGTTGGTAAGAGGAGAGAAATAGCGGACACCGACGGTTGTGATCCATTGGTCAACAATCTGCTGAAGGGCCGGTATGGTGATGGGTTGTTGTGTCATGACGGCGTTATTCGCGTAGTTTTGAATCAATGATAATGGTGACAGGGCCATCGTTAACGAGCTGTACCTGCATGTCGGCACCAAAAACGCCCTGAGCTACGGGCTTGCCGAGGCGTTGGGCAACGCGGGAGCAGTAGGCTTCATATAGCGGGACGGCAAGATCGTGACCGGCGGCTCGGATATAGGAGGGGCGGTTGCCCTTGCGAGTAGATGCAGTGAGTGTGAACTGGCTGACAGCGAGCAGGCTGCCATCAATATCCAGAAGGCTGCGGTTCATTACACCATTGTCGTCGGGGAAAATGCGGAGAGCAGCAGTTTTATCGGCAAGCCAAGCGGCATCGTCAAGAGAGTCGCCATGCTCCACACCCACGAGCACCAACAGACCGGGACCGATAGAGGAGTGCACGGAACCGGCGATGCTGACGGAGGCACTGGTGACACGCTGAATAACTATTCTCATTGTGGAAAATTCGTTTACGCAAAAATACAATTTTTTTGCCTTATAATTCCGCAGGGGGCCTAAAATATCAATAATGACGAGTCAAATTAAAGCCAAGTATGATGTGCAATAAAGAGTTATTATGACTATATTTGCAAAAAATTATACAGCAATACCAATCATGAAGTTATATAACGAGCTATTGACCCTTGCCGCTGTAGCCGCCATAAGCATGAGCACAGAGGCAGCCTATGCGTACAACGAACCTTCGGACACCGCCACCACAGCCGACATCGCGGCATGGGAAACAACCCACTGGCGCGGGACGACCGCCCTGACATGGGCATCAAAAGACTCAGTTTACCGCTTTACCGCCCCGGTGGTACAAAGTCAGGTGAGCGATACGACTGTGTATGCATGGAGGGGAGAGAGAATAGGGCTTGAGGCTCTGGTAGTGGCACCGGAAGCCACAGAACCGCTTAAGGTGGAGCTTGGCGACTGGACCGGTCCTGACGGAAAGAAAGTGAAGATGCCTGAGAGCTATGCGGCATGGATGCGCTCGCAGATAGCCACGCACCATCAGGCATGCGGGTATCCGGATCCCAATCTCCCCACCTACACCATAGCCGACATGATAGACCTGCCCGGCAGCGAAGTGGCTTTTGAGGCCAAGCATGTGCGCCCCGTATGGTGCAGCATAGAGGTGCCGTCATCGCTAAAACCGGGTGTATATACCTCGTGGCTGAAGCTTATGCAAGGCAAGAAAGAGCTGCAAAAGATAAAGCTTAATGTGGAGGTAAGCGCGAGACAGCTTCCGGAACCGGAAGATTACAAGTTTTATCTGGATTTGTGGCAACAGCCATACGCCATTTCGCGCTATTACAATGTGGAACCGTGGAGCAAAGAGCATCTTAAATATTACGAGCCATATGCCAAGATGCTGGCGCGTGCAGGGCAGAAGGCCACAAGCGTGATACTGTTCTACGAGCCGTGGGGTGAACAGAGCAATGACAAATTCCAGCCCATGGTGGAGACGACCCGTCATGCGGACGGAAGCTACAGCTATGACTATACCATACTGGACCGCTATGTGGAGTATATGGACTCACTGGGCGTGAAGGGCGACATAGAGTGCTTTACCATGATACCGTGGGAGATGAATTTCCGCTACAAAAATGCAGATACCGGGGAGTATGAGTTTCTGAAAACCACTACTGATGCACCGGAGTATGCGGCTTTGTGGACTCCATTTCTAAAAAATCTTGCACAGCATTTCAAAGAAAAAGGGTGGTATGACAGGCTGCTTATAGTGATGGACGAAAGACCGCTGAATGATATGCTGCGCGCCTATGAGGTGGCACAGAATGCCGTGCCGGGAATACGCATGTCGCTTGCCGGAAATTATCATAAGGAGCTGATAAACGACCTTGATCTGTACACGATAATCAAAACGGAGTTCTTTCCTCTGGAGGACCTGAAACAACGCAGGGAAAAAGGGAAGCTGTCGCTGATGTACACATGCTGCGCTACACCGGCACCGAGCCAGTTCATAAACAGTGCGCCGGCTGACGGGGCATATTTGCCGGTCTATTCCACGGCTACAGGGTTTGACGGTTATCTGCACTGGTCGTTCACCAACTGGACCAACAACCCGATGGAGGACGCAAGATTTCATATGTTCGCCCCGGGTGACACTTATTTCGTATATCCCGACGGACGCAGCTCAGTACGATATGAACGGATGCTTGAGGGGATTCAGATGAGCGAAAAGGTGCGTCTGCTTCGCGAAGAGATGGACCGCAATCAGGATTATGCCGGACTTGCGGCACTGGAGGCCGCTCTGCTGCCAATACGCACAGGTGCTATGCGCGACTACTATACTACCGCTACTGTGGTGAATGATCTACAGAAGGATCTCAAGGCTCTGAGCGAAAGATAAGTTTGACGGAGGGTGGGGGCCTTGGCTCGCGCCGGGCCGTGACTGCGCACACTCCGCGGCTTGTCACGGGTTCCTTTTGGGTGCCTGTGGCCGCCAACTCCGCGCCGTTGGCGCTCCGCAGGCGGTTGTAAAGAAATCGCACGCTCCGCGGCTCTCTTTGTGGATAACGGCTTCGTGAGGTGGGTGTCCGGAGATCGCGCATCCTGCGCTATCCCATGGTGTCCCGCAGCTGCGTACGAGAGAAGAGCGAATCGCGCATCTTGCGCTCGCTTTGTGAAGGGGCGGGTGCGCAGGGGTGTTGGGGAGGTGCGGGGTCTGCACTTGCCGGTGGGTGAGGGGATTTAAAAATGAAAGTGCACTTCTTCCCAGAAGCGCACCTCCCTCATAACCAAAATTCAAGTATATATATATATATTGTCTAACAAAACATCGCAGATACAATATCAGACGACAAAACACTCCAAAACGGATAGGGGTGTGGGAAACCAATTGTAGATAGGGAATAATAATTGCTTTGTTCCATAGCCCGAAATGGGCATCCCTGTGTGCATTGTGTCTTTTTGAATACAAAATTACAACATTATGAAGCATTTGTCAAGATTTCAGGTGCAAACAAAATATAAAATACCTAAATTGTGATTTTAACAAATGGGATTTTGCTATTTTTGTATTCATAATGGAAAGACTTAAACCACTAATAGGACTGACGCTGCCACAGCTACAGGTTGTGGCCCAGGAATGCGGGATGCCCCGCTATGCCGGGGCACAGATGGCCAAATGGCTATATGACAAACGAGTGACGAGTATCAGCGAGATGACCAACCTGAGCAAGGCTTCGCGCGAAAGGCTCGCCCAGGAGTACACTATAGGGCGCACGGAGCCAAAGACAAGGGTTGTGAGCAGCGACGGCACAGCGAAATATTTGTTTGAAGGTGCGGGAGGCCGCGATGTGGAAGCTGTGATGATTCCGGACAAAGAGAGGGCCACACTGTGCATAAGCTCCCAGGCGGGGTGCAAGATGAACTGCTATTTCTGCATGACCGGCAGACAAGGGTGGCACGGGAATCTGAGCGCGGCACAAATAATCAATCAGGTGCTGTCGGTGCCAGAGAGCGGGTCCCTGACCAATATAGTGTTCATGGGTATGGGCGAGCCGATGGACAATCTTGAAGCTGTACTCAATGTGATAGATATTCTCACCTCATCGTGGGGGATGGCATGGAGCCCAAAGAGAATCACGGTGTCATCAATAGGGAAACTCAAAGAGCTTAAAGAGCTGCTTGACACCACGAAAGTGCATATAGCCATAAGCGTCCACTCGCCTTACAGCGAGGAACGCGCAGGCCTGATGCCTGTGGAGAAGGCATATCCGATAACGGAAGTGATGGGACTGCTGCGCCAGTATGACTTCGCACACCAGCGGAGACTGAGCGTGGAGTACATAATGTGGCAGGGTGTGAACAGCGACATTCGCCACGCCAATGCGTTGGCCCGTCTGCTCAAGGGCACGGACTGCAGAGTGAACCTGATAAGGTTTCATGCGATACCGGGTGTGGAACTGCGGCCGTGCAGCGAGCAGGTGATGACCGAGTTTCGCGACAGGCTGAACGCACTGGGTATCACGGCAACCATACGAGCCTCGCGCGGCGAAGACATAATGGCCGCCTGCGGAATGCTTGCCGGCAAAGCCAAAGAGAAGAAGGAGCCGGAAGCATGAAAATCCGCGTGACACATAGCCCGGACAGCCCGAACATACTTACCGACGCGGCAAGTGTGATGGAGATGTGCGCACATCCGGAATCGTTTGAGGGAACCAAGGTGATACATGACGGACGGAACAGGGTGGTGCTGTACACGGACAAGGCAAACGGGCGGAAATATGTGATAAAAAGCTTCAAACAGCCCAATACGGCCCAGAGAATAGCGTACACATGGTTCACTCCAAGCAAGGCAAAGCGGGCGTACAATTATGCCGCAGAACTCAGGGCGCGGGGAATTGACACGCCAAAGGAAACGGCCTACATAGAAACATACATGCACGGGCTACTGAGCCATTGCTATTTTATATGCGAATACATCCCGTGGCCATCGCTCGCGAGCCTGTGGCTCCCCAATTTGCCGTTTACGGATGTACAGATAGGGCTGCTTGCCGGAACGCTGGTGAAGATGCATGAGGCGGGAGTGCTTCACGGCGACACCAACATAGGCAATTTTCTGTATGACGCGGAGACCAATAAGCTAACCACTGTGGATGTGAACAGGACGAAGTTTCTTGAGCGTGAACCGAGCCACAAGGAGTGCCTTGACAACATGGTGAGGCTGACCCACCGAACTGACGTGCTCGGCAAAACCGGCGAACAATATGCAAGACTGCGTGGTTGGAACGAAAAAGAAGTGACGGAATATCTGCTTGAATCGCTGCATGAGTTTGAGCAGAAGCGAAACCGCCGTCAGAAAATGAAAAAGTTATTTTTACACCGATAAAAAACCATATCCATGAGCAATTCACTCAAAGTATATTGCAAAAACACGGGCCGTTATCTGACCATAAACGGCGGCGACACGCTGCAACAGATTTATGAGGGGGTGAAAGATGAAATACCGTTTGTGCCAATCTGCGCGAGGGTGAACAACCGGAACGAGGACATGCTGTTTCCGGTATATTCACCCAAGATGGTGGAGTTTTTGCCACTGAGCAGCGACTCGGCGCAGCGCACCTACACGCGGTCGCTGAGCATGATGCTTTACAAGGCTGTGAACGAATTGCTGCCGGGGTACAGACTGAGGATAGAACATTCGGTGAGCAGGGGATACTATTGCCGCATAACCGGAAAGGACAAACCGGATATGAACGAATGGGTGCCCAAGCTGAAAGAAAAAATGAAAGAGCTTGTGGAGCAAGACCTGACATTTGAACGCAAAGAGAGGCTGACTGAAGACGCAATAGAGATATTCGAGGGCCAGGGACTTGACGACAAGGTGAAGCTGCTGCGCACGTTGCAGGAACTTTACACGGTTTACTACAAGCTTGACGGCCTGTGCGACAGCTATTATGGAGCACTTGCGCCGTCAACGGGAGTGCTGAGGGTGTTTGACCTTCAACCTTACAAAGAAGGGATGCTACTGCTAGGGCCTAACCGTGAGAACCCGTCGGAAGCGAACGTGCCCATCCAGCAAGAGAAGATGTTTGCGGCGTTTACCGATTACGTGAATTTCAACCATATAGTAGGGGTCAGCAATGTGGGAGAGCTGAACAAGGCCGTCATGGAGGGTCAGGACGCGATGCTCATAAACGTGTCGGAGGCCCTGCACAACAACCGCATAGCCTCCATAGCAGATGACATAAAGCGCAAATTTATGGCCGGGGGGGCAAGAATAGTGATGATAGCCGGTCCATCCTCATCAGGCAAAACCACATTCACAAAGCGTCTGGGCATACAGCTTATGACAAATTTGCTTGAGCCCCAGATGATATCGCTTGACAACTATTTCGTGGACAGGCAACACACGCCTCTGGACGAGAACGGGGAGCTGGATTATGAATCGCTGTACGCGCTTGACCTTGAACGGTTCAACGCGGACCTCAACGCCCTACTGCGCTACGAAGAGGTGGAACTGCCCTACTACAACTTCGCCACAGGCGCGCGTGAGTACCGGGGAGAGAAAATGCGGCTTCATCCCAACTCGATACTGCTGATAGAGGGGATACACGGACTGAATCCGAAGCTTACGGAGAATGTGCCGGACAAGCATAAATACAGAGTGTATGTGTCGGCCCTGACCACCATATCAATTGACGACCACAACTGGGTTCCCACCACCGACAACCGCCTTCTGCGGCGGATAATACGCGACAACAAGTATCGCGGCACATCGGCAGTGGACACCATAAAGAGATGGCCGAGCGTGAGAAGGGGTGAGGAGAAGTGGATATTCCCCTATCAGGAGAATGCGGACGCCACGTTCAATTCGTCGCTGCTGTTTGAGTTAGGCGTGCTAAAGGACCGGGGCGAGGAGGTGCTGAGACATGTGCCGCACAATATACCGGAGTTTGCGGAGGCAGCCCGTCTGCGCACTTTCTTAGGGTATTTCAAACCGATAAGCGAACAATATGTGCCGTCAACATCACTGCTGCGAGAATTTTTGGGCGGATCATCGTTCAAATACTGAAATTATTAGTTACTTTTGTGTATGATCAAAGCACACCAGATAGTTAAAAGCTTCGACCATCTCACAGTGCTGAAAGGGATAGACCTTGAGGTACACAAGGGCGAGATAGTGTCGATAGTGGGACCGAGCGGAGCGGGGAAAAGCACCCTGCTACAGATACTCGGGTCGCTGAGCCGTCCCGACAGCGGGAGTGTGAGCTTTGACGGGACGGACATATTTGCGATGAACGACAACCGGCTGGCACGGTTCAGGAACAAGCATATAGGGTTTGTGTTTCAGTTTCATCAGCTATTGCCGGAGTTCAGCATGGAGGAAAATGTGGCAATGCCGGCAATGATAGGAGGAGCCAGCCGCAGCGAATCACTGGAAAAAGCGAGAAAACTGATAGAATACATGGGACTGAGCGACCGCGCGAAACATAGGCCGTCAGAACTATCGGGCGGCGAAAGACAGCGTGCCGCCGTAGCGAGAGCGCTCGTGTGCAATCCGGGAGTGGTGCTTGCCGACGAGCCGTCAGGGAGCCTTGACAGCCACAACCGGCAGGAACTCCACCGATTGTTTTTTGACTTGCGCCGTGACATGGGCCACACATTTGTGATAGTGACCCACGATGAACAGTTGGCAGCCGATACAGACCGCATAATCAAGATGCGCGACGGTATGATAACCGAAATACTCACCAAAGAGACCACAACAGCCGAAATATGCATACAGGACTGACGAAAGACAAGATATTGCGCAGGGCTACTCCCCTGCTTTGCCTACTCACCGTGTGGCTGCTGAGCGCATGCCGCGACGAGCCGGAAGATCCCGACGGCGGAATAGCCATGTACCAGAACATAGCCACCTATGTCGGCGACAACAATTCAGGACGCTCAATGCTGGAATACCGCGAGATAAACGATTCCCCTATTGTCACGCTTACCCTTCAAGGACGGCTGAACCAAGAGCAAGTGCCTATAGGGACACGACTTCTGGTAACTTACACATTGCCTGAGGGGACTGCCTACGGCACAAGTACGGGCATAGAAGCGCGGTCGCTAAACGTGATATACAACGGCACGGTGAAAACCGATGCCACCGCCCTACCCTCTATGGAAGAGTCAGAAGGGATATATGTGATGACATTTTACCGGTCGGGAGAGTATCTGAACCTTATGGCACAGCTGCCAGCCAGCTCGGGCAAAAGAGAGTTTGACCTTGTGGCCGACGCCACGACCCTCAATGACGAGATACCGCAACTGTATCTGACCACTCATGCCGAAAATGAGGAGGGGTACAACCGCAAGACCATAGCATCGCTGAATATGGGCGCAGTATGGAATATGCCTTCATGCAAGGGCGTAGAGGTGCATTTGAAAAACACCAACAATATCTATCAGCAGAGAGTGGTGTTTTTGAAGAGTGAATAAACGACAAAAAAAATTATAAAAGATATGGAACAGAAAAAAGGACAAGAAATCAAGATTGAACTGACACCTGAAGTGGCGGGCGGCCATTACTCAAACTTTGCCGTCATAACCCACGGGCCGTCGGAATTTTACTTTGACTTTATAGCCCTCGCTCCGAATATGCCTCAGGCAAAGGTGCAGAGCCGCGTAATCATGACCCCAGAGAATGCCAAAAACCTGATGAACGCGCTGATGGAAAATGTGCAGCGTTATGAAGCAATGTTCGGCGAAATCAAACCGAAGACACCGCGCAACAACCCGGCCAACGGGGGCAACAATCAGGGAGAGATACCCAATCCATTCATGTTCGGCGGCAACGCATAAAAAAGAATAGGCAATGGCAATCAAAGAGAATAATCTGCAAATATATAATTCGCTGTCGCGAATGAAGGAGCTGTTCAAGCCACTGAATCCCGACAGAGTGGGAATGTATGTGTGCGGACCCACAGTGTATGGCGACGGCCATTTAGGACATGCCCGTCCGGCAATAACATTTGATGTGCTGTTCCGCTATCTGCGCCATCTCGGGTACAAGGTGCGCTATGTGCGCAATATCACCGATGTGGGGCATCTGGAGCACGATGCCGACGAGGGAGAGGACAAGATAGCCAAGAAAGCGCGTCTGGAGCAACTGGAACCGATGGAAGTGGTGCAATACTATCTTACGCGGTATCACAAGGCAATGGACGAGCTGAATGTGCTACCGCCGTCAATAGAACCGCATGCATCGGGGCATATCATAGAGCAGATAGAGTACATAAAGAAGATACTTGAGAGCGGATATGCGTATGAGAGCAACGGCTCAGTGTATTTTGACGTGCCCAAGTACAACCGCGACCATAATTACGGAAAGCTGTCGGGGAGAAACATAGATGAGTTACTAAGCGCCACACGCGCACTCGACGGTCAGGAAGAGAAACATAATCCGGCGGATTTCTCGTTGTGGAAGAAGGCTTCGCCCGAACACATAATGCACTGGCCATCGCCATGGAGCGAGGGATTCCCGGGGTGGCATCTAGAATGCTCTACTATGGGAGAAAAGTATCTTGGCGAGCAGTTTGACATACATGGAGGCGGCATGGACCTGAAGTTTCCGCACCATGAATGCGAGATAGCACAGTCGGTGGCCCACAACGGACATGACACCGTGCGGTACTGGATGCACAACAACATGATAACCATCAACGGCCAAAAGATGGGAAAATCATTGGGGAACTTCATAACCCTACAGGAGTTTTTCACCGGCAACCACAAGCTGCTGTCACAGGCATACTCGCCGATGACCATACGTTTCTTCATACTGCAGGCACATTACCGCGGGACGGTGGATTTCAGCAACGAGGCACTGCAGGCATCGGAAAAAGCCCTGCAACGCATGCTGGAAGGTTACAAAAGAACCGGCGACCTCAAGGCGAGCGACACCTCAACGGTGAATGTGCAGCAGATAGCCGAGAAATGCTATGAAGCCCTTGACGACGATCTGAACACGCCGATGGTGATAGCAGCCCTGTTTGAAGCCGTGGCAATGGTCAACCGCATAAACGACGGCACCGACAAAGCCACTGCCGAGGATATAGAGGCACTGAAAAATGTGTTCCGCACATTCCTTGGCGACATACTCGGCGTGCGTCTTGACGGAGCGGCCGCAACCTCGGGAGCCGAAGAGGGAGCGCTGAAACCGTTTGAAGATGCAGTGGACCTGCTGCTGGGCATACGCGCCGAGGCAAAGGCCAAGAAGGACTGGGCGACGAGTGACCTTATACGCAACCGCATGTCAGAGATAGGATTTGATGTGAAAGACACCAAATCGGGCTGGGAGTGGAAGCTTAAATAGGATTAATATATTACCGCACAATAGGCCACTCATGGTGCTTCAAGGCAGCTATGAGTGGCTTTTCTTTGCCCTGAAGATAAGAGTTGCAGAGAGCGTGGAAACGAGGGGAATGATTCATTTCGGTGAGATGAGCAAGCTCGTGACAGATTATGTATTCGCGAAGCTCCAAAGGGAGGAAAACAAGGGCGCAACTGAGAGTTATGACGCGGGAGCGGGAGCATGTGCCGAGTGTGCGCAAACCGCGGCCAATGCGCCATGAATCGGGTGAGACCCCTACCCTTGCGGCGACCTGCACGGCATACGGAATCAGCAACCGTGGCGCAAGCCTGTAAGCAAGACGGCAAAGGACGGAACTGACAAACTGCTCGGTAGCAGCATCCTCAAGAGAGAGTTCCGAGCCAATGCCGAGCCGCGAACGGGGTATGCCCTCCCCTATTATCACCTGCCTCGGACTGACCGACTGGGAGTAAAGCTCAATGTCAACACCGTGGCAAGAGATGACCTGACCGATATAGTAAAGCTGTGCGGACTGCTGCGGAAAGCGGGCATCAAATCGGGCCACAAGCTCGGAAATCCTGTCGGCAAGATTGTCGGCCGGATAACCGTATGGAACCGTGAGACGAAATTCGTTGTTTTTGCGGCGCAGGATAAGCGTGCGGGCCTGCCGGCGTGGAGTAACCATAATCACGCGGCCATCGGGAAGAAGACCACGCACAGGTGCATAAAGCGGCTTCATGAGCAACTTATAGGTAAGTTTACACTCCCCAAAGGAGTTTGGAACGCAGAGTGAGCGGGAAATCCATGTCGGCGAGGTGAACCACGTTAACCTGCCACGGTGCTCGCTCAATGTGAAGACGGACACCTTCGTGAAGCACCTGACTCTTGCCATCAATACTGAGCAGGAAAGAGCCGGAGCGCGAGCGGACATCAGTGTCAACGGTTTCGGAATCGCTCACCACAAGCGGACGCATGGCAAGCGAATGGGCCGCGATGGGGGAAATGACCCACACCGGTGCGGCAGGCGAAACAATGGGGCCACCCACACTGAGATTGTAGCCCGTGCTGCCTGTGGGAGTGGAGACTATGAGGCCATCGGCGCGGTATTCGGCAAGGACGGAACCTCCAAGGCGGGTGGATACCGTGATCATGGAAGCGGTGTCCTGCTTGAGTATGGCGACCTCATTGAGAGCGAAAGCAAAACCTTTGAGGCGGACATCGGGAGACGAAACGGCGAGTACGGAACGAGGCTCGACAGTGCATTTGCCGGAAAGAATCTGCTCCATGACATGAGGCATGTCGTCAATCTGAGCGGCGGCGAGGTAGCCGAGATGCCCGGAATTTATGCCGATAATGGGAGTCTGGAGAGCACCGACAGAGTTGGCGGTGCGCAGAAAAGTGCCATCGCCGCCAATGCTCATCACAAGGTCGGCCACGGGAGGTTTTTCGGACTCAAACACGGGGTATGATGCAGCAACATCGGTGTATTGCACAAGATAGTCGCTGTAGCGTTTCTCAAGCATGAATTTCACGCCCGAACCGGCATAAGTAGCCAAAAGGGTCATAACCCCAATCACCTCGGCCCGACGCTGAGGGTCACGCGGCTTGTTGCCGTAAATAGCAATAGTCATACTCATGGGCTACATATTGATATGGAGAAGCAATTCACCAACCCTTTCGCTAAGAGAATCGGAAATCGGCTCGTCGGCATCATGAATATCCACCACCCGGTAACCATATCGCTCAAGAGAGCGTGCGACAGAAGCGGCACTGCGCCTGTTGACACGCAAATCAACTACGACCTCGCCATGGTCAGTGACGAGAGAGGTGACATTGAGGTTGAGCAGGTGTGCATCCACATCCTCAACGGCATGTGCGATGCGCGAAGCGGAATAGTCGGTTCTGTAGCAAGCCACACTAAGTTCGGAAGATTCCTCGACAGGAGGGAACAGCCGCTCCTCGCGATGCAATGCGGCAGTGGGTGATAAGGGTAATATGTTATCTTTTGCGGTCAATCGCTTTTAATTATGATTAATTCTATCTAATTTTGCCGTTAAGTTTCGGTGGATGCAAAATTAGGCATTTTTATGCATATATCCTTGCTATTTAAACGACCGGAACAAAGATTCAGTTTTTTTATATGACAAACCTGAGTGTAAATATCAACAAAGTAGCCACACTACGCAACGCCCGAGGTGAAAATGTGCCGGATTTGCTGCGTTTTGCGGCAGAATGCGAACGGCTTGGAGCCGCCGGGATTACAGTTCACCCTCGCCCCGATGAACGACATATCAAACGCGAAGATGTGTTCAAACTGCGGCCACTGATAAAAACCGAATTCAATATAGAGGGTTATCCATCGCCGGAATTCATGGAGCTTGTGCTTCAAGTAAAGCCAGCACAAGTAACGCTGGTACCCGATGCCCCGGGCGACCTGACATCGCACGAAGGATGGGATGTGGAGGCCAATATGGAGTTCCTTACATCAATAGTTGACCGTCTTCGCGAAGCCGGGATACGCTCGTCAATATTCGTGGGAACCGATGTAGAGAACATACGCGCCGCCGCACGTGCCGGAGCAGACAGAGTGGAGCTTTATACCAAGCCGTATGCCGACAATTACAACAACGACAGAGCGAAAGCAGTGGAACCGTTTGTGACGGCAGCACGTGCAGCCCGCAGTGCGGGAATGGGCATCAATGCCGGACATGACCTGAATCTTGAGAACCTGAAGTATTTTCACGCCCAAGTGCCGCACCTGAACGAGGTGTCGATAGGTCATGCACTGATCAGCGATGCGCTGTATCTGGGTCTTGCCGAAACTATAAAACAATATAAAGAATGCCTGATATGATAGAGAATGTAGCAGGGCAGGAGCTGTCGGTATGGGAATTGTGCCTTGAAGGCGGATTCATAATGATACCACTGGCACTGCTGGCAGTGATATCAATATACGTGTTCATAGAACGCGCAATCGTGATAAGGAAAGCCTCAAAAGAAGATTCATCGTTTATGCAGCGGATACGCGGCTATATACATGAAGGAGAGATAGATACGGCCCAAAATCTGTGCGCCCGGACAGACACACCTTATGCCCGACTGATTTCAAAGGGAATAAGCCGCATAGGGCGACCGATGAACGATGTGCTCGTGGCGATAGAGAACACGGGCAACCTTGAAGTGGCGAACTTAGGAAAAGGGTTGCCATGGCTGGCAACCACAGCAGCCGGGGCGCCGATGTTAGGTTTTCTCGGAACTGTGATAGGTATGGTGCAGGCGTTTTACAATCTGGCAAGCGCCGGTTCAAGCGCGAATATAGATGTGCTTGCGGGCGGTATCTACGAAGCATTGGTGACCACCGTTGCCGGACTGATAGTGGGCGTTATAGCACTGTTTGCCTACAATTATCTCGTTGCGCGTATCAACGGAGTGATGACACGCCTTGAGGGTAACACCATGGAGTTCATGGACCTGCTAAACGAACCGGCTTGATATGGCACTGAAGCGTCAATTTGAAATGACATCGCTGTTTTCGATGGCGTCGATGACGGATGTGATATTTCTGTTGCTGATATTTTTTATGGTGACAAGCACGTTTGTGTTTCCCACGGCATTGGAAATCAATCTGCCTCAAAGTTCGGAACAAACGGCCATAAAACCGGGCACCAGAGTGTATATTGACAAGGATATGGCGATGTATGCCTCGTTTGATGATGAGGAGCCACGCAAAATGGAGAGCAGAGAAGAGCTGTTGGCATTTCTGCAACTCACTCAGCAGCAGGACAGCACGCGTCAGTTCATAGCCGTTTATGCCGATGAAGAGGTGCCATACGGAAAAGTGATAGAGGTGCTTGATTTAGGAGCGACCTCAAATCTGAAAATGGTGCTTGCCACCAAACCGGCCCCCTCAAAACTTAAAGAAGCCGCACAGTGACACAGGAGCGGAAAGTCAAATCAATAGCCTTGGGAATTACACTGCTGCTATGCGCACTTGTAATAGCCCTAATGCTCGTGCTGACACTCAAAAGAGCGGAGCATGAGGATCGCGTATGGCCACCAGTGGACAGCAGCGAACTGTTATTTGACGGGGAATATGTGAAATTTGGTGACATACCGGAACCGGCACATAATGACAACAAGGCTTCAAGCACCGCACAATCGCCTGACATTTCGGGCATAGACCGCACTGACGGCGGCACTCCAGAAAAGGCTCCGGCTCCCGTAATTACGAGCGAACAAGAATCGCCAGCAAAGATGACGAAAAAACCGCAGCCGGAAAAAGCCGGACCCACCAAAGAGGAACTTGAAAAAAGAGAGAAAGAGAAACGCCAACAAGAACAAAAAAAGGAGATAGCGAACAGAGTGAAATTCGGCGGCACAGGATCGGGACGCGGTGAATCGGGCAAAAGCGGATCGCCAAACGGCAATGCCGACCACGGCGCTTTGAGCGGCACACCCGGAACCTCGCTAAAAGGACGTACTCTGGAGTCGTGGGCACGCCCAACAGGCCGCGCGACGGGTACAATAGTGGTGAGTGTGCGCGTGAATCGCCAAGGACATGTGATTGCGGCCTCGTACAGCCGCGGAACAGGTGCGGTGGCAGCGAACACTGCGGCACGGCAAAGCTGCGTACAGGCGGCAAAAAACAGCCGTTTTTCGGTGTCAACGGATGCACCGGCCGAGCAGACCGGCACAATTACCTATAAATTTGATTAAATAAGATACATATGTTACCACCCCTTCCACCTCAAGTAAACAATAATAAGAAACCGACATCCGTAATCTCATGGCTGGGATTCGGGCTTTCTCTTGCAACATTCCTGATTCTGGTTATATCCCTTGTTATTGCGGTAGTTTTCCATAACAGCAGTTCATCGAACTTGATAATACTTGCATTCTTTTTCGGCATACCTATAGGTATTATAGGGTTTATTTTCTCTATAATAGGCTTGGTTATGGCTATGAAAAACAACACCCCAAAATGGATGAGCGTTAGCGGAATTATTTTTTGTTGCCTTAGCCTGCTTACCCCAATATTGATAGCAATGATAGGAATGATGGTGAGTCACGAACCCGATCAAACCATAGAAGAAGATCAAGCGGTAGAAAAAGCTATAAATGAAGTATGGATGGAAGAATACACAGATGAAGTGGACACCATTTCCATCACAGAAGTAGCAGAAACCTCTCCCATCACACGATAAAAACAAAAAAGCATAGTAAAATATGCAATGCGTCGGTTGCTAAGGATGATGCAACTGGCGCATTGGGTTATATAAATGCGTATAAATAAGGCCGTCAGTTCTGAGGGCGCAAAGAATGTCAATGGTTGATATTATCTTTGATGTCAAATGATTCCGGGGAGGATTTTTTTGGGCAGCATGAAAAAAGCCCGCCAAAAGGCGAGCTTTTCTACTTATGAATTTTGAAAAAAGGGAGGTCGAATGATGCTTAGTCGATCAATTCGTCGGCTTCATATCCGCCCATTTCACGGATAGCGTTTTTGAGCATCACATACTGCTGGAAGAGGTGGTTAACGGGAACCTCACCAGTTGTGTAGTCGTGCATCGGGCTCTTGAGGAAGAAGCTCAGGAAGCGCTGTATGCCGTAACGGCCGGCACGAGCAGCGAGGTCGCTGAGAAGAACGAGGTCAAGACAGAGGGGAGCGGCGAGGATAGAGTCGCGGCAGAGGAAGTTGATCTTGATCTGCATGGGATAACCCATCCAACCGAAGATGTCGATGTTGTCCCATCCTTCCTTGTTATCGTTGCGGGGAGGATAGTAGTTGATACGTACTTTGTGGTAGTAGTCGGTGTAGAGGTCGGGCTGCTTTTCGGGAACGAGGATGGACTCGAGAGTAGAGAGCTTGGAAACCTCTTTGGTACGGAAGTTGGCGGGTTCGTCAAGAACGAGACCGTCACGGTTGCCGAGGATGTTGGTAGAGAACCAACCGCTCAAGCCGAGGCAACGAGTGCCGATGATGGGAGCGAAACCGGATTTAACAAGAGTCTGACCGGTTTTGAAGTCCTTACCGGCGATAGGCATGTGAGTTTTGGTTGAGAGTTCCCACATAGCGGGGATGTCAACGGTGGTGTTAGGAGCACCCATGATGAAGGGAGCACCCTCGCTAAGTGCAGCGTAAGCGTAGCACATAGAAGGAGCGATGTGCTCTTTGTCGTCAGCTTTCATTGCAGCTTCGAGAGCAGCAAGAGTGCCGTGAACTTTTTCGTCAACGGGAACGTAAACTTCGGTAGAAGCAGCCCAAAGAACAACGATACGGTCGCAACCGTTTTCAGCCTTGAATTTGCGGATGTCTTCGCGAATCTGGTTGGTCATGTCCCAACGGTCGGTGCAGGTCTTCACGTTTTCGCCATCAAGACGCTTAGCGTAATTGTGGTCGAAAGCGGCCTTCATAGGAACGATCTTTTCAAGTTCGTCCTTAACGGGGTTGATGTCTTTTTCCTTGAGGACTTCGCAGTTGATAGCGCTTTCGTAAGCGTTAGCAGGATAAACATCCCAAGCGCCGAAAACGATGTCGTTGAGGTCAGCGATAGGAACTATTTCGTTGTATTTGAGATATTTCTTTTCAGCGCCCTGTCCAACACGGATTTTGTCATACTGAGTCATTGAGCCTACGGGTTTAGCGAGGCCTTTGCGGGTCATGAGCACACCGGTCATAAAAGTAGAAGATACAGCACCGAGGCCTACTACGAGTACGCCGAGCTTACCTTCTGCGGGCTTTACGTTAGTTTTTTTCATGAGTGAATTAAAAATAATGTTTTGGTTTTATTGATTTCAAAGTTAAAAAGCCAAATGCCCCGGAGCAGAAAGAAGCCTATGGGGCAAACAGCGCGTAAAAGTACTTCTAATTTTTGAATTGCAAAATAAAATTTATTCTAAAGTTATACCTCTTTTGGTTAATTTTTGAGAAAATAAGGCATATATAGTGAATATAGGTTAATTTTAGTGCAAAAACAAGTATTATTTGTAATCAAATGTAAATTGCGCTATTGGCGTGAAGAGTGGTCAAAATGTCGCATATATGGGGTCAGTCCACCATTTGAAGGACCTGAGACAGAGTGGAAATGATGGCAGGGTGCATCTGAGCATCCTCTTCGGGAGTCCATCCTTTACCTTTAAGCCACGCGACACGGCAACCGATGCTTTCGGCCGGTACAATATCCTTTTTATAACTGTCGCCAACCACGAGCACTTGCTGAGGAGGAAGCCCGAGGGCCTCCACACCGAGGCTGAAAATGCGAGGATCAGGCTTGCGGATACCGACGACAGCACTTTCAATAATAGACCGAAAATAGCGACGGAGGTCAAAATCCTCAAGAACGGCCTCAACATTGCCATAGAAGTTGGAGACAAGCACCATAGGGAAGCGGGAATAAAGCTCATCAAGCACGGGGCGCGCATCGGCGATAGAGTTGCGTGCCGCATCGTAGCAATAGTCGGCAACCGGCTTGGCCCAACGCTCTACGGCATCGGCAGGCAGATGCTGCTGATCAACGAGCCATTGCAGCTCAATGCGCATTTTGATGAGCAGGAGATCGGCAAAGGTGTGGTGGGGAAGTATATGGCGAGTGCGGGCAAGCTCGCGCTCGGCAAACACATAAGCATCGCGGAAGATGGATTTGTCAACGGGAACGGCATTGGCCTGATATCCGGCCCAAATCACTTCGCTCCAGTGGACACCACGGCTGTCGATAGTGCCACCATAGTCAAATATTATACCTTTAATATTTTCCATCTTTGAGCTGAGAGGTGAAGAAACGACAAATTTTTTCGTGACGAAGCACCATCATGACGAGCAGGAAGTTGAGGACAGTAAGCTCAAAAGCAAAATAAAGCCACGGCATCTGCAGGAACAGAGATGTGAATAGGGCAATGGTGCGCCAGTTGAAGGAGAGGATGTTGGTGTATTTCATCAGCGGGAGACTACGCTGACGAAATGCCTCACGGAAACTCATGGGGATGACACCATCGGGGAAACGCTTTTTAAGCTCGCGGCGAAGACGCTGCATGGCGGGAGCTGTGGCTTCCTGCTGAACGGTGTAGTTGGTGTAGGTGGTAAGGGTGAGTTTTTGCCAGAAATGTCCTTTCCAAGGGATGGAGTGAAGTTTCTGCTTAAGTTCGGCAGCATTTTCAAGCTCGCTTCCATCCTCGCCTTTGAGGAAATAGAGGTGGAACTGCCTGTAGTAGTCGGCCATGGCGGCCTGCTTGGCATGACAGAGCCCGGTAACTACAGCAATAACCCATATAAGCCACGGATGCTGCATGAAGAAAGGACTGGTGACATTTTCACGGAGACATATAGCCACATAGATGGTGGCAAACCAGAAGTCGCCGCTGAGTCCGTCAAGTATTCGACCGAGCCGCGAGTACTGGTGAGTCATTCGCGCAAGCTGTCCGTCGGCGCTGTCAAAAGAGTTGGCCCATACGAGCAGTAACATGCCGAGGATGTTGATCCAAAGATTATTGAAATAGAATGCAACACCGGCACCTATGCCGAGAAAAATGGATGCTATAGTTATGGCATTGGGGGTGACACCGAGCTTTTTGGCAAGTATAGCCCATGCGTAGCCAATAGGACGATAGAAAGCAAGATCAATGTGCTCCTCGGTGTCCATGGATTTGAGCGAAGCACGGTATCCGCTCTGCTGCTGTTGAGACGCTTCGTTGTTATTAGTGATCATTTACGAGCCTTGATAGTGTTTAGAATACATTTGGCGATGTGAGGAGCGGCCTCGTTGCGGCACGGGGCAAAGCTGGGCCAGTCGTTGAAGTCAATGATGCGGATAGAACCGTCGGGATCGACGATGCAGTCGCCGCCATATATTTTGACATCAAGCACCTCACTTGCGCTCTGGCAGATAGACTGGAGATGCTGCTTGTCGAACTCAATGCCACGGCTCTTGCCGTTTATGGCTTCAAGGCCGTATTTGCTGTGTCCCTCATCGTAAGGATAGAACCACCAGAAGAATGGAGTGCCCTGCACGCCGTAGAATTTGATGAGGTCACCGACAAGGTGACGGTTGATAACGGCGCGTTTGATGCCACGGAGGAAGTATTCCTGAAGGACTTCCTGCGCTTCCTCGGGATGGCGCACATAGCTCACATCCTCCTTGTGCATGGCATGGAAATCGCCGCGCTTGATCCAAGCACCGGTGAACTTGGCTTTAACGAGAGCGTCGCGAACGCCTTCGTCGGTGTTGACAATCAGGCTCTCGGGGTAGGGGATGTTGGAGCCGAGAAGGATACGAGTCATGCGCTCGCGAGTGCAATTTTCAATGCCATATCCCGAGTTGATGACAATCTTGCCCTGATCCTCGGCCTGCTGCAGCAACTGGATGGAGCGCTGCTCACGGCACATGTTGACAATAATGTTTTCGGAAACGGAGCCGGCCATCCACTGCTCCTCGCTATATACGTTGACTTCGCATCCGCGCTTGCGGAGATGCTCAGCAACGAGATTGAAAATAGCCGCATCATTGCCGATGTGATTCGGGGAATATGCCCCGGCACGCATGATGCCTGCAATCTTGATTTCTGACATTTTGGTTAGGTTTAACTGTTAAATCTGCTTGATGAACTGCTCGGCGGTGGCAATGTCGCCTGCATGGTCCACATCAATAATCTTATCAAATGGGTATGCCTTAAGGACAAGGCCACTGTCAACGAGGGCTCGCTGATAGTTGCGCATGCGTGAAACGCCCTGCTCCATGCAACGCTCAAGCACGGCCAATGCAGGCGCAGTGAGGCCGTAAATGCCGCCGGAGATGAACTCTACACCATCCCACGGCTGATCGCGAAAAGCAGTGATGCGCATGTCGGGACGCTGCACATCAATATATAGGGGTTTTTCATCGTCAATGAAATTGGTTACAGCCATGTAACCGTCAACAGAGTTGTCGGCCTCAAAAGCCTGAATGTAGCCACGGAACTCATCTTCGCGGAATATTGTGTCAACGGTGGTGAGACAGAATTTGCCGAACTTGAAATTGCGGCTCACCTCGTAGAAGCTGTGCATGCTGCTGGGGGTGGACTTGACAATGAGATGAAACGGCACGGGAAGCTTGAGGCTCTGCAGGTATTCACGAACCTGCACCATCTGTTCATTTACAATAACAGAGATGGACTCGGCATTGCAACGCAGAAAAATATCGATGAGCCGCTTGATCATGGGGGTACCGTCAAGGCGCACAAGAGGCTTGGGAAGCTGAACACCTTCCTGTACAAGACGACTGCCTTCGCCGGCGGCAATAATAGCGTAGTTCATAAAGTGATGTGGTATTAGAGAGATTTATTCATCTTTTGTAAGGTCAAGGACGACATTGTCGGCTTTGTTTTTTTCGTAGTACTGCTTACGGAGAGGGTTGCGGTGGGCACGTGCATGTCCGCGACGGTTGCGCCACACATCAATGGCAGTGTAAATGGCCTGACGCATGCTTTCGGCATCGGCGAGACCGTGTCCGGCGATGTCGAAACCGGTGCCGTGGTCGGGGGAAGTGCGCACAAAATCCAGTCCGGCGGTGAAGTTTACGCCGGCTTCCATGGCAAGAGTTTTGAAGGGCGCGAGGCCCTGATCGTGGTACATGGCCAGAATACCGTCAAATTTGGTGTAAGCACCGCTACCCCAGAATCCGTCGGCGGCATAAGGGCCATAGCAGTGGATTTTCTGTGCCTGAGCCTCTTCAATGGCAGGGGCTATCTGCTCCTGCTCTTCCTTACCGAGCAAGCCTTGCTCACCGGCATGCGGATTGAGTGCGAGGACGGCTATGCGGGGGTGTCCGAGGCCAAAATCTTTTTCAAGGCTCGCATTGAGGGCCAGAATTTTTTCAAGCACGGCATCCTTGGTGATTGCGTCGCTGAGTTGTGAGACGGGTGTGTGGGTGGTGACGAGAGCCACGCGAATGCGATCGGTACACAGAATCATGAGTGCATGTGCGCCATCGCCGAGTGAGGATTCAAGATACTCGGTGTGTCCCGGGAAAGTGAACTGCTCACTCTGAATGGCATTCTTGCTTATAGGGGCTGTGACGAGTACATCGATGTTTCCGGCACGGAGGTCGGCCACGGCTCTTTCAAGTGCGATGAAAGCGGCCTGACCAGCAGCTTTGGATTCTACTCCCGGCTCAACTTTAGTGTCTTCGGGTATGACATTGATAATGTTGTAATCACCGTCAATCGTGTCATCCACGTTGTCAATCTGATGCCACTGAATAGGAGCGAGATTGAGAGCTTTGCGGTAGAAAGCTGCGATTTTACCGCTGCCATAGAGCACTGGGGTGCAAAGCTCAAGGATCCTATTATCCTCCAAAGCTTTGAGAATCACCTCATAGCCTATGCCGTTAATATCGCCCTGGGTTATTCCTACGCGAATTTTTTTATCTGCCATAATAATTGGTCCAAAATTAAGGAGCATGGCCCTATTGAGCCATGATAGTAAATAATGCGCTAAATTACGCATTTTTCACAAAACCGCAAAAGGGAATTTGAGGGGAGGGAGGGTGAGGAGAGTGGAGGCCTTGGCTGTCGCCGTGCCGTGACTGCGCACGCTCCGCGGCTCGTCACGGGGTTCTTTTTGGGGGCTGCGTCCGCCAACTCCACGCTTTCGCGCTCCGCAAGCGGTTGTAAAAAAATCGCACGCTCCGCGGCTCACTTTGCATCTGCCGACTTCGCAGGAGGGTATCCGGAAATCGCGCTCCGCAACTTATTTCGCATCTGCCGACTTCGCAAGAGGGTGTCCTGAAATCGCGCATCCTGCGCTCTCTTTGCGAGGGGACGGGGGATGGGTGAATACAATTGTATATTGACATGATGTTATATTGAATACTAAGGTATGCCATACAATAGTATTCAACACGATGAAAAATCAAGAGTATCTGAAAAATTTTGCCAATAAGGTGAAGTGTATGAGAGAGAGGCAAGGGATTTCGCAGGAAAAGCTTGCGGAAAAGGCGGGTCTTCACCGCACTTATATAGGTATGGTGGAGAGGGTGGAACGCAATCCTTCTCTAATAAGCATTTACAAGATAGCAGAAGGTCTTGGAACTGATGTGAAAGAATTATTATAAAGATGCAAAAGACTAACAACAAAAGGCTTCAAATGCAGATAGATGCCGGCGTGGCCGGGCGGCAAAAAGGACACAAATATGAAAATGACTTAGCCGATGCCCTCAACGGATTGAAAATGCCATATATCAGAACTCTTAAAAAAGTTCCGATTCTAAACATGGCTGCTCCTCACATCATATTGCTTGAAAAAGTACTTGAAACAATAGGATGGGAAAAGGTGGAGAAAGTGGAGGCATACGCAACCGGAGTATTGGCTACGGCTCAAAACGGTCAAAAGATGATGAGCATAGACGGCAAATCAATAAAGTCGTCAAAGAGCGATATTATAATCAAACTCCAAAAAGGTGATAAGACGGAAATCAAGGGTGTGTCGGTAAAACAATGCAACAACAAGCGTCCGACTAATGCACAGGTGTATTTTACTACTGCTACGGCATTTTACAAGCTACTTGTTGACAACAATATAAATCTGAGTAAGGATGCACTGAAGGCAATGCAACAATTTTGCGGAGATGCCGGATTTCGTCCTATGGATGATTTTGACTGCAAAAACAGGAAATCCACTCCTGAAAGATATTTTTGGGAAGAGACGGATAAAAAAGGGAGGGAAGAATGGGAAGATGCATTTAAGACGCACCAGAAACTGATTACGAAACTTCTGCTCCAGAAAGGTTATGCTAACGATCCGTTTCCTCCTGAGATAATACTGCATAAGACTAAACAGGCTCAAAACCAAAACCAACAGGAGACGGCAATATTCAGCATGAGTGAGTTTCTTGAGTTGTCGGAACGGTTTGGGGGATTCAGCTGTGATGAATACACCGTGAGAAAAGGCAGGTATAAAGAACCGCCGGAGATAAAACATAAAGCGCCTAAATTTGGTGTAGTACAGATGCAACGAGGTGGACGAAAGCAACATCCGACACAGCTGCAATTTAATTTGAAGGCCGGATATTTTTATGCGTTAGCCAAATTGTAGTGCTCAATCAGTTGCCTTGCTATGTGATATGCCAGCAATGGAGGTACGGCATTGCCAATAACGGTGCGAATGGTTTCAGAGGATCCGGTGAATCTGAAAGAATCAGGGAACGACTGCAAACGCAATGCTTCTCTAACAGTGATTGCACGTGTGGCAATCGGATGAACATTGTTGCACCCTGAAATCATAGTGAAATTGGTGGTCACAGTGCAGCCCGGTCGTGACCACACCTGACGCTTATATGTGGTATTGTAGCCGGAAGGAGGCCGCATGTCGGATTCGGCATTGTCGTGGGCGCTGCGGCCCTGAGGCACATCGTAGAGCCAACGGATGACATGCTCGGGATGACGGGTGGCTTTATGCAATGAATCATCAGCGCTACATTCTCCGGATTCCAGAAACTCAAGATCGGAAACGGCATCGCCAAAAGTAAAACAGGGTGGCAGGGAGGCAAAAAGACCGGAGCTGTCACTACATGTCGGGGTCAGCGAGACGGGGGGTACATCCAAGTCGTTGCGTACGCCGATGAAGAAAACGCGCTCTCGGTTCTGTGGCACAGAGTAGTCGGCGGCGTTAACAATATGGAAAGTGCCTGTGTAACCTATGGACTGAAATGTGGAAATAATTTTATCTTTGACAAGAGTACCGTCGGGAGCCTTCATGGATGTCAGAAGTCTCACATTTTCCATCAGTATAATCTTGGGGCGAATTTTTGAAGCAATCTGCAAATAATACTCAAAGAGAGTGTTTCGCTTATCAGAGATGTCTCTTTTGCCTGCGAGACTGAATCCCTGACATGGGGGTCCTCCGGCCATAATATCAATTTCGCCATATTGATCCATCAGTTGCCTTATTTCCTCATCGGTTACATCGCAAATGTTATTGGAAAGAAAGGGGATGTCACCAAAATTCAAACGGTAAATATCTTTGTACGCCTCAACAAGCTCGTTTGCTGCGACTATATTGAAGCCAGCGGCTTTCAATCCGTAACACATTCCACCGCATCCGGTAAAAAAGGATACTGCGACCGGAGCCTGTGGACGGGGAGCACGAAAATGCTGTTCCAACGCTGAAAGGGTGCGTAGGTATTCGGCATTGCGGGGCGTAATGTCATAACTTCTTCGGGGATGCGTCTGGATGATGGATGATTCAAAGGATTTCTTAGAGATTCGCTTGCCCTTTCTCACCTTAATGGAGCCATTTAATACGGCTGCTGCGGTGTTGGAGATTCTGCTGAGTTCATCGGGGGTGGGTGAAGCCTTAAATAACTCAATCTCAGAAAGTCGATATTGGGATATGCCCGTGATTTCTGCGAATCGGGCTTGGCTCAGGGATGCGTCCTGACGTATTTTCCTAATATCAACCATTGCGTCTAATGACAATTTTTTTCAAAAATACCAAATTATAATATAATACACAAACTGGGGAGAAAGAGGGGGCCTGAGGGGGTGGGGATGTTGAGGAGTTTGGGTGTGGGCCGTGACTGCGCGCGCTCCGCGGCTCTCTTTGCGTCTGCCGACTTTGCAAGGGGTGTTGGGAAATCGCGCGGCTTGCGCTTGGCGCGCTGAGCGGAGTGTGTATTGGGGAACTTTATAGCTTGCTTGGGGAGTCAGGGGAGGTGGCGAGCGTTGCGGAGGAGGCCGGCGAGCTTGGTGCGCTTGATGGCACTGCGGCTGAAAAGGGTGGAGAATTGTTCCTGCGTCATTTGGCGGCAAGCGGCGGGAGTGAGGGAGAGCAATTCGGGGCGTGGACGCAGAGATTCAATGACGGGTTGTGAGGAGGCGTTGGCGTTGTGGGGACATACGGCCGCACATGTGTCGCAACCGTAAAGGCATCCATGGAGATCGGTGCCGGGCGGGAAATCGCCACGATGCTCAATGGTGAGGTAGGAGAGACACCGACGGGCATCCACGGAACCGTCGGACCGCAAGGCTCCGGTGGGACATGCGCGAACGCACCGTCCGCATTGTCCGCAATCGGCGTGGAGAGGTGTGTCGGGCGTGAGGGGCAGGGTGGTGAGTATTTCGCCCAAAAAGATATAGCTGCCTACATCAGGAATTATCAGATGATTGTTAAGCCCGATGAAACCGAGGCCGGCACGCATGGCCCAATAACGCTCACGAAGCGGGGCGGTGTCAACGCATACGCGTGTGGCTGCGCCATAAAGGGATTGAATGCGAGCGGCGACTTCCTCCAGACGCTGCCTGATGACGATGTGATAGTCGGTGCCGAGGGCATAGGCGGCTATACGCGCACCCATGCCGGAAGGGGCTGGAGAAAATGCGAAAGCGCAGCATATTATGCTTTTAGCTCCGGGAAGGAGAAGAGCCGGGTCGGCCCGGAGGTCGGGATAGTTTTCAAGATAGTGCATGGAAGCATGCATGCCACGCTCAATCCAACGGTCATAGAGACGCTGCGCCCAATCCTCAACAGGGCACACAGAAGCGACGGCGACACGGCAAGCGCCTTGCCGTAGCAAAAGGTCTTTTATGCTGTCAGAGCATACTGAGGGGACAGAACTCATAGCCCTGCTCTTTTAACCATATTATGGCAGGCTCAAGTGTGGCGCGGAGATTTTTTTGCGCCTTAAGCGAATCGTGAAATACTATGATGGAGCCGTTGCGCGCATATTTCTTCACGTTGCGGAGCACTTTTTCGGGTGTCTGGCGGCGTGAGTAATCACGGGTGACAAGGTCATACATGATGATGTTGTAGTGATCCTTGATGGCGGCAGCCTGACTCCATCGCATCAATCCGTGTGGAGGGCGAAAGAGCGAGCTGCCAATCAAAGCATCGGCCATGGTTATGTCGCGCATGTACTGCCTGCGTCCGGTGTGCATGCCCTGAAGATGGTGCATTGTATGGTTGCCGTAGCTGTGTCCGCGCCGCTTGATTTCCTCCAGCAGCTCGGGATGACGCCTGACATTGTCACCAACCATGAAAAAGGTGGCTTTGATATTATGCTTGTCAAGAATATCCAACACCCATGGAGTGACCTCGGGGACGGGGCCATCATCAAAGGTGAGATACACCACCTTGCGGTTGCGCCGCTTGATGCGCCAGTTTGCTTCGGGGAACAAGAGGCGATATAGCAAAGGGGGCTGCTCTATAAACATGCTATCACTCAGTTATTCAATTTCCTGAGGCAACTCGGCACTCTGACGATACTGCTCCTGCTGCTGTAGGAAAGCCTGCTGGCGGGCAAGGTTGACACCACGGTTGCCGAGCCACTTCATAATTTCATCGTAGTCACCGCCGAAGCTCATGTAGCTCTGCAGAAGCTCCATAAGATGGTAGCGATCTATGTAAAGGTCGGTACGCGGAAGAGAAGCATACTGCCATGAATTGAGGCTCTGGTAATAAACGATATTGCCGGCAAACCGCTCGATTTCATCACGGATGATTTTCAGACCGGTCTCTGTGTCGGCCTTGTTGCCGGTGAGGACACCCAAAGTGGCATACTGCTCACCTATCTGCTGGCCCACCTGAACGGCGTAAGGCATAGCCTCCACGGGGAGCTTGGTGCGGATGAGGTCAAGGATATTGCGCGCCTTATTGTAGCGGTCGTCGCGATAAGCCGAGAGCTGCTTGAGTTCCTGCTCGGAGTGAGCAAGAGAATCAATCTGAACCTGAGTGCCGTATCCTTCCTGTACAAGAGCAATGGCCAAATCAAGCATGGTGGAACGGTGGGTCGTAACCATTCGGCGGACTGTCTCGTCCAGATAAACCTGACCGGGCTTCGTGACTTTGTCAAGACCGCCCCAAGCAAAACGCTCGGTGATGTTACGATACATCTTGTCGGTGTTGATAGCCGTGGCCTGAGCGGGATTGTAGAGAGGAGTAACCTCGTAAGCAAGGCCGGTGTTGCGAAGATAGGGTGAAAGGCCCAGATAATACTGATCGGGAACAGTCATGGCGAAATAAACGGGACGCTTCCATCCATCAGCCAAAGAGGTTGAAATCATGTCAAGGCCAATAATCTGACTGAGACGGAGACCGCGCTCAGGCTGCTGAGTCATGTCAATGAAAATGGCGGGCTGTATGCGAGCGGAATCAGCTGCGCTGACACGTCCACTTGCGATAGCCGCACGCTCGTCAACAGGGATATACATGACGGGGTGTTTCATGACAGGCACACCCCACGAATTCTGACGCGACTGCGGAGCGTAAAGCTCGCGAAGACTCATGCGGGCATCGGTGGGCGTGGTGTCGGGCTGAATGAAGTAAGCAAACTGCATACGGTCGTAGGCATAATCCTGAGACTTGGCCTGCATGTCGATACCGGGGGCATCATAGCTCGGACGACGAATCTGGTCAACATACCAATCGGTGGTGAGGTATGACAGGTTGACCACCTTGACATCGGTGCGCCGGCCCTCAACCTCCTGTGCGTACCAAAGCGGGAAGGTATCGTTGTCGCCGTTGGTGAATATAATGGCGTTCTCATCCAGAGACTCAAGATAATTGTTGCCGAAATCGCGAGTTGTGAATCGGCCGGAACGATCGTGATCGTCCCAAGTCTGAGAAACGACCTGCAACGGAACGGCCACTCCGATAACGGCGGCGACTACGGCACAAATCATGGATGTGCGCTTGCATTCACCCTCGGGTTCGTTAAAGGCTTCTTTGTCGCTGGCCGAGCAAGCGAGCTTCTTGTTGCGGAGAGCCATAACGCCAAGGCGCCACAATCCGGCAACACCCATGCCAACCCATATAGCGAAAGCGTAGAACGAGCCAGCATAAGCATAGTCACGCTCACGAGGCTGAGTGGGAGTCTGGTTAAGATACAGCACGATGGCAATACCGGTCATGAAGAAGAGGAAGAATACCACCCAGAACTGCTCAATACCGCGCTTGGATGTGAACGCCTGCCAGCCAAGACCGATTATACCAAGGAGCAGGGGGATCATATAGAACACATTGTGTCCGGCATTTCCTTCGCCCTGATCATCCGGGAGGAGACTCTGATCACCAAGACGGGGATTGTCTATGAAGGGGATACCGCTAATCCAGTTGCCCTGATTAACGGCACCGTTGCCCTGAATATCGTTCTGACGGCCGGCAAAGTTCCACATGAAATATCTCCAATACATGTGATTGAGCTGATAGCCGAGGAGGAACTGCATGTTTTCACTGAAAGTGGGTCGGATTTTTGTGGATTTCTGCAAGGGATTGCCTTCAGTATCAATATATTCGGTAGCAGAAACCGGCGCACCGGTCACCCTGCCGCCACTTTCACCGAGCCAGTCGGCATAAGCAGTCTGGTGCTCGGCACTGTATATGCGAGGAAGAACCATGTTAAGCTCAGGGGTCATGACATATTTCTTTTTGCGTCCAGTCATGACATATTTATCCTTTTCACCGGGAACAGTTTTAACCTGCTTGGCGTAAAGCTCCTTACCCTCAGTGGCCAAGGGAGTAGTAGTGTCATCGCCCGCCACCTCATAAACGATGCCGGAGTTGAGAGTCTCGCCATAAAAAAGAGGCCGCTCGCCGTACTGCTCGCGGTTAAGGTAGGACGAGAGCGCGAACACATTGTCCGGAGCATTCTGATTCATAGGAGGATGAGCGGATGAGCGAATGAGAAGAAGCGCATAGGAAGAGTAGCCGGCAAATATAACAAGAATGCTTATGGCAGCAAGGTTGAGTATCCGAACCGGGAGCTTCTTGGCAATCCAGAGATATGCACCGAGGCCCAAGATTATGAGACAGGGCACCCAAGAGCTGTCGCCGATAAACGGTATGCCGGAAAGGATGACGCTCAGGAGGAAAGATATGCGAATGGCATTGGGATTGCTCTGCTTGTAGAGGCAACGGATGCACCATATAAGCGATGCCACCAACAGAATAGAGTAGATGAGCACACCCATGTTGAAACTCATGCCGAGAGTGTTGACACAGAAAAGCTCAAATCCCTGCGACACCTCAATGAATCCGGGGACAAGGCCGTAGAGGATGAGACCCACAATGACAAATGAGATGCAGAGGGCAATAAGAGAGCCGACAGCGGTGGTATTGGCCCACTTGCGGTAATAAACCACAAGCACAATGGCCGGAATGCAGAGAAGATTGAGGAGGTGGACACCGATGCTTATGCCGATGACATAAGCTATGAGAATGAGGTATTTATCGCTATGCGGCTGATCAGCGCGGTTTTCCCACTTCAGGATGAGCCAGAACACGAGAGCGGTGCAGAAAGATGAGAAAGCATAAACCTCACCTTCCACGGCCGAGAACCAGAAAGTGTCGCTCCATGCATACATCATGGCACCGCAAAAACCACTTGCGAAAATCACAATCATCTTGAGCGGTGAAATGTCGGAGGCATTATCCCTGACAACGAGTTTGCGCACCAAGTGTGTTATGGTCCAGAAGAGCAGAAGGATAGTGCCGGCACTGAGAAGAGCCGACATAGAGTTGACCATCAAAGCAATCTTGGAAATATCGCCACCAGCAAAGTTGACGAAAAATCTTGCAGCAAGCATGAAAATGGGGTTGCCCGGCGGGTGGCCGACTTCAAGTTTAAAAGCCTGCAAAATGAACTCAGGACAGTCCCAGAAGCTTGCCGTAGGCTCAAGAGTGAGTAGGTAGCTCACAGCAGCCACCACGAAGCAAAACCAACCAAGACAATTGTTGATGAGGTTGTATCTTTTCATATAGTAACCGGTTGACAAATTAAGGGTGCTTTGCATCCAAGCTGCAAAGGTATGGCTTTTTCAGCAAACAGGCTTATAAAATATGTGAATTTTTGGTGTTGAGGGTATTTGTCATCCACGGCTCTTTCATTTAAAAATGTCTTGTACTTCCGAAAAGCCTGTTATTTTATA